>Ga0099825_1004055_pt1 | contig 19335 bp, 6 predicted proteins | sample SiratroredBW_FD_76838 | JGI IMG/M metagenome (GOLD analysis project Ga0099825, IMG submission 76838) | Root nodule microbial communities of legume samples collected from California, USA - Siratro red BW | ecosystem: Host-associated > Plants > Roots > Nodule | place: USA: California | collected... | reverse complement strand
CACACACACACACACATATATATATATATATATATATATATATATATATATATATATATATATATATATATTAGTTTTTAATAATTTAGCGTGATTATAATCATTATAGTAAGAGACATAGCATATTCAATGATAAGCAAAAGGGTCTATAAAATACGATTGCTACTCAAAACAAAATATCCCTTTGTATAACGCCCTAAAAAGTCCCAAAAGACGGCATTATTTAATAATTCTGTCAAAATTTAGGTTAAATTATTATATTTATACCCTATTGTAATTTTATAAGTTTGAGCATAAAGTTAAGGTACAGTTAATAATTTATTAGGGAAACTTTAAATCAAGATTTAAAGATTTTATCCTATTAATTAATTTTTAAATCACACATGTCAATTTTAAATTTAGTTTTTTATTTGTTAAAATCTAACAAACTGATCTTTCGATGATTTTTCACCAGTTCAATTTTATTTCTATTAACAATGAATATATATGTTTATGCAACTATCTATTTTTATATAGAAAATGGATAGTTAGATCAACTTATCAGATTGAAAAGAGAATGTTTAAAATAAAATTGTTATAATAGCACTATTAGGTGAGTATTGCCACGAAGATAGAATTATGAAACATAACAATTAATTAAGTTGTTTTTGGTCAACATATAAATGACTTACAAAATACATTTAAGTTAAGCTAAGTCTTTAATATACCACATTTATAAATTATTATAAATTCTAATTTATCGTGTATAAAATATTTTGCTCATTCTTGATAAATTTCAATGATTCAAGTATTATTTCATGTAAAAATTTAAAGTGTACTTATATCATTCAAAGTTAAATAACTACTATGTTCATTAGTTGATGTTGATTGTCCAGGATGATTTCAAAGACATTTTGTATGATTATGTACAATAAAACTAGACTCATTAATAAAAGTAATTCAAGAGAATTTAACATAAAAAAATTTATTCAATATAAGGACTCTTGGTGGTAAGTTATATATGTAAGTATGAAATATGTAAGATGTAATTATTTTCTTAATTGGTAATTGATATAAGGAAACACCACACAAATTTTTAGAATTTTCTGACAAGTGTAGGCATGTCAAGTAAGAGCCTAAATCTAAAAAAAAAATCCTGAAAAATAGTAATAAAATAAAAAAAACTAATAGTAAACGGTGAAATTTTAGAAAATTTTGGAACCTCAATCTACTTCAGAATTGGCCATCGCGGTCCTTATCCTATTTCGAGCAACTTTTATTTTTAACGCATTTTAGTCTGAGCTCTCTATCAAAAGTTATGACCATTTAAAGTTTTTTGATCCTAAATTTTGAAAACTCAAAATCTATGATAATTTTATAAAATGTTAGGATTTCATTATCAAATATACACTAAAAGAATTTTCCACTAAAAATTTGGATAAAAAATAAATTTATACATTTTACAAAAACTGTTAGCATTTTGCAAAGAGAAGCGATAAGGGAAAAAGGTGGAATCAAGCAGCGTTCACGGTTCATGGTGGAGATAGCGGCCTACGATGGTGCACGATCGAAAAATGCAATCCAAGTAAAGTCGTTGCACAGAAGGAGACCTTCAACTTCAGTGGTGACGATGATGGTGTGTTAGATTGGAAAAGAAAACATTGTCGGTTGTGAGCCGTTACCAGACTTGGGGCGACAAAGGTGAGAACACTGATGAACATTGACAAAGAACAAAGTATGACTGTCAACGTAACCTTGTCCCTTCAAAGACAACCTACGACTGTCAACGTAAAAAGAAATTAAACAACACCAACATTGGAAATGCTAAATAAGACAAATATGAAAAGACAAACTAGCGACGAAGACAATGAAAATAATCTAAAGAAGTAGTAGCAAGCAAAACAACGAAAACTAGTGAACTACAACATGAACCAATGAATTACGACGCGAATCAGTGAAAATTGCTGAAAATGATTTGACTAGGATTATAAAACACACATATTACATCGGTTGTGATAACAATCGATGTAATAGCTACTATATTATGTCGGTTTTCTTAACAACAAATGTAATAAGTAGATTGCATTTTTAAAGTTTTTTAAAACATATATCATTATATTACATCAGTTGCCATAATAACCGATGTAATAAGTAGCGCACCTAATAAGTTTTCAATTTTTTTTTTTCAAAGTAGTCTTGTTACACTACTTTTTACATCAATAGATTGATGTTGTATAATATTTTTCACATCGATTATATTTTAATCGATGTAATATATCTTTAAATAATTACAAAAATGTCATTATATTTTTTTTACAATGGTTTTCGTTCAATTGACATAGTCTCCTGTTGTAAAATTCCTAGATGATTTAAACCATGTCACTTTGGATGTCATGTTCATAAATGGAACAATGCTGAAATTTAAAATTTCTAACTTTCACCATTTAATTTTTCAAGAAATTGATTTTTAAACATGCTTAAGATAATATTCAAATTTAGGATGTACATATGTATAATCACCCAAACCAACTTTAATTATTTTAGAATCCACTAAATCATATGGTTTATAAAGTACGTCAATTAATTTTTTAAATTCTCAAGTGACTATCTTATGTAAAGATTATAATATTCTTAAAATTCCTCTCTTATGTAAAGATTATAATATTCTTAAAATTCCTTCATTCCTTGATTAGTTGTGTCATAGATTAAGAGTCCATGAAATACTTTGATTCTTTCTTTTTAGTATTTCAAATTCTACTCCAATTTTACTTGTATAAATATTACAATCTAAAGAAAAAGTGAAGAAAAATCAAAATTATTCATCCACAAATAATTAAAAAATATATATTTGTCTTCAAGATTTGAAATGGAAGAAGAGATTGAACTTTTTCTCAACAATTTCATTAGAGTTCTTTGGAAATAATTCTTTTTCTTTTCTATTTCTTTTTATCAATATCTTTATATATAAAACTTATAGTTATTATACTAGATAAATTTTGTGATCATATAACTATTATTATTATTAATATTAAAAGTAATATTAATAATTTTATTATTAATAATGAAAGTAATATTAATAATAGTATTAATCATAATATTAATATTAATAATATTAATGATAATTATAATAATAATAATATAATAATAAACATTATAATATTTAATATTAATAATAATATTAAAAAATTTCTTGTAGTGATTTAATATAACTTGTTTTCATTCTTTAAAACATATCTTCACTATGAATGACATGGTTAGATGCATGTAGCTCCTTTAAGTACCTAGGTGATATAATTTCATCAATCTAATTACCTCATTAATGATCAAGTTTCAACTTCCCCATCCTAGTCATGGATATGATCAGTCAAGGTAAATATATTCCCTTTTACTTTTTTTCTTTTTATCATTTCTTTTGGATGCTTATTGAACCCTTTTTTCTTCCTATATAAATAAAAAGTTTTTCTTTCGTATAACATACTTGTGAGATTTTGTGTCTTTTTAGGAGTTTAATACTTGATAAATCGTTTAGTCGTGTAACACATCATATATATATATATATATATACTCCATTAATTGGAGATTCAGATTTCAGTATTTCCTAACATGACAAACCGAGGTCTATCTTGGACTTTTGTTTTATCATACAATGTTTTTTTGTCACTCAACTTGCAAAACTCGTGTCTACTTAAAACAAAATTATCATAAGAAAAACAAGATCAGATTTCTCCTTCGTAATTACTTCATGTGTTCTCAACTGGGTTTTGGAATATCTCATGACTTTTAGCTGATAAATGTACAATAGTCACACATGCATGCAGTATTTTCAAGTTCTATAGTTTCCAACATGCTTGTTTGATTAATGCATATTTGCTAATTCTTCAAGCAATTTCTTTGTTTTAATATTTCTTCAATACGTTTGTAGCTCTCCGTCAGTTAAATATACTTCTCTCTTTTGTTTCTTTTTGTTTCCATTTCAATTCTAGATTTTTTTATATGGTTCAAGTTATTTTTAAGGATTTTTTCCCATTTTGATATATCTTTTTATAATAATATCCAAAATGGGCAGAAAAATATTTATTTATCAAAATGGACAAATTCTGCCAGTTAGATAAAATTTTATATTAAAAGATTCTTCAGGCATAATTTCAGACTAGTCAAATACAAGTGACATGTTGTCCATTTCAATTAAAGACATTAATTAAAATCTCATTCCTTCCTAAACTCATCTCTCTCTGCAATCATTTTTCATTTATTTGACACTATATTTATTACATTTAACAATTAAAACAAATAATTAAATAATAATAATTAACAAAACTGTAACAGAACAATTCAGATAAACAAATTTATTTTAATTTAAAACAAAATAATATAATGATAATAATAATAATAATAAAAAGAAGAATAATTTTAATTAAATTCATATGAATTTAATTTAAATAATAATAATAATAATAATTCAATGATTATTTTTGAAGAAATAATAATAGTAATAATAATAATAATAATAATAATAATAATAATAATAATAATAATAATAATAATAATAATAATAACAACAACAGTAATAATATTCTTTAATTGAAATCAACAACATATCACTTGTATTTGATTAGTCTGAAATCATATCTGGATTGAAGGATTTTTTAACGTGAAATCCTATCTAAGTGGCAGAATTTGTCCATTTTGGTACATAAATATTTTTCTGTCCATTTTGAGTATTATCATAAAAAAATACACCAAAATAGAAAAAAAAAATCATTTTTAAACAATCCATTGTTGTGTATGGTGTTTATTAGATTGTTACTCGTTTTATTTGACTTCTTACTGTCATTTTCACGTAGAATTCCTTAGATGAAAAGTTTAGTGGAACAAAAATTGAAAACTCATGGTTCGTTTTTGGTGGCTCATATGCTTTTGATGGCAGCATAACCTCACATAGTGTAAATAAAACTGCTCACTAACCATGTCATCTGTATTGAACTCCATTGATTCTTGCAGTGTTGACTTACACATGAATTGGGAAATTATTTAGTCATCCTTCATGCAAAGAAAAAAAAAATACAATTAGTTATTCTTCCAAATTGGATCTGCACTATATATAAAGAATTTGTAGTATAGATGTTTTAGCTTTTTCAACTATTTAAAGAATCATAATTAAATAAGCATTTTCACCCTTCGAGGTTTTGTACTATAGATGTTCAACCTGATTTATTTGTGTTTTGCCACCACCAAAGCTTTGCTATAGCATGTTTAGTGTAGCATCCACACACTCTCTCTATACATAGAGAGGTGATCACAAAATATATGTATTCGTCAATTATGTTGTCTTAAAATATAAAATCGATCTCTAGTTAGAATTAAGGAGGACCACAATAACGTTTCGTAAAAATTATTAGGTCATTGAAAATACATTTATTTGAGACATTAATTAAGCTATTACCAAGAAAATTAGATTCAGATACAACCTCCTATTGTGGTTCCATATCTACTATAATCCACTTTAAAAAATGGTAATTTTATTAGATTTTTATATTTTATATATTTAATTTAAATATAATACATTAGACTCAGTTATTTAATTTTATTTTTTGATTGAATTATATAAATTAAGGAACTTGAATGACAATCTATTACTTGAGAGTTGTAGAGAACAAAGGAATCAAAAACTGAAAAATGAATCAATGATAAATCCCTTAAGCTTGTGGTATGTTTAAACTTTAAGTTGTAGTTTAGTATTTATTATATGTTTTTCTTCACGAGAATCACATTTGATTTCTTTTTCTAAAGAAATATAAGCAAAATTGGCCTCACAACATTATAGGCCTGGGATTCATCTTCACAATACTTTCTTATTGTCTTTATTGATGACAAAGAGATATTTTAATGTTGTTGGAATTGGAAATAAAAGGAAAATGTATATAGACTTGGTCTATTGAACAAAATGTTTAATATTTCTATAAGTGCTCACTCTGTTAAAAGTCAAGCTCCAATAGTCCATAAAAAAAAAGAAATATGTGAGACTATTCAGAAGTTATATGGTAATGACAAATAATGCAAAGATGCAAATACTTAAAGAAAAGATAGAACAATTGATGAAGAATTATGAGAAATAGAATGAACGCATCTGCTAACAAGATCAACAGATGAATCTTATCTTATAACACATTTAGATAAAGAATCTTATGTCAGATCCTTCATATCTTACTACTAATAGAAATGGTAAAAGAGACCACATTAATGACCATAAACCAAAGAACCATTAATTATATGTTGAATGGTGTAATAGATTTGACTCTTGTAATTTGTTTAGAACTATTTTCATTCTGCTTCTTATGTGATTTTTATGTTGAAGCATGTAATATGTTTTATTTTTAATTTATATACTACTCTTTCCTATATTATATATTGGAGTTCACTGTTATTTACCATGATTGAATTTTAAACATTTACAAGCAAATTTTAAAATTGTTTAATCGCTAAATATTACATAAACAATTCTTAGCAATAAAAATTTTATAGTTGCTTTAAACTACGAAACCAATATTTAATGACTAAAATACATGTTTAATTGTGGTGTGAGTAGGTTTAAGAAGTTCTTTTTATCTAGTTACAAGATGTAAACTAAATCTTTAAATATTTCATTCTCCAAAATTTTATTTAAAACTTCTATATAAACTAATTTTAATTTATGAAGAAGATAATTTCATTTTTTTTTCTTATTTCCCCCCTAAAGTTCTTATAAACAATATTGTCCAAACAAGTTTTCGCCATCTTAATCCATCTCTATGTGATATACACTAAATTGTCAATTATAAAATTTAATTGCATATGTTACAATCCTTAAGAATCCGAATCTAATAATTTCTCCATCAGGTGAAACCTAGTACCCACCTCAACATTATCCATAGCCTCTATAAAGTATAAATCATCATGTCTCTTAAAAAAAAGTATAAACCATGATCCAAGCTATAACCAGCCACTTGATTCATAGCCTCTGTAGAAGAGAGCACCCCATTATGAACACTATAAGCCTGTGTTGTACCCTTGGAGATAAGTAATCAATAACAAGCATTTAACCCCACTCATTGTACCTGTCTACATTGCCAAACACCACCCATCACACCATGCCCACAAAAACTTATTTGCCTTTATTATCTATGCCATGAAATCCACAGTACCATCACCACTCAACTCAAAGCATGATCACCATGATGCAAGGTGATGTTGTTCAAGTCAATGAATTGCTTCAATGTGAGTTGTTGAATTGGTAGAGGATTGTGCTGGGAGGTGTAGTCTAGTACCAAGGTTCAGGAAAATTGTGTAGATGAACCTAACTTTTAAGGCATACTTATGTTAACATTGAACAAGTTCAAACTTGGTATATATTCTCTCAAAAATACTTTATTTTTTCATCATTTTAATCTCTTTAATTGTAACGATTTTTTAATCCCTTTTTAAGGTGACAAAATAGAGTTGTATTTAAAGTGAGTAGCATACATGATAAAGTATGTAATCTTAGTTGTTGATAATGAAAAAATGAAGGCTCATTTTATGTACACATACTTAATTTATCATGGATATATTAAAATATACCATTATTTATTTATTTATTAATGATTGAAATCACTTGCTTTACTTACATTTACTTTATAGGAATCATACAAAAAGTATGATATATCAGCATAGTCAATGAATTTGAGTTATAACAATAGGTATATGGCCGTCTTAAATATTATTTAGAGAAAAAAAAAGCATATAATCCATAACGATTCTATCTAATTCAGTATTTTTATTCTCTAACTCCTATACAAGATACATGTGATTCATAAAAAGTTAAAGATAAAATTATCTTGATTTCAATTTTATAGTAAAAATATGACATTAGTTTAGTCTTCTAAAGAATATCTAGGTTCAATGGTGGGATATTAAAAAAAGTTATGGAAGTGAGAGTGAGGCAGAAGAAAGTGGCAGAAAAATGCAACGAGGTTGAACTTTTTAGATGAAAGTATGATTGCAAAAAAGTGAGGATTAGAGTTTTAAAAAAGGAGTCAAGATTTTCTAATGAATGAACGGGTGGAGAAGAGAAACTAAAATGACTCGTTCTTGTAAGTTTAATAGTTTTATATTGTTTTAGAATTATGATCAAGAATATTTAAATAGTTTTATATTGTTTTAGAATTATGATCAAAAATATTTAAATGACTTTTCTTCTTTAATTCTTTGAAATGTTTTATTTAATGAAAAAAATTTGAAATTTTGAAATTTAAAATAAACAATATTTTAAATGCGATGTTATTTAAATAGATTTGACATTGAAACATTATAATTATTTTTACGAATAGAAAAATAATTTAATAATTTTAAAGATGAATTTTTGTTTCTTTAACCTTTAATAACATTATTGTAAAAAATATCTAGAAGGGTTAAGATGAGTATTTTTCACATCTGTAAAATCTATCTATCACCATTAATGGCTGAAAAGTATCAAAATGTAATGGCTGAAAAGTATCAAAATGTAAAAGATACAGTGAATAAACAGCATTTAAATTGGGTGGTCACAAACTTTATAACAGTATCAATAATGTAAAATACCAAACTCTATTTGACAAGTGTGTATCTCTTTCAATATCGATGAACACGATGAAGATAAGTGCATACAGGTTTTTGACCAATTAATCTCTTTCGGTATATTTTTTTATCAAGAAATTTTCTGCACAGAAGAAGATTCACACTGGTTTGACAAAGAAAAGCTAAAAAAAGTAGGGTTTGGAAAAAGAGTTGCATAGATTCCTGAAGATGAAATGAAACCAGGATCATATCAATTATGAGAAAGGTACCTCGGACTCAGACAATGGTAATATTTTATTGGTTTACTATAAAATATTCTCAATATTTAGCGTCTTTTGAGATAATTTTTTGTGCAAGTACTTTGAAATATTTTATTTATATAATATAACAAACTTTGTATAATATTTTTGTTGAGGAAAAGGAGAAACATATCTTCTAATTTTTATTCAATTCAAAAAATAAACAATTACATGCTAAATATTCTAATTATGTATTTTGATTAGAGAAAATAAAATTCTTAGAACATATTTTTAATAATATCATTTAATATATAGATAAGTGTGTTTGACAATGGCACTAAATCTAACTCAGCTTAATTAATTAATTAATTAATATTTTTGGTAATTGCTTATAGGAATAATAAATTATTATTCTATCTATTTTCACACTATATTCAAAGTTTCTTTTCACCTTCGAATTAAAAAGTGTCTTCTGTGTTGTCATCTTGTGTTCAGAGCTCAGTGATTGATGTCAATGTCGTCTTCTTTTAAAGTCTTTTATATTTACTGTATACACTTGAACTTAGTTTGTCATTTATCTACTCTCATTAAAATTATTTTAAGAATATATTTTCATTTCGTATTTATTTTGTTTGAAGCCTCTCTTTGAAAGGGGATTTTGTTTTTTAAAAAAATTATTTTTATTGTAAAGTGACATTTCTTTTCCTGTATAAATTTGTTTATAGTGCATGCGGTAAATATTTCATTTTTATAATATAATGATTTCTCCCCTATTGGTTTAGGATAATAGAGTAAAATGTAATTAGAAAAATTCTAAAAACTTTTTTTTAATTATTGCATAACTTTTTGTTGTTTATTTTAAAACTATTTATGTGAATTATTCAGCATTTGTATTATTTAATTCAATATTTTAATAAAATATGTGATCTTTTAGTTCAAAATTTTTTCCTACGTTCCTTCAAGTCTTTAATATAATGTTTCACAGAATATCTAATAATAAAGTTTCATAAACTTAAAAAAAAAAAGTACAAAGAATACCTTATAAACGAAATTATTTTCTATATAGATTAGTACTAATATATAGAACAGGTGTTTTAATAATAACTAATATCATAAATAATTAACAATCATATTAATTCTTATTGTGTCATTATTAATTTTTGTTTCAAATTTTTTCTATATAAGTTTTCATTTTTTTCTTTTATTGTTTTATCATCTTTTATACTTTTGGGAATTTTCTTTTGATATATATATATATATATATATATATAAAATATGTGTGATTTTTTTTTTCACTTGTCCTTTTTTTGTTATCTGTTATAGATTGCACATTGATTGAGTTAAGGTCTTTTAATAGTTTATAATATGAATATAAATCTCACTTTACAAGCCAGTTTGTGAGGATGAGTTAAACTTAAATTTTACTTTTTGAGATGGTATCAGAGTCTATTTTAGCATAGTTATTGGGTCATCTGTTATCGGGCCGTTATCGGACCACCCTTAAAAAATATAGTTTGACCTACGAGTTGAACAGTTTTAACGTGAAGGAATGTATTAGAGATACCACATCGACTAAAAATAAGACATTTCTTTATAGTTTATAATATGAATGCAAACTTAATTTTACAAACCCATTAGGCTTAGATTCCACCTCTGGAAATTATCTTCACTCGATCTTTAATTTATCCATTTAAAATTTTTCACTTTTCAATTACTTTCATTCTTAAATTTCTATTTCAATTCCAATTTTTTCTTAATATCACACATTCATTTTTTTTTTCAAATATACTTGAATTTTATTTTTATTTTGTAAAATTTTTATTTATTGTATTTAAGTGTTGAAATATTAACTGTTTTCATTTTTCTTATAAAACAAAAAATTAACTGTTATTATCATTATTGTATATTTAAAATATGTGATCTTTTAGTTCACTAACTTTTTCCTACATTCTTTCAAGTCTTTAATATAATATTTCATAAAATGTCTAATACCAATTTTTTAAACGTGAATTATATTACTTCAAAGAAAAGAAGAAAGAACACCTTATAAACAAAATTACTTACTATATAAATTAGTATTAATATATATTACATGTGTTTTAATAATAACTAATATCATAAATAGCTACCATATTATAGCTACTATATTAGTTCTTATTATATTATATATGATTTTTCATTATTAATTTTTTTATACTTTCTTTCTATAAATTTTTACTTTTTTATTATTTTATTATATTTTGTACTTTTGTTAATTTTTTTTATATGTAATACCTTCACGTTTTTTTTCTTCTCCTTCACTTCTCTTTCTTGATGTGATCGTCATTCAATATTTGATTTATCTATCACAAAATTATATATTTCACTTCTCAATTACTTCCATTTCTAAGTTTCTATTTCAATTCCAATTCTCTTGTCTTACAAATTCATATTTGTGTTAGATATACTTATACTCTAATCTGTAAGTATCTATTTTTTCCAACTCTTGTTTATGGTATTTTAGGTGTTCATATATAAACTATTTTGGTGTGTTTTTCTTGTAAATATTAAAATTTTGATTGTTATTATTATTATATATCTAAAGAGTTTAATTATTGTTATCATTATTGTATATATATTTAGATACCAAGTTGAGAACCGCAATGAGAATTTGTTTTCTTTTCTAACATTTGCTTTTGCTTTTCTCTGCTTCTTAAATCCAAAATAAAAAAGGGGAAATTACATCAGGAAAGTATGAGAAAAAAGAAACATAATACTCTAATGTAAACAGATTTATATGGACACTTTTGAAGTCCAATATAAAACTCTATATTTACGTTAGATTATATACGAGTCCGACATAAATATTGAATTTTATATAAAATTCGGAAAGTTTTGACATAAAAAATACAAAAGAAATATATCACACTTTTTTTTCTTTTGTTTTTGTTCAACATAAAATGTGTAACATGGTATCTAACTTTACAAATAATATGATTGCATGCTCTTGGAAATATCTTAGAATTGAATGAAATGCTCCATCATTTGATTAGCTCATTCACATTACCTATTTTATTCTATTCTCATGTTATCTACATCTGCTACACAAACACCTAAAAGATAAAATTCTAATTATATATAATAAAAATAATAAACAAGAAAGACTAAACATAAAATTATTATTATTATTATTTTTATTTTTATTTTATTTTTTTGCAAAAAGAGAGACAAATTCTCACTTTTTAATTTTAAAGAAGGAATATTCATTTCATTTTTTTGTGCTTGTCTTTGGGTAATCAGGACCCAAATAAAATAGAATTGTCATTCAATGTTTTAAAAGAACAAAGCAAAGAATCATCACTGTTGTATAATGCAGACAAATATGACTATTTCACCGAATCAAATGTACCCTTATTTTTATTTAGATTTCAAAGATTTTTATTCGTTAATTCAGTATCATATTCTTCAAATTTTACTACATTAAGCAAAACATTTAACTAAAAAAATCACCTTTTAAGTTACATCGTTTTTGTTCATCATAAGTTCTCCAATTTAAATTAAATTTAGCAATTCAGGTAAATAAATTTTGAAGAATTAAGTTGATGTGATCAATCTCCTCGAGATTAGTACATTAATTTACTCATATAGTACAATGACTCGGGATCTTATCAAAAGTCATAAGATCTAGATTCTGATCAAATTGAAAGTACCATAGAACTTCATCAGACTTGAAAGTATCCAATCTTTGATTTAATTGCAACTTATTATAAATGTGTATATATATAAGTTAAATAATTTTATATAATATATCGGACAAATGTTTTTATATTATTAATAATACGCTACTTTATTAAAATAACGCTGTTAAAGTTAATTATCATATTTAAAATATTATTAATTAGTATTTTTCATCTTATATAGTAATAATTATTATATATTTACAATTATACCAAACTTTGTATTTTGGCACGGTTGAACATTTAAAACAATAAAAACATTAAAATATTTTTATATTTAAAAAAAAATCAATAGAAAAAGAAAAACATATTAATGTTATCCCACGTGTTGGAATGAATTTTTTAAAATTTAATCAACGATGATATTTTGATTCCATTTAATAACATGTTGTGAGAATATTAGTAATTAGTAAAAGTCTACTAATATATGCTAGTATAACTATAATTGTAAAACTATAGCCTTGCAACATAACGTGATTTAAAAGCAAGAATCTTAGGTGGTTGTCGTCAAATGTGACATTACATTTTGTTTGTTTGTGATGAAAGGAGAAGGGTGAAATTGGGAGTAGGAAAAAATGAGTAAACATGGTTCTCCTTTATCATTTGTTTTTGGATGAAATGGATAAGAAAATTCTCTAAGTTTATTGGTCCCATGAAGTGTCCTGCTAATGGTATATTGCATAAGAAAAGTTGAAAGTTATATATATAAATATCATAAGTGTAAGCAAATATAAAGTAAAGAATGAACGTTATAAAAACAATGTCAAGGTAAAATCAGATATTTTGTTTAGAAATAATCTTTTCATGAATTGCTTAGTTTAGGTTTGTGTGTAGATAAAGAGATGTGATTTTATAATACTAAAATTATAGTTTATATTCAATTCTATATTAATACTTTAATTCAATAAAATTATATATATATATATATATATATATATATATAATTATTTGAGTTGTCCAAACAATATTAGAATACGAATTTAAGCTCAATTAAATTAAGTTTATTTGATTCATTTCAAAATATTATTATTCTACAAAACTTTAATGCTAAAGCAAGGAGTAATGATATTTTGACATTTATACTTGTCAATACATTCATTTGACACTCTTATGTGTCAACAAAAATAATAATAATTTATTATGAGGTACTTATGTGTCATTTATTTTTATTTTTTTTTTCTCTCTCATCTTTTTCTCTCCTTTATCTCTCTTTTTCCTCTTTTTTTCTTTTCATTTAATGAAAAATCTATCTTGTTTCCGTTTCTCTTTATCATATGCCTTTAACATTCACCTTTATTGTATCTCAATATTAATATCAACTAAACAACATAAACATGGTGGTGGGTAGTGGTGTCTTATCTTCTTCCTATCAACTCTAACATTTATCACATCTCAACTCTACCTTCAGACAAATAAATTCAAACATTCTTGTGATGTTTTTTCTTCTTTACATCAACCATAATATTCTTATTTTTTTTTTGTTCTCTTCTGTGTTGTTCACTTTCATTATTTGTCTTTAACTTTCACATGTATTGTTTGTTACTGTGTTATCATACTTTGAAATAAATATATTAATTATTTTATTTTTATCTTAAAATAAGAATTACAAAAACTTAAGTTTTAATTCATATTATTAATTTTTCATTTTAAAAGTATTTTTATACAAGATTTCAACATTAAAAACCAAAGTGGTTTAAAAAAAACATTGTGACTAAAAAAAATAAAAATAATAATGATTACAATAAATAAAATAATAATAGTAATATATTGATATTATGAATAAAACATATTTATGAATATAAAAAATTATATAGGATTATTTAAAAATAAAATAATAATATTAATAAAAAAATAATTAACTAATTATTATATATACTGTTAAAAATAAAATTCTAATTGATAAAAAAAGAAAAAGATAAGAAGATAATATTATATTTAATGTAATGTAAAACCTTTTTAAAAAATAAAATAAAATAAAAATAATAAAAAGAAGAAGAAGATAAGAATAACAAATTTTTTATTAAATAAAAAAAAGAGATAGAAGTAAAAATAGAGAGAAAGAGGAGAGAGAAAGAGAATAAGAACCATCCTCATAATAAAATATTATTTTTTTATACACATAGGAGTGTCAAATGAATATATTGACACATAGGTCAAAATATTATTACTCTTCTTTAATGGATATGTGTAATTAACATTAGAGTAGTTATACTTTGAAACCACTATAAATCATAAATTTGTTAAAAGATACCACGACAACCATTTGACATATATGATTCAATCAAAATATCTTCTAAACTAATAAAATAATTTCATAATCAATAGGATTCATCCACATAAATTTTAATGTTCAAACATTAAAAACTCACAATTATTAAGAATGTTCTCCTTAACCTCATATAAGAAAAGATGCAAGACACAATATGAAATATTATTAAAAATAAAGAAAATATCAAAATTTATAAAACTGTCTTGCGAAGCCATAAGTGTTAAGTCACACATTTTTATAAAAGTTTTGACATAAGACACCAAATTTTGTGACCAAATTTTTTGTTATTGTATACTTAAAATAGTACAAAGAAAACATATTCCGAACTAGAAATGTTATAAAGCATGATAAATTAAATGTAATAAAGAACGTGCGAGGCAAACACTAAAACATGCTACAACTTTAATCAAGACGCTACTTACAATAGTTTTATTTAATATGCTTATAAATAAAATGTTTTCCCTATGAAGCCAACTAACGATTTTATATGAAACATAACCAGTAACCATAATGAAGATATTCTTCTCAAATTTTATCCAAAGTAGTAGATCTTAAAAATGTCTTACAACACAAATGAGAAAGTGTTCTTTCTTAATAATTTTTTTTTCTTTTTGTGAAGTATTTGTTTCTCAAAGAATTCTTAATCATTTAGATTAAAATGACATTCTTACTTTTTCTTTTATTTTCTCTTTTTAAATTTATATTTTTCTAAATAAATCATACAATGAATATTGAGAGTGTACCAAACCAAATTCCACTCCCTTCACAAATTTTTGTAACAAAAAGTCTGCCCAAAACCAAAGTGCAGTCCCTTTACTATGATGACTCCCACGTGGGTGTTGTCACGAACCAGATCGGCACGTGCAGCTTCCTCCACAAAAGAAACAATTAACCTTTAGGTTAAATAACAACCTTTTTGGCTTAATTATTATTTTTATATTATTTATTTAGATATTTTTTTAACAGTTAAAAATAAAATTAATAGAAACACTTAAAAGAATTTACTTACTTTAACTATCTAATTACTGTAATTTTAAATTAATAAGCTCAATTTTTTAATATACAACAACATATATATAATTATCTAAACATTAAATCAAATTCTTTAACTTTAACTCTCAATTAATATTTATATTTTATTACTGACAATGTTGAGTTGTTAAACATTAAAAAATTGATTCAATTTCTACTAATTAATAACTGAACATATGAACTAAAAAAATAGTTAAATCAACCATAAAGGAAGGATATTTGGGGTGATCGGTTGACCTGTTTTTGAAGAGATTTATTTATTGGCTCAAAAGAAACAATTTTTTTTTGTTTAATTTTTTAAAAAGGAGATTAGACAAACACTAAATATGTTATTTACCAAAAAAAATTATTTAAAAAAGAAACACATGTTAAAACTGTGAAAGGGACCAAAAAGTGGTGAAAATATAATTCCTTTTTAAGATGAAGTGGTGCTGCAAAGAGAAGCAATAAATAAGCACCCTAAACCGAAGTTTTTTTGAGTGGTGTTGTTCACTCACACCCACAAGTCTCTCACAATTCACCCTATATAAGCACCAATCTCCTCATGGAACCTCCCCAACCCTCACCCCCCAACACCATTCTCCAAACCCCCTTCAAAATTTTCTCAAAACTTTCTTCTTCCCTTCACCAACCATGGCTGATGGTAGAACTAGCAGCAGCAGCAGCAAGACCAATTCCCTCATCCACCACCCCTCAAACCACAAGGGTGGTTGGAATGCTGCCATCTTCATCATTTGTGAGTCCATTTTCCCTTTTTCATACCTCTCTCCTCACACACACACACACACATTAGACACAAACCTCAATTTTCCAAAAGTTAAGGATGTTTGTTGTGTGATATGAAAGCCAATCCAAACACACATTAACCTATGAAATCTAGTCTCTTGCAACATCACAAGTTTGATCTTGATTTTAATGATGATTGTTTTGTTTTTTTGTTTTTCTGGGTAGGTGTGGAGTTTGCTGAGAGATTTGCATACCAAGGTTTGGCAAGCAACCTTATCCAATACCTCACAAATGTTCTGAATGAACCCATCACTGAAGCAGCCAAAGATGTGAACACATGGGTGGGAGCTTCTTCCCTCTTCCCTTTGCTTGGTGGGTTCATAGCTGATTCCTATCTGGGTCGCTTCAACACCATACTTCTCTCCTCACTCATCTATCTTGTGGTAAGTAAAAAAACTTTTTTTTTCACCCCTTTTAATCTTTTCACTGTTGCAACAAGTTCAATTGCTTTGGGTAAAACATGGTCATGTCTCTCTTCTTCCATGCTTGATTCTTGCCAAATGGGTGGAATCTATTTTATGTGCTCACTACTCTTCGGATGCAACAACTTTGTCTTTTTGCTAGTTCACTGAGTTACGTATATGGTCCCACATCGCTCACAAACCATAATAAATATAACATTAAGTTTTTACTATGGGTTTTCTCGTTCGGCGGAATCTCGTAACTGCGATATTTTGTCGCGGCAAATGCAAATAGTCAAGTGCTACGAAATACATTATATTTTTCTTTTATTATTATTGAAAAAAATATATAAATAAATATTTCTCTTTACTTTTGACGTTGAATATAAATATTCTTTAAAAAAAATTAAAATATTAAGTTTTTGTAGTGATTTTTTTTTTATAACTGATATATCTCGCTCGAATCTTGAAATGAATTTATAATTCTTTCGACATGAATTTGTTTTGGTCAAAGATTTCGTATGTTAATAAAATTTGTGTATGATGATAGTAGTACTTTATTTTTTTAAAAAAGGAAAAAGTATTTTAATAATTTATATTTTATAACGTGTCCATCTAATTCTTTTGATAAAGTCAGTTTTATAAGGAATATCTTGGTATAGGAATTTGTGTAATTAATTATTTTTTGAAGAGCCGTGCGTTACTTTTAAAATGAATTTAATGAGAAAATATTTTTTTTATTGATTCCTTAACTATTATTTTAAAGACACTGAATATTTTGTTCGTCCCTACATTGGATGTCTTAGTTTCTTAATCAAAATTTAAATGATAAACGTTAATTTTAATAAAAAATCGTGCAAAATTACTTATTGTATTGTATATTTTTGGTTTAGACTCAGTGCGTTTTCCTTGGTGGGTATAAAATTTTGGGATGTAACGTCCAGAAATTTAATTTCTTTATGCAAATAGAATACCCAAAATATCTCTAATATTGCTTAAATAATGAGTATTAGTAATTTTAGAAACTAAAATTAAACTACTTATTATTAAAAAATAGTATAGGGCCTAAACTTTTTCCTTTCTTATAAACACTGTCATCTTTAACAGTTTTTTAAGTATTAAAGAATATTTCTATTATAAATTTATAAATTTAAGAGTCAAGTCTTGTAAAATCTCTTAATTACAGTATTTAATATAATTTTTTTTATCAGCACAATATCTAATATACTATACAATTTAAAATTAGGGATATTGAATAAGATTATATATTAAAAAAATAAAATAATATATTTCTTTCCAGTACTAATAATTTAGGAATCAAAATAATATATTTAAAATAAACATAATTTTAATATCTAATTTTCATACAAAATCACTAAAGTTCATTCTTCACTCATTTCAAGATAATGGACAAATTTTTCTACGTAAATAAATTGCATTGTCATCTTTCAAAGTATCGATAATGACTACATCTTCTTTAATCACCAACAAAATTACTTCTATCTCTCTTTTATGAAAAAAAAGAAAAATATTAGAAGCTGTTTTGGGATCGAAACTTTCCTACTGTTTTGTCTCTGTTTCTATTTTGAAAATATAACCGTTTAATACAAATATTAATTAAAGTATTGAAGTATAAGTATGAGTCTTGTTTTAAAGTTAAAGTTGCAAGAAGTTTTAAAAGTGACGTGTGAGGATGGAATCTATATAAAAATAAATTAATATTTCATCTAATTACTCTGGCAATGAAAATGAGTCTAATAATAAATAATTATTTTCCAATCATCACTTTTAAAATAAGAGGTCCTAATTTAATTTATACTTTTTAAGAAAAAAAATACATTTTTTTATTTTTATAACTTAAAATCTTTACTTTTATATTATCTTAATATATTTTGCTGAAGATATCTTATAAAATCAGGATTTAACTTATAATTGTATAGTCCGAAATTTTATATTTTAATAAAAAATTCTATAAAACCAGCTTTTGGACTTATAATGTTACTACAGCTCCACAATGGAAATGTTCTAACCTTATTTAATTAATGCATTAATTAAACTTTAAATAAAATAATTAATTCTATATCAAAAGCTAAGAACATGTGGAAGTCAAAATTTCCTTAACTAGAATTACTTGGAAAGAAGGAATCATAAATATCACTGCTTGATAACCACGAGTGTAATAAATATCACTACATGACAACTACTTGTGTATATCTTTCTTCTGAACACAAACTTCATTGCACATTGAATACTGTGATCAAATTCAACATCTATATATATATATATATATATATATATATATATATATATATATATATATATATATATATATATATATATAT
>Ga0099825_1004053_pt1 | contig 19337 bp, 6 predicted proteins | sample SiratroredBW_FD_76838 | JGI IMG/M metagenome (GOLD analysis project Ga0099825, IMG submission 76838) | Root nodule microbial communities of legume samples collected from California, USA - Siratro red BW | ecosystem: Host-associated > Plants > Roots > Nodule | place: USA: California | collected... | reverse complement strand
GCCATGTGACCCAGAACCCAAAAACAAGACTTGTACCCCCCCCCCCCCGCCGCCGCGAACGAAAACCCCCCCCCCCAAAAGCAAACCCAGAAAAAAAAATTTTTCCAGAACAAAAAAGTCACCAAAAAAAAAAAAAAAAAAAAAAAGGAACGATTACCCTTCAACCAGAAACCACAGAACACGATCCGATTCACTACTGGGTCGCAAAAAGTATAATCTTTTGGAAGTGGGGTTTATGAAAAATACCCGAACGGTGACTCTGTGTGATTCGGGCAGAGGTTGACCCTCGTTGGAATTGACGATGTGGTACTTTCCCACCGTCATGGAATTGCTCTTGATGTCTTCGGATATGCATTTGGTGTGGCCAGACTGGAGTTCGAATCGAAGGGATTGGGTTGAGGAAGTAAAGAACACCAAAAGCAGAAGCGAAAGGTGCAGAAGGGGTCTGGGGTTTGCCCCAATCATGATGAATGGATTGTGTGTTTGGTGAGAGAGATTAGGTTATGGGCGTGGAGTGAAGGTGGAGAAGAAGAATCAGAAGAGATTTAGCGGCGATGAATGAGAAATTATTAATAATGATTTTTGAAGCCTTAAACTAAACCAAACCAAACACGGTGCCAACTACTGCTACTGTTTCACCTGCACAACCACGATGTACATCTCCGTTGTCAAACTTCGGATCTTACGTGGAGCCTTTTCATTGGAGCTTACACGTATTGGAATAGGATAAATAAATAAACAAATAAAATTATTTAATAAATCAATATTGTATAATTTGTAACAGTTTTATCTTAAAACATCAGCCTTTTATTATATTACATTTCTTAAAATATACTGCATAGTTAAAAATATACTGTTAACAGAAACACCTATCAAACAAGTTTTTCAGTTTTTAAAAACTAAAAACTGATATATTTGTTTTTTAAAAATAGTAAAAAACAAGCCCTTGTTATTCCAAATTCTTCTGACTTTATGTTTCCTTCCACGTAACATATTGAATTTTTCACCGAAATAATCCATATTCTAATCTTTTTCCCAACATCACATTCTGTATGATTTTTACGGATAACACACTTTATTCTGCTAGTTCAGAATTTGATAGTTGGAATATCAGTCGAAATTCAATTCTTAGATGATCCAAATCTGAACTAAATTTTGTTTATTTTTATTTAAATGTAATTAAAGGGGAAAATTAGGGAAAAAATCAATTGAAAGGTAATAGTTTGAAAAATAAATAATTTGAGAAATTAAAAATTTGAATAAAAGTGTAAAACTATAAATATTTTTAAAATTAAAAATGAGAAAGATAATTATATTGAGTAAAAGTATTTTAGGGAAAAAATAAATTAAAGAGTAATTTGTAAAAGTAAATTTAGTAAGACAAAAAATAATATACGAATAAGGTAAGCAATAATAATTTAGAAAAGTAATTAATTTAAGAAGTGATTAATTGGAAGAATTAAAATGTTGAACGAATATTCTTTTTAGAATATTGAATATATTCAAAAGTAATTATGTAATTTTTTATTGAATTAAAAAATATACCTTTAGTAAGTATTTGTTTATAAATAAATTCAGATAAGGAAACGTATAAGAGATATAAAATATAATTTATTAAGTTAAAAAAATTGAACGTTATAAAGGAATGAAATAATTTATTAAATAACTAACTGAATATTGTTTTTATTGTTATAAATTTTATACAAATTTTTTCCATATTCTCCAAATATTTTTTCCAAAAGTTCCTTCCTCCACTTTCCGACCAACCAGCACCATTTGACTATTCGAAGACCGAATTCTGAACTTGCATAGTAAATTATGTTATTTGTATAATTAAAAGGCACAATACACCACTTGAAGAGAAAAAAGTTAAAGGGAGAACATGGATAAAAATTTCCTGGAGGGTTCAATATAACTTTTCACGCTTTTCCAAATCTTCAAAAAAAATTTCCAAATCTTTTGAAAGATAAGTAATCAATACTTTAAAAAAATTAAGAAATTTTCATAAATAATTTTATTATAAAGTCATTTCTAATTATCCTTCGATATTTGTGAAATAAAAAAAATACAGTATTTTGTGACACTTAATTAATTTTAGAGTATTTTGTAGTTACTATTCTTTGTGCAATAAAAAAAATGCTGTTTGAATACAACGAACAACTATCTGTTAAAAATATGATAATTAAGCTTTTAATTTAATAGCATTTTACTAAGCAGAGAATTTATATAAAAAAAATAAAATTCACTCTCTACTTTACATCTATCACGCGCCCTAACTCTTACATATATTATTATATCACTTTGAAATAACGTAACAATTTTACATGCAAGTATTAGGATATGTGTTATGAGTTAAATCATTAGTTGTTCAATATTATTATTTATGTTATTTTTTGTTTATAATTATTTTTTAATTTTTTTAATATTATTATTATTTTAATAATAATATTTTAAATTTTATTATTTTTCTTATGTTAACTATTTTTATCAATTATATTTATTTTATCAAAAATATAAATTAATAAATTAATAATACAAATTAATTACATAATAAAATATAATATATAGGTATATACATAAATATCATAAAATATTTATATATAATCTATTATGGGTAAATACTTTATTATATTTACATATTATATAATCAATAATGAGATTCATAATAATTGATTAATCTTATTTCTTTGTAACTCTTTGCATGCAGGAAAGATAGTTGCAAAATTTTACTTTTTGTTTAATTTTTTGTTTTAATTATTTTTATATTTATTGACTTTTGTGTTTTTTTTTTTTCTTTCTTTGCTTGTATTTTTCTTTGTAAATTCATGGAAACAAACGGATCCTAAATGACACTTTTCTTGTTACACTTGTAAAAAATAAAGTAGTGCACTCTAATTATTCTTTTATTATATTAGCAACATCTTATCCAGCATACATATAGAGAAAGTTTTGTTTGTCATGTTTGATTTTGTTAGTTCATTTCTATATGTTGTAAATGATATGACAAATTAAAAAAGAAAAAAATTCACATCTTGAATAAGTGTGTCTTATGTGTCAAAGTACATATTGGTTTAGTATTCTTATGTTATATATGTTTAGGATTTAAAATAGATGTTTTGATGTTGATACTATGGTGACTTGTGGATGGATAATCTTTTTTTCTTTTACTATACGTAAATGAAATCTTTAATTCATCAAAATTGGATACTATTTGTTATGATTAAAACCCTTGATTTAAAATTGACCTTTGATTTCATTTTAGCTTGTGCTCCAGCTTGTCATTGAGAAATCTCTATTTTCTCCTTTGTAACAATGTCTTGTCTTGCAACACTCTCTTGTATTCTAGTTGAGCTCAGGCAAATCGTCCCCTAAAATTATAATGTGAAGGTTGATGTATGTTGCGATATAGAGCTTAAAAGAGAGGGTGGAAATAAGCTGGAAAACTTCACTGTGATACTGAAAGAACATAATGTTAGTGTCTTCAAGATGAAGATGCAAGCCATTAATGACAACTAAGTAGTTAGCCACGACATTGGAGTTATACGACCCAAAAATTCATCAAAGTTGTTGGATGTGAAAGAGTTGTAGTAGATGCCTTGTTGTTAGAAATTCGTGTACTCTCAACATTAATGAGGGTCCTTGTGAAACATTATCTATTAAAGACATGACACTAGTCATTGGACAAGTTGGTTAAGAAAGGTTTAATGGAGGATGACATGACAACGTCATGATCTTCTTTAAGGATGAATTTTCTATTGTTAAAGTTAGGAGGTGGTATATTGGGGATATTTGATCTAGATACCATTAGAAGGTTATGTTAGTTCCAATGTCAAGAGATGGTGGATTTCTTGAACTTGGTTTTAGAGGAAGAGATAAAGAAGGATTTGGGAAAGTCCTTTTCGAGAGAAAATAGGATAGGTTGAGATAGATGCTTAGGTCCTTGACAAATTGACCAATAATGTTATATCTAACAAATTGAAAGCTAATGCAATTTGTAAGTTTGCCTCTTTCTCAACACATATGGTTACAACCTTCATCTTCGTCTTATTGGTTCGAACACATTATTTGATACAACAACTAGATGTAAATGGCGTAGTCTCAACATTGCTTGTCACTAGTCACTTTGCAATTTATCGTAGGGAGTAAGGGTGTCTTCCTTAGGTTGTACCACTCTAATGGTGTTAAGATGTGGTAGGAAAGGTCCATCTAAGTGTTCGAGGTTAAGGTAAATATGGGTCTAGTCCACATGGTCTTTAAGTATTGGATTATGTTGGGAGGTAAGTTTAGGTAGGTTGTGGATGATGCATAGGTGTAGCAAACTCCTTTAACCCAAGGTTCATGCTCACAATCTCTTAATCGAGGAGTTAGAAGAAAGTTTGGTTGGGTGGCTTTTCATCCTCATCATTACTAATTTAGGCAGTCATATAAATCCTCATTATAGGATTTTTTATATGGAGAAGTTTATCTTCTTCTATGGGTTTTGTGAAGATATCAACTAGTTTATTATTTGTGAATACAAATTGTAAATCTATAATCCGATTTTTAACATAATCCCTCATAAATTTATGCTTAATTTTAATATGTGTGTCATATGAATGCAATATGAGATTTTTTAAAAGACTAAAATAGTGTTATTATCTCAAAGGATAGGAATGCTACTCTTATAAACATTGTAGTCCTTTAATTATTTCTTAATCTAGAAGAGTTGAGAACAACAAATTGTTAGTCTCTTAGACTACTATTTGTAGTCATTGTTTAGAGTTGAATGACGAGTTAGAACCTTACAAGTTTTGTTAACAAGGTGTCTTTGATAAGTTCAGATGTTTGCAAAATTACTCTTCATATAATATAGTTTATGCATACTCTTTGATTTTTTATGTTATATTAATTTATATTAAATTACTTAAATTTAGATTGTTATTAAATTATTGTTAAACTCATATGATAATTGTATTATTAACTTTAAATACTATGTTGTTAAACATGTTGAGTGCTTTGAATCTAATTAAATTGAAAAAACTAACAAAATGATATATGTGAGAGAAATTGTTTAGATTGAAAAAAATAATTTTTTTATTTAAATAGAACTAAAGAATTGATTTATGTTGATTACTCACCCAACTTAGGTAATCATATGTCGCTTAAGCAAGTAGATATAACACTCAAACCACTATTGAGCATTTGAGTGAGAAAACTCATGTTAATTTTTTGTTCTTTGAGAGTTTCATAACTTCAAGTCTTATATTGGACATTCAAGTGACAAGTTTTATTGCTCAACAAACCATCTTGTGTTTTAACGAGAAAGAAATGAGACAATTCTCTCTCCTCTAGAGAAACATTGCTCGAGTGAAAATTTCTTGTTCAAATAATATCCCATGTAGTAGATTATACATTTTAATATAAATTTCATTAATAATGTTTTTGTAGGATTGTTATGCTTGAGATTGAAAAGAGATGAATTAGATTGATATGATTGGTAAATTACTTAGGTGGTAAGTTGGTTTAGTTGAGAAAATGTGTAAGTATGAACACTTACTAAGTCTAATTTTTGTTCAACCATAATTCAAGAAAGATTTACAATTATTCTCAAAAAATTTTAACTACTCTGTACATACCTTCAAAAATAAGTAATTGTTTTAGAAACTATGTCTAAATACTACATTTAACAACATACAATCAACAAAAGTAAAATACTAAATTGAAATATAAAACAAGAATACTACAATATTTAAATGTTAGAAAACTAAGCTATCTAACATAAATTATAACAAAATAATTGAAACCAGTGTTTTGTATCAGGATGCATAATCAATGTGCTTTCATAACCCTATAAAGATCACTGTCAAAATTCTCATCCTGATGTTCTTCCTCCAAATCCTCCCCTGTTGTATCTCTAGAAGATCCTCCTCTTATAGCTACTGCTCCTTCCCCCAGAGAAAATATGCTTGTCCCCAGACCATGCTACATAGGAGCTAAACTAGTCAGGGGTCATTCACGAGTTAAATTGACCTTCAGGCACACTACTATACAAACCCTGATGGATATGCATCATACCTCTATGATTTGCACTTTGTTACAGCTATATATGCTCAAGGTAGCTCTGAAAAACTAACATGAAATGATATATGTAAGAGAAATTGTTTAGATTGAAAAAAAACTTGTTTTGATTTAAATAGAATCAAAGAATTAATTTATGTTGATTGCTCACCCAATTTAGGTGATCATATGTGCTAAAGCAAGTAGATCTAACACTCAAACTATCGTTGAGCATTCGTGAGAGAACTTGTGTTAATTTTCTGTCCTTTGAGAGTTTCATCACTCGAAGCCTTATATTGGACATTCAAGCGACAAGTTTTATTGCTCAAGTGACCATCCCATGTTTTAGCGAGAAAGAAACGAGACAATTCTCTCTCTTCTAGTTGCTTAATCAAAATGTCTTGCGCAAATAATATCCCATGTGGTAAATTATATATTTTAATGTAAATTTCATTAATAATGTTTTTGTAGGAATTGCTATGCTTGAGATTGAAATTAAAATTTCATTAATAATATTTTTGTAGGAATTACTATGCTTGAGATTGAAAAGAGATGAATTAGATTGATATAATTGATAAATTACTTACATAATAAGTTGGTCTAGTTGAAAAAAGATATAAGTATAATAAATGAGTACTACACACATATACATATAATATCTTGGTTGTTATCATAATCATATATTTAATATAAGAATCATTTAAGAAGATACAATATCCTAATTTCACTAATGTGGTGAGAAGTTAAAAGAAGTTCTTGGAACATACTTTACAAAGATGCCCCAATGAACAACTTAACATAAAATTTTGATGTTGGCTTATAAGTGATGTTTTTAATAAATGAGATGTTAATATTTAGTGAGAGATACTTAATATAATATAAATCTTATGAAAAGCTTTATGTAATAACAAATTACCTTAATATGATAGGAATTATAATTAAGAATTCTTGTTGTTCGGATAATTAGTTAAAATTAGTTTCTATCTATTATAAGTTAATAGATTCTGATAATGAATTCGAATATTATATGCCATGATGCATAATACATTATGATATTGATATTCTACATTTGTAATTAGTGGTGAGTTTTTAAAGAGTTCAGAGAGAGTCATAGTTCTTCCAAAATTTTCTGTCTAAACTTTCAAGAGATGCAGGTAGTGGAGAGGAGAAAACATGAAGTATGACATAAATGATGGACATCTCACGCACTACCAACAGGCAACCAAAGCATCTGTACAGTGTGGCCAGCTATCCACAATATTGTTCCAGTTAGATCCATATTAAAAGATAAGCCAAGTGTCATACATACATACACACACCCACATGCTCATGCTTTTGCCAAAATATGGAGCAAAATGTGGGTCATGCACTTCTACAAATCCTCATCAGTTTTTTCATTCTATTAATGTACAGTTATTGGTCCAGCGAAGGGTTTTTCAATGGAAAAAGTTTAATAAAATTCTCTCATGAGAATTATCCAGGACAAATTCTCATTCATCTTGTTTGTGATGTGCAAGCTTTTATCTTAGTAATTAGTCTTCTGTTAGTATGAATTATAATTTATGAATTTATATTAACAATAAAATGTTTTATCTAATAATATATATTACTCTCAAATTTAACATTAATAAATTATTATTAGTTAAAATAGTACATGATATTTTATTAATTTAAACACTATGGACTAAACCTGCATATCTAATAATACGATTCTTGTAATATATAAGGTTTGATTTTCTTAAATAAGATTTTAAATTTGAATCATCATATAAATAATAAAAGAAACGTGATTAAGAGAGAAATTCTGACAAAATAAAAACACTAGATCTGAAAGAAATATTATTAATAGATATATATTCATAATGTTTATATTAACAATCTTACAAAGTTCATGCATGTAAGAACATGCAAGTCTAACTTTCATCAATTACTGAATGATTATTCTTAGTGCACGATTATAATCATTAACAATGAAATCAAATCCCATTCTTTTATTCTTGAAAGATTGAAGGTAAAATGTCCTAATCTCTCTCCTTTTTATATACTTGCAAGTGGACATGGGCAAAACCCAAATTCCTCCTTTTTCAATGGTCCTTTAATGATTGAGATACATAATATTGATGAGTTTAGCTTAATTAATACATAAACATCTTTGGTCTTGTATATCATTGTGCTTGGACTCTATTTTCTATTTTATGTTGTGATGACAATGCAGATTTGTCATGAAAGGGAAACCTGACACATTTTGCAATTTGTTGAAAAGTTTTTGAAAGCTAAATTTCTCTTGGGATTCCTTTTGGCTTTGTTCTGTTATAGAATCTTTTCCTTACCTTTTTGAATGGTCATCACTTCGCAATTTATATGCATATAAATTTCAAGTCATTAATTTGTATCCTTTTCTTGATAAATGAGTGAAGATGAATTTAATTTCGGCTAATGCACTCTCTTGATTTTATTTCTTGATCTCCTTTCCAAATAAATATCCTTTTAGGCAAAAGCAAAAATAAATAAATAAAATTGTTATCATAATATTCTTAGTAAGAACATAAGAGAAAAAAAAAAATTACACCGCCATTGATCACTTTGTCTTATAATAAATAAATCTAAGACTTAGTTCACAATCAATCTTTTGCAGAACCTGTAGATTTCTTTGTCCTAAAAGCTCGAGCATTCCTTTTCTTTTTGGTCACAAAAGTTTTATAACAAAGACATCATACTATGGTGTGGAGTTAAAAATAAGTCTTAATTTCGTCTTAATTTCGTATAAAAAGAACTATATTTACTTCATATCAATAAGATGGTGAGTGAATAATTTAAAGAAAAATAATTAGAAAGCGCTAAAGGGAATAAAAAGGTTAATGTGATTTGAATTAAAAAGTTAATTTTTGTTCTACATTAAATGCATGACAACTTCAAAATTCAAATTCATGCAAAGGTTGATCAGCCAGTGTGAGAGAGAAAATGAACATTTTGTTTTCTAGAAATAGACAGCTTTAATTTCCGATTGGAATTGTTGGGTGGAACAAAATAACAGAAAGAAAAAGAGGATAGAGCGTTTGAGATAAAGAAACAATTTTTTCCCAGAAAAGGGAAGGAATTTGCATGAATCTTCTGTGTTTAACTGTTCCGATTTGATCGTCATCCTCCTTCTTCGATCTTACCCTCGTTGTTCTCCCTATCTTCGTTCTCCACAACAACCTCTCCCTTTTCTCTCTTCCCACTTTCTCTGGTTCTCGAATAAGAGCTTCAAATTCTGTTAAACCAATTGGGGCACAAAAAGATCTTATTTTGAGCCTTGCCCGCAATCACCCGCTTCAAATTCAATTCTGGGTCCGTTTCAATTTCTTCAAAGGTGGCGAGCAGCGCGGATTGAGTTCGTGGCATTATTGAGTATATCTGGGGTGAGTCTGCAATTTTGTGGTATTGTAAATGCAATGTTTATGAATGACTTTCTCTTGTTTTGTTTTTGCGGTTGGTGTTGATTTTGTTGTAATTGGATTGTTGGAAACCGTGTGAAGGTTGTGGTGATGACGTGGCAATGAGGTGTGTGGCGGAGGAATGGAGGGTGTTCAGGGGAGGAGCGATAAGCTTCAGGGTGGTGGTGCTGTGAATCCGAGGAGCCGTTTTCGGGTTTGGTTCATCCGAGCGTGTTCGAGCATTGTGCTGTGGACATGTCTGTTTCAGCTAGTGACAGTGAGTGAACTATGGCGTTCCCAGTTCTTTTTGGGGATTACAAGTCGAATACAGAACACAATTCAACGTCCTCTCCAAGCACATAATGAACTCGTTCATCCGCCTCCAACTTTTCTTCCCCCAAGTTAGTTTTTCTTTACTTCATGCTTGTAGTTTTGGTTTGGTTAAGTGATTATGGATGCGGGTTTGGACAACTGTAGCTTCGGTTATGTGATGATGCAACCTTTCGTGTGTGTGACTCATTTGTGAAGATCTTCTCGCTATTTCTCCCCTTCGGATTTTCGGATATTATTTGAGCAGTGAAATCCATATTGTTGAGTCTGAGTTGTATTTGTTGTCTGGAGGCGATGAATGAATGTTTATGTGCTGAAGAATCTCTTAGAAAATATTTTCTTTTTGGATTGGTGCTTGTTCTGAAGTAGATTTATGGGTTTCACACTCAGTTATGAGGAGGAAGAATAGAAATATATATGCCTTCAACTTTAAATGCAGATATCATAGTGAATTATGATTTATGAAGTCAATATTAATTTGGCATTTAAGATCATTGTTTTGTGGAATCCTGCCAAGGATGAATTGATTTATAGTTTACACTGTTGATGGCCTTAGAAAACAACAATCAGGTTATATTCTTCTAGGTGAGTCAGCTACCTCAATGAATTGATGCCTTTCGATTCTACCCAAGACCAAAAGTTTGAAAATCTGACTTTTGGACTCTTCCTCCACAGCCTATCCCTGTCTAATTATTTTCCATTTGATCTAATATTCTCATTTAAGCATCTTTTGATTTTTTTCTCGCATAACTGATCTACATTAGGCCGATTTCCCTTTCATATATTTTCTTGTATATCTACTGATCGACCTCAATATTCTATTCTCAGCTACACTTATCCTTGGCACTTGTTGACTCTTCACTGCTGGCCCATCACCTCCATACAACATTTCTGATTCTATAGCTGTTCAATTGAATTTTCGTGGGCATTTTGTAATCACGAAATTATACTTGCAGCAATGAAGCATTTATCAATTTCTTACCTTGCTTGAATTTGGAATGTGATGTCCGCTACAATCTTCAGTCACTTAACGGAAAATTGGGAAACAAATAAGACTATAACTATAGATTCCCTTCTTTGTACTGGCATGTTTCAAGACATGTTTGTAAGGGATTTTTCTCATTCAAAGTCAGAGATTCATTTTAGAGAGAAAAGTGAGAATCTATGGCCATTGAACGAGACACCAAGAGATAAGATTATGATTAAATGTATGCAAATGCATAATAATTGTGATGTATAATATTGATAGTTGCCCAATTGCTGGATCAATATTGTGCCTTGTTTTTGATGGGCTCCCACACCCACAAACATCTTGTTAGGTCTTACAAGGAGATTCATCAGAAAGATCTCACAATAATGAAACCTGAGTCAAATCCACATACATGGGTTTGTGAGTCTTGTTTCTTATACATTATTCAACTTTCTCACTTCACTCAATATGGAATTTAGACTCACTTAGATTTCTAACAATCTCCCCCTCAAGTGAAAGTCCCATCCACATTGGTACATCTCCTCAAGCGGAAGCCATTTTAATCACGAGCACCTGTAACGATCTTTACTTGTACCGCTATTTATCATAATGTTTGTTTGAAACCTCCATCAGAAAAACTTTCGATACAGGGATCATAATGAACTCGCTTGAGCCGTCCACAAAGATCTTGTTGGGTCTTTCTAGGGGATTCATACTAAAGCGTGGTGGTCCATATGCTGCAGGTCCCTAGATCATAACTAGATACCACTTGTTGGAAAAGACAAGATTATGCAACGAAAAATTATACAAATTATATGCGTATAAAATAAAACATTTCATACTTGAAAGAAATAAGACAAGCGTGGCAATCCAAAAATTCGAGAGAGTAGAAAAAAAAATATGCAAGAGTAAGAAGAGCACATAACAATTTTAAGGTGAAAATCACCAATAAGAGGGATAAAAAACACATAATCTAATCCAGAAAAATCTCAATTATAAAATATCAAAGAATACAACACAGAGCTTCTACAAAAAAAACTTTACAAATAAACACTATATTCTCAAAGGAAAATTCAATTAGACCAGATTGATGTCTATAATGAGAGGAACAAGTGGATGAAATTTTATCTAAATCAGAGCATAAATGAGTATTCAAATAGTCACTAAAACTAAGCAAGAACTCCAAAATTGTTAAAGATGACACACATATCTTGTCTCCTTTTGTTGTGTTATGAGTAAAAACCCTAAAAAGTCACATTTGGTTACTCACTTAAAAACCCTTTGGACTGTCAAAGTATTTTTATTTTAAATATAAAATGTTAGGCCTAACTTGAGGAAGACCCACACAACAAACTCCCCCTCTGACTCAAGAGAGGGCAAATGCCAATCTAGAAATAAATCGACAAGTTTCAAACTTTCCCTTTAGTAGTCTTTGTCATTATATTAGAACGATTGTTATTTGTATGAATCTTCTCAAGGTCTAATAGTTTAGAGTCCAAAACATCACGAATCTAATGATATTACACATCAATATGTTTAGATCTACCATGAAAAGTAGGATTCTTGCCAAGATCAATAACACTTTGATTATCACAAAACCAAGTCTTACACAAATTTCTTCATCCAAAGAAACTTTTGCAAGTCTCGGTGATAGCAATGAACTCAGTCTCAGTGGTAGACAATGCAACACACTTTGCAGTCTGGATTGACAAGCCACAACTCCTCTTGCGAAGATAATTAAATAGTCAGAAGTAGATTTTCTAGAATCAACATCCCCTGCCATATCAGAATCTGAGTAACCACAAAAAACAAATTTTCCAATTTCAAAACATAGTTTCAAATTTGAAATACCACAAAAATATCTCAAGATGCACTTTATAGCTTTCCAATACTCAAGACTAGGATTAGAAAGAAAGTGATTAACAACTCCAATAACATGTACAAACCATTATATACATTAAACTTCCTACTGCAGATGTACAGAGAACAAGTTGCATGTCTTTTTTTTTTTTTCTTTCACTAGAAGGAGCTTGTCTAGAGCTAAGCTTAAAGTAAAGAAAGAAATGTACTTACAACTTTAATTTTATGCATATGAAAACGTTGAAGTACCTTCTCGATGTACCTTTCTTGTGACAATCATAATTTCTTAGTCTCTCAATCACGAGAAATATGCATGTCAAGGATTTGTTTTACAGGTCCCAAGTCCTTCATTGCAAACGACTTGCTAAACTCCCTTTTCATCCTGCCAATTCTAGGCAAATTATGACCAATAATCAACATGTCATCAACATAGAGTAATAAAATGAAATCGGTATGAGAATTTCTGCACAAAAGTAGAATGATCAGAAGTAGTCTTTTCGAATCCCTATTGGATCATAACTGACTCAAACTTCTTGTATCACACTGTTTTGGGACTAGTTTCAACTCATGCAAACTTTTGTTCAGCTTGCAAACATAAGTCTCTTTACCTTTCATCACAAAACCTTCAGGTTGCTCAATGTAAATTTCTTCCACCAAATCACCACGAAGGAAAGCACTTTTAACATCCATCTATTCAACTTCTAAATCAAGACTGACAGCTAAACCAGGAACAACTCGGATAGAAGACAATTTAACAAGAGAGAAAATCTCAACAAATCCAACACCCTTGTTCTGACGGTAGCCTTTGACATTTGGTCTTGCTTTTTATTGTGGAGTAAAACCATTCTCTTTGGTCTTCAACCTACAAAACTACCAATTTTGCAAAGCTTTAATATCCTTTAGCAACTTGCTTAGTTCAAAGGTATGATTACCAAGCAAAAATTTCATTTCATCTTCAGTAGTTGCAACTCATTTCTTCTTATGTTTACTCTCCATAGCATTCAAGTTCTTTCTCGTCAGTGAGAAACACATATTCAGTAGATGAAGGAGGTTATAGAAGACATCTTTCCCATATCACACTTTGTCAGGTACATCAGCCGACAAAACAAGATATAAATTTATAACATGTGCAACAATATATGAAGCCTCATCCTAAAAAGATATAGGCAATTTTGTTTTAGAAAGCAAACATTTGACTCTCTCCATCAATGTCTTGTTCATCCTTTCAGCCAAGACATTGAGCTGAGGAGTCTTGGGGAATATTTTCTGGTGTCGAATACCTTGCTGCCTACAATATTTATCGAAAGGTCCATAATATTTGTCACCATTATCAATGCGAACACATTTGAACTTCTTTTTGATTTCTCTTTCAACTAAAGCTTGAAATTGTTTAAAGACACCAAACACCTAGTCCTTTGTCTTCAGAACATAAACCCAAAGCTTTCTTGAATGAATCATCAATGAAAGTGACAAAGTAAAGTCCATCATTGAAAGTGCCCTCTGTTCACTAATCATCTAACGAATACGTGTTTTTACTGAAGGGAGAGAACCTGAATGTTATGAAAAAACTATGGAGAGTGAGCATAAAAAGATATGGGTTGTAGTTATAGAAGATAAAATGAAATCTTTGCATGATAACCATACCTTTGAGCTTGTCAAGTTGTGAATGAACATGAAAGTTTTGCAAAATCGATGGATTTACATGTTGAAGATTGAAGAAAATGATTCCACTCCACAATACAAAGCAAGATTAATTGTCAAAGACGGTCATCAAAAGAAGGATGTTGACTTTGATGAGATTTTCTCTTCTGTTGTTAAATGGTCTTCTATCCGTGTTGTTCTTGGTTTAACAATCAACCTTGAGGCAGAAGTTGGCAAATGGATGTTAAAACTGTTTCCATTCGTGGTGATTTGGAGGAAAAAATTTACATCGAGCAACCTGAAAGTTTTGTGATGTAAGGTAAAGAGACTTATGTCTGCGAGTTGAAGAAAAGTTTGTATGGGTTGAAACAAACCGTGAGGCAGTGGTACAAAAAGTTTAAGTCAGTTATGATTCAACAGGGATTCAAAAAGACTAATTTTGATCACTGTGTTTTTGTGCAAAAATTCTCTCAACAATTTCATCATTTTATTGCTTTATATTGATGACAGGTTGATTGTTGGTCATAATTTGTCTAGAATTGGTAGGTTGAAAAAGGAACTTAGCAAGTCGTTTGTAATGAAAGACTTGGGACCAACAAGGCAAATTTTTGGCATGCATATTTCTTGTGATCGAGAGGCCAAGAAATAGTGGTTGTCACAAGAAAGGTATATTGAGAAGGTACTTCCACGTTTTCATATGCATAAAGCTAAAGTTGTAAATACATCTTAGACTTTACATTTTAAGCTTAATTCTAGCTTCTAATGACAAAGAAAAAGAAGATACGCAACTTGTTCCCTATACATCTGCAGTAGTAAGTTTAATGTATACAATGTTTTGTACTAGGCTTGATATAGCTCATATTGTTGTTAGCCTTTTTCTTTCTAATCCTAGTCTTGAACATTAGAAAGTTGTAAAGTGGATCTTGAGATATCTCTGTGGTACTTCAAATTTGAAATTGTGTTTTGAAATTGGAAAACCTATTCTTTGTGGTTACTCATTCTGATATGGTAGGAGATGTTGATTCTAGAAAATCTACTTCTGACTATTTGATTACCTTCGTAGGGAGAGTTGTGGCTTGGCAATCCAGATTGCAAAAGTGTGTTGCATTGTCTACAATTGAGGTTGAGTTCATTGGTATTGCCACACTTGTAAAGAGTTACTTTGGATGAAGAAATTTGTGCAAAAACTTGATTATCTACAACTGAGGTTGAGTTCATTGGTATTACCGTGCTTGTAAAGAGTTACTTTGGAGGAAGAAATTTGTGCAAAAACTTGGTTTTCAACAATAGAAGTATGTTTTATTTTGTGATAGTCAGAGTGTTATCTATCTTGGCAAGAAGTCTACTTTTCATGTAGATCTAAACATTGATGTGCTGTATTATTGGATCCATGATGTTTCGGACTCTAAAATATTGGAGTTTCAGAAGATTCTTATAGATGACAGTTGTTCTGATATGATGACAAAGATTTGTCATCTCTTGAGTCGGAGGAGGAGGAGTTTGTTGTGTAGGTCCTCCTCAAGTTTGGCCTAACGAATTTTATATTTAAATCACTATTTACCTGTTCCACAATTTTCCTGAGTAGAGCGTTTATTTATGAACTGCTTTTGTAGAAGCTTTAATACCATTTATTGGATGTTTCGAGGGTGGAGATGTCACAACAATGAGATTTGAGCCAAATCCACCTAAGGAATTGATACCATCTCCAACTCTAAACCTTAAGGCAATGAGTTTTTGGGTCTTATTACTTATGTGTTGCTCAACTTTCTCACTTCTATTCAATGTGAAACTTTCTCACTTCTATTCAATGTGGGACTTAGACTCACACTTAATTCCTAACTCATCTTGGTTGCCTCATCTTTTGATTTTCAATGTTGGGTATTCTTAATTTTCAAAAGGACTACATGTGAATCAAGTATATGTAATATAAATCAATGCATATTGATATATGATTTGATGGATGGGGTGTTAGTATACTATTACACATTCTAGTAAATGTTAAAACCCCGTGACCTGAAATATTTCAGGAAATTATACCAGTAATGGTTTTCTGAGAGTGTCCTGCAATGGTGGCTTGAATCAAATGCGTGCAGCGGTTTGTATTTTTTATTTTTATTTTTGCTGTTATTTCGGTGTTCCCATTCTATTGTAATCTTAAATGTTCATATAGCAGATTTGGCATTTCAGATTTGTGACATGGTGGCCATTTCTCGACTTTTGAATCTCACATTGGTTGTTCCAGAGCTTGATAAAAAATCATTTTGGGCAGATCCAAGGTATATCATTTGTTTTTAAAATGAAGAGTAAATATCTGTTGGCTTCCATATCATTTTAAAGTTTTGTAGTTCTCTTTTTGCAGCAATTTTGAGGACATTTTTGACGTGAGACATTTCATTGATTCTCTACAAGATGAAGTTCGAATAGTGAAAAGAGTGCCCAAAAGGTTTAATAGGAAAAGTGGAGAGACTACCCTGAAGATGCCTCCTGTTAGTTGGTCAAATGAAAAGTATTACTTGGAGCAGGTCAGCAGATTGTATTGGCTGCATTTGGGCTAAAACTATGTACTGTATGTTAATCAAGCTTTCTCTTATTTGGTAATTTAAGGTTTGATAAAATGATTGATTAATGAGTCTTCACCTTAAACTGTATTCAGTTCTAAGACAATAATACTTAACGTCTGTGGACTGTATGCTTCTTTAACATTTTACAAGGGAAGACTGTGTTTTGTGATCAGATTACATTTGAGTGGATATTTCCTTTTAGGCCCGTCAGATTTATATTGAGGGTCTGGTTTTAGTATAATATACAGTATTCTAACATTTCCCTCAATTGCTTTCTGTGTTCATGGAAGGAAGTTTTAAGGAATGTATTGGAACAGTGATTGTAGGCTTGTAATGGTCATTTTATTCTAAGTTTTATTACATGATAACGATGCCAAGGCAGATGACAAATGTCAGAAATTGTATTCTTGCCAAAATAAATGGGATGGGAGTATCTATTATTATAGATGTCAAATCTGAATTATAATTGTCACTGATTGATAGTTATGCACTTATGCTGTAGAGTTGTACTCTTGATTTTGTTGTTAGCTACGTCTATACTATAAAAGCAGGGATCACTTGTATATAAAATAGGATTTCCACAAAATTGCTAATATTTATCTCAGTAATAAATTGATTCTCTAGTTTTTTACACGTGTCCATGCGGGTGAATGGAGAAATGGTAACTACGGATTTTCTTCCATCTGGCAACTCTAAAGTTCTTATTTCTCCTTATCAATACCCATTGAATTTTTGGCTATACGATCTTCTTCACTGAAAGACTTGACACTCCCCCCTTCTCCCAAAGTTATTGAGAGGATGGCAATTATCAGTTGTGGACTGGTAATTTGTAAATTACTAGATGCATTATTGTTGACCTGTCCTTTAGAGAGGAAATAAAAAATGGAGTATACAGATGTTTAGGGTTGTATTGATTGTATTATCAGAATCATGATTATATTCTCTTTCTCCATGTCTCATTTTGAGTTATACATATCTTGAGCTTAATTCGATGCCTTGGACTCCGCATTGCAGATTCTTCCGCTTTTTGGCAAGCATAAGGTGGTACATTTCAACAAAACAGATGCGCGTCTAGCAAACAATGGTCTCCCACTTGATCTACAGAAACTTCGGTGTCGTGTAAATTTCCAGGCACTTAAATTCACGCCTGAACTTGAGAATTTGGGCCAAAAATTGATTCGGATACTTAGTAAGAATGGACCCTTTGTGGCATTGCATCTGAGATATGAGATGGACATGCTGGCTTTCTCAGGTTGTACGCTTGGTTGCTCTAATGAAGAAGCTGAGGAGCTCAAGCGGATGAGGTATTGTATATTTCTTGTTTTACTATACATATATTTAAGCATTGGTTTTTGTGAGAGGTAGGTGCTTCTTATCAGACAGTTGCTGGTGAAGATTTTGATCACTAGAGTTTTTTTTCTCTATCATAGCTTAATGTCATTGATTCTAGACAATTAATTATGCCTCCTGTTCTATACTGTGGAGTCCCGGATGCTATTTTCCATGTTGGTGGAGGAACCGTCTAGTTGGAGAGTAGTGTATCTGTAGTTCATGAGTAACCTGACATGTTGGTTTTTGCATGCTTTGACAATACACATTAGTTACCTCTATAAAAAATAAATATTCATGTTGTCAAAGTTATTTGTAATGAGCTGGCATAAGAAGGGTCTATCTCATGTAAAATTTTGATCTTGCTTGAGTAATTCAGGTATGCATTCCCTTCGTGGAGAGAAAAGGAGATAGTGTCAGAAGAAAGGAGATCACAGGGTCTCTGTCCTTTGACACCAGAGGAGACAGCCTTAATTCTGCAAGCCTTGGGTTTTGATAGGGAGACACCAATATATATTGCAGCTGGCGAAATTTATGGTGGCGAACGTAGATTAGCACCTCTGAGAGCTGCTTTTCCAAGAATTGTAGGTTCTCTAATACCCCATCCCCACGTCATTTCTGTTTATATTTTGGGGTTCTGTATTTGATATAATCTAAATAGTTAAAATTGAGAAGCTACTGAGGATCTAGAAGGGAGCTAAACATCGTAAATAATTCGATCATTACACCGTTTCAAAGAACCTACCAAATCCATAATAAATACACGTATTTGAATTTAAATTTAATGTAATGCATATAAAATAACATAAACAAGAGAGAAAAGACTTTAAATCACTGCAAAACCCTTGCTTAAACTAAAATCATAATGTCGTACATAACTCATAAACTAGTAACAACTTAATTTAACAACTCCAAACACAAAATATCATCAGAATCAAAGAATGGAGAGTAGATGAGAGAGATGAGACAGAAGCAGTGATGCATTAGGCAGAAGGACAGGCCCTCAAGAACTATAAGAGAGATGCATCCGAAAAAAGTATTCAGGGTTTCAGTGGAACTGGGTCAAAAATAGGTTTCCCATTGGTTTTTAATTTAAGTGAAAAAAAAAAAAAAAAAAAAAAACAAAAGAGAAAATTATAAAATAGAGGGAGAAATACGCGAACAGCGCACAAAGTATATTATCAATTCTTTTTT
>Ga0099825_1004051_pt1 | contig 19339 bp, 8 predicted proteins | sample SiratroredBW_FD_76838 | JGI IMG/M metagenome (GOLD analysis project Ga0099825, IMG submission 76838) | Root nodule microbial communities of legume samples collected from California, USA - Siratro red BW | ecosystem: Host-associated > Plants > Roots > Nodule | place: USA: California | collected... | reverse complement strand
TGTTATGGGTTTGGTTTTTTTAATTTGTTTTTTTATTTTTTTTTTTTTTTTTTTACCTTTTTTTTTCCTTTCTTTTCCTCTTTTTTTTTTTTTTTTTTTTTTTTTTTTCTGCCTTATCTTCTTCCTATTTTTGATGGCAAGATCACTGTGAAGCTATTGTTTTTGAATACTTGAAGAACTGTCCAACTTTCTTAGAGCTATTGTTTTTGAAAAACTATGATAGGGATTCAATTACCTAAGCAAGTAATGTATTACTCTTACGAATGTTTGGTGCAAGATTTTTTTTCTTTTGAAAACAATAAATGTTGAAATCTATGATTCTTTAAAATAATTAAAATCTATTTAGTTGGTCATAAATATTTATATAAGTTTATCAAATAAAATGGTAATGTGGTATATTTTACTATCAAAATAAGTTACTCGGTCCAATCCATCTCACTTGGTGGATCAATTTAACCAGTAAGTTTAAAATAACGACTCTCGTAGTTTACTATGTTGGTGGCTTAAATGATTGGATCACTTAATTTAAAAACAAAATTGTAGTTTTTTAGTTTTTTTCTTTAATATACATTTTTCTAGTATGAAACTGAAATCAAATTCTAATTTATCGGAATAATTGTGAAGAAAAATATGTATATTGAACACAAATACTAGATGATAATTTTAGATGATATATAAAATATTTAGCGGTGAACGACATTACTTATGATGGAACATGGGTTGATTGGAAGTAGTATGTATGTTGACTAGCGGTAGAATATAAAAAACCCTAAAGTAGTAAAGAAATAAAAGAATCCATAAATTAAGAAATTCTGGGAGAAAAATGAGGAGAATGAAAAAAAGACTGAACTCATGAATGATGTATATTTTCTTCACCTCATTTTTTTTTTTTTCTAATTATGTTAGGTCAGATTGACTAACGGACTTTGAAAGCTCTACATTTTATCATAATATTTAACTCAAGGAAATAGTCTTGTAAAACTTTAGTCAAAAAGTATTTATGGAAAATATTGTTTGGGAAAGGTTATATTTTAAAAAATTATCAAACATGAGAAATAAACTTTTTCAATTTTAATGCTTTCTTTGGATTGATATATGAATTTGACTGAAGTTCAGGAGGTGTATTTTTATGGATTTGAGAGAATGAATTGGATTGTTTAGATTAAGAGATAATGGTAAAATTTGAGTGAAAAATTTAAAACGATGTTTTAAGTATAATTGAAATTTTAACTTTTTTTAATTTAACAATTAAATAAGATTGATTTGGGTGATGTCATTATAACGGTTCATTTTCCTAGATAATTAATGTAATTAAAATTTCATCTTGCTAAACTATTTGTCTTCCTGATAAATGGATTCAATCCAAATAAAAACTAATCTTAATAGAATATTAATGTAATTAAAATTTCAGCTTGTTATGTATATTATCAGTCAGAACACCACTCACTTAAAATGATTGTAATTAAATTTCATATTGTGTTTTCAAATTTGCAATTTATTTCCTTAATAAACTAGGTTTTAATTAAAATAAATTTTAAATCTAATTAAAAATTTAGAGTCTCACACCTTTGACTTTTTAGATGAATGAATTGTTCATCTCTTTCTCTCTCTACTAAATTAATTCCCAGAATAAATACCATTACTTAATTAAATAAAATCTTAAATTAACATTTACATTCAAACAAATTAAAATCACCACCCCACAATATCACCACCTCAATACCACCCCATCATCTCATGAACTCTCAATAGGATCTACTACAATCTCAAAATCCTCTATTCGCACTTTCTTACACCTTACACACTAATTCATCTGTGAACCACACCATTCATTTACTACTCAATACAACATGAATATCTCTAAAATATAAAACAAAAACCAAATGAAACTTACTATGAAAAAGTTTTCAATACCTGATTTTCCCCACAAATTAATCAATTACTTTCTCAAAGGGGTTCATTTCAGAAGCCCACTATTTCTTATAAAGGGGCCCAATTTTTAAAATTAGCAATGAAATTTCCAGGAGTGAAAATTTGTTCAATTGAATTCTGATCACTTTTGGAATGCTTGTGGAAGGTTTACAACCTTTGTTTGTGTCATTGTGTTACTTGCAATTGTTTAGTTAGGTTGTGAAGGCTTGATAGTGATTTCAAGCAATTAGAGTTACATTACCTTTGTTAGGTCTGAGTGAGTACCCCAAAGCAATAAAATGAGGTATTTTAGGCCTTATAATTGATTTTTAGTTCAAACTTCTGATACTTTAATTCAGGATTGGAATATTAATTGGTAGAAGACTAGTATAATTTTTAATTGAATTCATTGTTATTGATTAATTAATTTAATGCTCGGATGATTTAATTAGTATTGATTATTAAAATTGGACAATTGATTAATTGAACATTTTGAATAATTTGACATTTAGACTTAAAAAATATCACTTTTCAAAAGATGCCAAAAGTTATTAAAAATACAATTAATAAGATGAGACAATTTATTTTTATTAAAAATAGCTAAAAGAATTCGCCAAACAACGCATAGTTGGTAATAAATTACAGATATCTAAAAACAATAAATAAAAATTATATAAAGCAAAACAAGTAATATAATAGAAAAATAAAATAAATATATAAGATTAATACTATACAAATTACTTTATGAATAACATTATTATCATTTTCTTTGGAAGAAAAACAATTAGGATTAAGGCTGTTCAAATGAACTTAAAACTGTGATCTTAACTTTACTCTAATGCTGTAGTTTATGCGAAAAATCCTCATGTTATCTCATGGTTGGAATATTATGAGATTACTATTTTATTTTTATAAATTTTAATTTAACCACAAACCTCTAAAAAATACATTTAAAATAAAATAATATATATATATTTATATTCGTTCCCTTTTTGTCACTGTGAAAAGTGAAAACCGCGTTATGTCGCAGAAGCAGCACAGTGCCACACAGCAAAGTGAACCCTGGAATGGACATGTGGCAACGAGAGTGACGAAAATGAATTCCGATAGGCTCTGCGTAAACCCCAACCGAGATCACAAGTCTGAAAACTATGAGGACCTTCAACTGGAGTTCAATCCTCACATCTTCGGCTCACTGGAGCAGTATTTGCCTCCTCACATACTCAACCTCTCACGTGAGGTTAAGCTTCGGTATATGAGGAACATTCTGCTTCGCTATTTTCCTGAGAATGACCGCAATCGGGTGGGTCTCACTGTCACTATAACAATATTAATGCCCCACATGGGTGACCTTTTTGTTTTTTCAATCAAAATTCCATTTTTATTTTGCCCTTCATCGATAAGGTCGCGTTTGTTTGTGTTACCTGGCCTGCACTGATGTTTTGTTTCAGAAAGTTTTGTTTTTTTTTTTTCTATTTGGAAATCGGGAGAGTAGGAATTTTTGAGTTGTGCTTTATTTTGCCTCGCTTGATTCTCAGCAAACAATTTGGATGATTCTATACTTTTGACTGCTGAATGGCGATGCATGATTTGAAGATGCCGATGTCTGTTTAATTAACAAGTTTGTCTTCGTTCAAGACATGGTTCCAAATCATTTTTGTTATTAGTCTTGTCTCCGTAGTTCTTAGAATAATGTTATTCTTAGCTTTCATGGTGTGGTTTTTTGTCTGTTGGTACTGGCCGTACTTGTATGTGCCTGTTTTGAAAATGATACTTCTGCTATGCATGTTAACTGGTTTTATTGAAGCTTAACTTTCTCTAGTGTAGAAGTCTAAATAATATGGATTTCTGTCCGCAGTTGTATTATAAGATGTCAGGACATGTGTTATTTGGTTTCTGGCATAACAAATTTACTAGTTAGCCTAAAAAGGTGATGATAAGTGAGCATGCTATTTGTTTGTTTTGTTGATATGGAGTTATTCTTGGTATGGCGGAGGGGATGTGTTTCTTTTGTTTTTTTCGTGGTAGTTTGTCTCTGGCTTGGTTTTATTGTTCACACTTTTTGAGTTTTTGTTATTTTATATTGGATTGAACAGATTCAAAAGCTGAGGGAGTACAGGCTAAAGATCATATTGAATTATCCAGTAAGTTTTCAACAGATATGAAAATGGCAGTTTTGCTCGTTTGTAAATTGAATATTTTGATGGTTTCCTTTTATGATTCTTTCTAGAATCGTGGGAGATGGTGCTGATGAAATAATTTATCCTACACTTTTAACAGGAGACATATTTTATTTGGTACTTGTCTGTGAGAATTTTGAATGAACACATGTTAGCATTAGAAATTTATGCAAGAGAACAGTTATGCTTTCTCCCTTTAATGTTCCAATGTTGCTAGATCTTACTGGTTATTCACTTTTTTATAGCCACTACATAGGGAGATATATACTATGGATGCTGAGGCCTTTTTCAGGCCATCATTTCTCAGAGCAATTAAAGAGAACACTGAAGCAAGTTTTAGAAGTATAATGGCTGAACCTAGTACAGGAATTTATACATTTGAAATGCTTCAACCGCAATTTTGTAAAAAACTGATGTCTGAGGTATCACATTTCTTTCCTTTCCTTTTCATGCATATATAATTTTATCCATCTTATGTTAGTGTTTCATGTTCATATCAACTTCTGATTAATTAGGTGGATAATTTTGAAAGATGGGTTCGTGGTACCAAACTCAGAATCATGCGCCCTAATGCAATGAATAAACATGGTGTCGTTCTTGAAGATTTTGGTCTCGAATCTATGCTTGACAAATTTATGAGTGATTTCATACATCCCATATCACGAGGTTTTTGTTTATTTTTCTTATTGAGAACGAATTTAAAAATGATGACTGAGTTGAAGAAACTGATATAATGACGTGGATGCACTTCTGCAATTTGAATGTTTTTTTGTAGTTTTCTACAGTGAGTTTGGTGGATCCTCGCTGGACTCTCACCACGGTTTTGTTGTTGAATATGGAATCAGTAAAGACGTAGAACTTGGTAGGTTTCTCCAACTTTGCTCACTGCTTTGTAGATGCAATCTGTAATAATTTTTTTGAACCTAAATGGAGTTTAATGTTTCAAGGTTGTCTATATATCGTTTTGTGTTATTTTACTCTAATTATACACTTGATGGAATATGAGTTTATTTACCTGTCATCTTACAGATTTTGATTCTTCTGTGGCTATATAACTAAAGGATATGAAAAAAAGATGCATTAGATTTTTCAAATTGTATCAAATGCTGAGGTATTTAATTTTGTTACATTGTTAGCCACAATGCCTTATATGCTTGTTTTGTCTACTAATTTCTATGTAGTGAAGATGCCTTATCTTTTTCGGGGGTTGGGGGTGGGAGTGAGGGGATAAAATTTTCGTTACAAGTATATATTCTCTAATATGAGAGCCTTTTAAATGATAATTTATCATGAAACTCTATTCATACTTATTCGTTTTAATAAATATTTTATAATCCTCCTAATTCAATAATGAAAACTTTAAACCCCCCTTCCAAACTAGCTATCTAAAAATGACTGAAGTTTATTGATAGGAACTGATTGTCATGGACAGTTATGGCAATTTACTGTAGAAAATAATTTCTGGTAGTTCTATCAGGTATGTGAAGTTATTTTCGGTTTGTGGACTGTGAGTTGTCTCCGTGGGAGACTTAAATCTCTGGCAAAACAAGTGCATTGCTATATCTGTGTAATAGGATAGGATACTCTTTGTCTCTGGCAGCAAGTATATTGCTGTAGCGTTCAATATTGTCTTTTATTAGTTCTATGAATTGCTGTTCTATCAATTTTGTTTGACCTACTGTATCACAAGGAGGGAATTCTTCTGACCAGAAGAAAGAAAGATCATGACGTGTGCTATATTTGGACCTTTTGAATTGCAAGAGAATTTGGGAGGGCTGCAAGCAAGGGTTCAGCGTGACTAGAAATTGGCAAATTTTGAGAAGTTTTGTTGGATATGAGAAAATTTATGGGCAATCATGAAGAAGAAAAAAAAGTCAGATCTTCTGGCATAGAACCGGGGAGTATGCCAGAAGTTGAACTGCCATCTTTCAATGGAGACGACCCTATTGGGTTGATTACAAGGAAAAAACTTAAAGTTTAGAATATTAGTGAAGATTTAAATTAGCCCAGTTAAGCATGAAGGGTTCTATTATCCATTGGTTTAATGTATTGAGAGAAATAGTCTTTAGTAAATTCTGGCTTATCTTTAGTAAATTTAAACGTATCCTCTTGGTTGGTCAAGGGTTCAAATTTGGAAATAGTCTCTTTGCATATGCATACAACGACCCTTCCCTATACTTTGCATGTTAAGGAGTCTTCTGACACCAGAGAGTTTTAGCTGAAATCTAAAGAGCAATATCTTTGCAGGCTTACATGTGGATGACGCAGAAGTCTCCTTAAATATTTGCTTGGGAAAAGAATTTTCTGGCGGAGAAGTGTTCTTCCAGGGTGTTCGATGTGATGAACATGTACTTTCAAATGCCCAACCAGGGGTATGTCTACTACCTTGTTACTGTCATGGGAAATTATATTTATGCTGAACAATTTATATTTAACTACACTGATCTGTTTTAAACTTAAAAGAAAGAACAACAATGCTCACCAGTTGATCTAAAAGTTAAAAAAGTTATACTTGAATGACTTCACAAAAGCTCCCTGTTATGGTTGGTGAGCCCAAAACCTTTTAAATCCATAAAAGAACCTCATACTTCTAAGCTGAGACTCAAGTTTCACACCTTGCACTTAAATCCTAACATACTACTTTTCTCAAGTGCATTAATTTACAAATTTGTTATACATTTCTGAGTTATTCACTTCATGTCATTCATATCGAAATTCAATAGCATCACGAAAATATCAGAAACATGATATTGAATTGAAAAAAGAGTATTACATTAGTTATGAGCATAGAAATTTCATGCAGACGTTTACTTTGTTAAATAAATAACACCAACATATCTGTGTAGGAGATCTTCAATTATTCCCATGTTCCAGGACACGCAATTCTTCATCCTGGTCGTCAACGGCATGGCGCAAGACCTACGACATCTGGGAATAGGATGAATTTAATCATCTGGTGTAGAAGGTATTTACACTTATCTTTTACTACAAAAAATTAACATAGCATAGCCCCTTTTTCACTAAAGCAGCAAAATTCTTACACTTGTCCCCTTGTAACTTTGGATTGCAAATCATAACTATAGTTCTTGTCAATTTACATTATGCATGAACCTTCATGTTGCTGTCACAGTTCGGCTTTCAGAGAGTTGAAGAAATATCAGAGAGAATTTCCTAGCTGGTGTGGAGAATGCAAACGCAAGAAAAAGGAGAGAGAGCGCCTATCGCTTATTGTCACGCAACGGGTAACACTATTTAACAATACCACCCTTTGAGATGAAAGGAACAAAAAAGATTAATGTTAATCCTTTCATCTTCCATGAAACTAATTCCGTGTCTTCAAATTGCAGGAATTACTGAAGAGGGAAATATAATCGGCCTCGTGCACTTGCACACGCAAATCGCGCTTGTATAATTGATTCACACCTTTGAGCTTTTTTTTTGTTTCTAGATTCTGGATTTATTTTACGAAATGAAGCATTGTTTTGTTTGAAAGTTATAGGCATTCGTATCATAGTGTAAATGAATGTTATTTAATTTTCGAATGATATTAAGGAACTGAAGTTCCTGGTTTTTCTCCTTTTGGTTTCTCGTTTGTTGCCTTGCCTCTTTACTCAATTCTAACCAGGCTGAGTCTTCTTCCACCTCCATAGATTTCGTCTTGCACGTCTGAGTATGAAAATTTACATTTTGTCTTTCTTGAATGGTACAGTCTAGAGGTATTTTTTTTCTTAGAAAATGATTCGAGACTGTAAAATCTAAAAGTTATTTTTGTTTTTTTAAATTCCACAAGTTGAAAGTTACCATTATGCGATTCAAAACCTAAAAATAACTTATGGATTCTGAAATTCAGAACTCAAAATAATTTTCAAATTAATTTAGAAGTAAAATATATTTCTAAATTTTGTAATTCGAAAGTTAAAAAATAATTTTGAAATTGTGTAATTTAAAATTAAAAGTGAATTTTAGATTCTACAATTTAAAAGTTTTTGGAATAACATTATCTTGAACATAATTTTAACTTCTAAATTACATAATTGAAAAAAAAAGAAATTTGTATATGTATGGGATAGCATAGAGGTAGAGGAAGAAAAAATAGCCTTCTAACCAACCATTCTCCATCGATGAACAAACTTAACATGTTATTACTTTAAACAAGTCAAATCTAACATTTAAAAACAGAGGGGCCAAATTCAACTTCATAAAACAACACAAAAACTTTATTTAACCTAAATTATTTAATAATAGCAATATGTTTTGATAAAATTTTTATTTCAAATTGGAAAATTTAATTTTTACCTCTCAAATCTTCTTTTGGAAAAAACTTGGCAAAAGCATAATTTTTTTCAAAAAAAAAAAATAATTTTCTAGTAAACACATCCTAAGTCAATACATGGACCAAAATAAAATAAAAAAAATTAATTTGTTTTTTTTGTCTTTTACATTATTCCATGATAACTTTTCTTACTTCTAGACTTTATGCGTTTTTATTGGAAAAGAAATTTGTGTGACTACAATTCTACTGTAAAACAAATTTTTGTGGTTTAACAATGGCCAAATTCTTATGAATAAGGTTTATCTATAAGAACCATCATATTACACAAGCTAGTTTGTACCGAACTTTCATGTTAAATTTGATGGACTAAGTTGGTTAAAATTCTCTTGATAAGGTAGTCATTAAACAAGCTAATCAAATCATCTACTGTATTCATTTCACTGCAATGGATGAGATGAGTTTATTTATATCACATAAAAAAATGAACTGATTAAAAAAAGAAGTATGTATATAGACAAAATTTTAGTATTTTATTTAAAATATATATAATAGAGTTTTCGTCATATATTAAACAAGACTTCGGTATGTAACAATAATGATAAAATTTCTCGTCTAATTGTTTTTTCCTGTTATATACAGCAGTAATAATGAGTAACAATGATTTGTGTGGAATTGATGAATATAAATAAGTGAACTGATTCGTTATTTCTGTTAAGGTTAGTTATGATTGTTAGGATCATGTTTATGTTATTCAGTTTCTTCATTCAAGCCTTTATATAGATCCTCCAACTCTCCACTCAAAGCAATTCTGCACGGCTTTCTCCACATCCAATCTCCGGTAAAATTTCCACCTCCATTTTCTCTTTCTTTATCATCTCTTTCTTTACTAACTCTCCCTTATTTCCATTGAAGGTTAACGAGAACGTTGACGTCTACACCTTCCCTTTCTTCTAAAAGTTCTTGCCTAAGAAAATGGATTCCGAAACTGTAAGAAACATACCTTCCCCTTCATCTAAAAGTTCTTCAATGCAATCACTCAAGAACCTACTTTAAAGCGTATATAGAAACCGATGAAGTTGACAATATACGTTCAGTTACAAACATACTCATCATGAACTATACTAAAGCTACTAAAACTGTTTCTGAACTTGTCATGGTTTTCTTTTTTCTCCAATAATATCAACTCATCTCTCGTAATGTCCAAGAATAACCCACTTGCATCCAAGATCTTTCATTTATGTCATAATAACCTGTATATTTTCTTACTGGGCTCAAAGAATTACTTGTGAACCTAAAAAGGCGATGACAAGTGAGCACTTCATTTCTTTTGTTCATAGGAAGTTATTGTTAGTATGATAGTGGATATGTGTGTCTTTTATTTTTTTAAATTTTTATTTTGTCTTTGGCTTGGTTTTGTGATTCAATCTTTTAAGTTTTTGTTATTATACAGATTCGAAGGATGGAAATCAACAGGCTACGGATGATAGAGAATTATCCAGTAAGTTTTTAACACTATGAAAATAACACTTATATTCATTTGAATCGAACAAGGTTTCATATTCTTTCCGAAATTCAGAGATGGATTAATGGGATAATTTCTTGCACTTTTTAACATGGCATATGTTATTTGGTACTTATCTATGAGAGCACATTGAATCTTCTGAGTATATGTTCCAATCCTGCTCGACCTTACCAGTTATTCACTTTTATTTGTAGCGTCTGAATCGGGATATATATATTATGGATGCTGAGAATTTTTTCACTCCAACATTTCTCTGTGCCATTCAAGACAATACAGAAAAGGGTTTTAGAGATATAATGGAGGAACTTTCTCCAGGAATTTTTACATTTGATATGCTTCTTCCACAATTTTGTGAAAAGCTGATGCGTGAGGTATTACATATTTCTTTGCTTTCCTTCTCAATCATGTTTCATTAATTTCATCCATTCTGTATTATGTTATCGTTAATTTCCGATTGCTTAGGTGGATAACTTTTTAATGTGGGCCGAGGATCACAATATCAAAATCTTTCCACCTAATGAATTGCATGAACATGGACTTTTTGTTCAAGATCTTGGTTTGGAACCCATGCTTCAAAGATTTAGGAGAGAATACATAGAGCCTATAACTCAAGGTAAATTCTTATTCTTCTCAATGAGAACGAATTAGAAAATTATGATTGAGACGAGTAACTAATATAATGGCGCGGACTCACTTTTGCAATTTGAAATTTTTTTTGATAGTTTTCTACGATGAATTTGGTGGATCCACGCTGGACTCTCACTATGCTTTTGTTGTTGATTATGGACTCGCTAGGGATGGAGAAATTGGTTAGTTTCTCAAACATACGCTACTGCTTGGAATCTGTAATAAGCATTTTTTGTTAATCTTGTTTAATCATTCTCTTTGAGGTATATGCAACTAATCCAAGTTTCCAACAAATCAAATTTGCATGCTTTTGTTGAAATCTAATTAACAATATTGTTGCAGACTTGCATGTGGATGACGCAGATTTAACCTTGAATATTTGCTTGGGATATGAATTTTCTGGCGGAGACCTGTTCTTTCGGGGTATTCGATGTGATGAACATGTAACTACGGGGTATGAACCGCAGGTATGTTTAGTACCTTATGAGAGACTAATATTTATGCAGAATAATTTATATTTAACAAGAGTTAGCTGTTACTGTGTGTAGGAGATGTTGGATTATCGCCATGTTCCGGGACGAGCAATTCTTCATACTGGTCAGCACCGTCACGGCACCACAGCGACAACATCTGGGAGACGGCTGAATTTAGTTTTCTGGATGAAAAGGTATATATAGGTTTTTGCATAACTTGTTTTTGCTTACTACTTGAGAAGGAAACTCTTTGACACTTGCATGTTGTCATTCAGTTCGCGTCTTGCAGCGTGGAGGCGTTACGAGAAGGATTATAGTAGCTGGTGTGCAGAATGTATGTTCAAGAACAATGACAATGATGAGTCCTCGTAAGCATGCACGTGCAAATCCTTCTTGTATAGCACAGTTTATTTGATGCATTCATCATTGAGATATGTCTGTAGTGTTGTAATCTTTCTCTGAAAGTACCTCTGTAATACTAGGAAAAGGCATTTACTATGTCTGGCATAAAAAGTTCACTCTTTACAATTGCCAGCCTACTTGACAATTGACTGATTCGTGACACTTGGTTGGGTTTTATGACTAGTAATTCAAGACTTTTTGTTGGCAAATATGAATTCGGAGATAAGCACAATTGTTCAGTTCAATGTTTAGATATAATCTTTGTGCTTTATATTCAAATAGTAACTGAATCTCATATTGTTAATGATAAAAATGCTAATAATAGATTATGTTTTAACAAGGACAAATATATATAGTATGAATTCGTATTACAACCTATACTTGATCGTGATCTACCAATTATATTGGGCATTGTTGGTACTATTTTGTGATTTATCGAATGTGGAGAAGTTGCTGGCCATAGACTGGATCGCAACAAGCAGGTAGGAGCAAATCAGAGACATGTTGAACATGTAATGGATTATTCATTAAGTCAGTTATTTTACGTGCTTATCATTATCTAAATATCATTTTTTGATTCTGCTGCACAATCAGTATAGGTACCGTATCAAGACAACATTGTTTTTTGTGCTTCTTTCTTCAAGCTTCTCTCAATCCATTCTTCTCAAGTATTAACGTTTGAAAACTAAACAATTGTGTTTAAAGCATCATTCAAGCCGAAACTACATCAATATTATAAACAGTATATGGCTGAAACTATTTAAAGAACCATTCAAGCCACTCTCACCCCTAACGTCTCTCACATATCTTTGTTTGTGTTTACCGTTGTGGAATTACTGCTTTTAGACAGACTAGGTGCAGCTGAAGTATAACAAAGTGAACTGGCACGATAGAAATTTATGATAGAACTGAAGTTGAAATCTTAGTAGAAGATAACAATAACAAAGTGAACTGGTATGATAGAAATTTATGACAGAAAACTATGAGAAATGTTCCTAAATCTGAAATTTGAAAAATAATGTTTTCACACGTTAGTTATAGTGAAGTCCTGTTCCTCGTACACACTCAGCCATTTTGAACAAGTAATTCAACATATTTTAATATCACGTATCTAACACAGCGTGTTCAACATGTTTTCAAGCACAGAATAAAATATTTCTTTTTACCCTAAGAGATTTACTTAGTATTTGAATGATAAAAATGAGACAATCATTGAATACTATTTTTCTTTTGTAAATCTAATAATTTAAATTTTGTACAGGCTATTTGGTAGCCGCAATTACTGGTATCCGTTCGATGAAACTTGTATTTTTAGCTTCTTACAAGATAACTTATATATAGCTGAGGTGAGGAACTTGGCTAAATTCAGAGTGGTCTTCCACTCTTTCCTCCATTCATCTTAAACCTCTCATTCCTTCTTTACCATAAACAAATTCATATATATGAAACGCAAATCCTCGCATTCAAGTCTCTTATCCTCTCTTTTTCTCTATCCAACCAATCCAAAAGGGAGATAGAGAGGTAAGGAAACATAGCAATAGAATTCTGAGATTGAACTAAGAATCATCATCGTCGTCGTCGTAGTAGCAGTGAAAGAGATGGCAGTGGTCCAGAACCAGCAGATGAGAGCGAGAACCATACACGAAAACCAAATGAGGATAGAAAGGAACAGGAAGAGAGCATATCCTTATGGTTCTCATTACAAGTCATCTGATGCAAGGAGAGAAAGAAAACGCAGAGGGAGTTTATCAGCTCCCCAGAAATCGCTCTGGAATGATCTTGAGGCAAAGAGAAAGCGCAGAGTGGCAAAATACAAGCTTTACGAAGCCGAAGGCAAGATGAAGGAGGGATTACGCAACTTTAAGATGGCATGCATAAAGGTTGTGGCCGGTTTGGCCTAATAATGCATTGGTCACGTAGGTCTAATATTGTATAGAAGTATACTTATTAGGGACTCTTCCTCCTGCTTGCTTCCTATCTGTACCATATGTCTTTCTTTCTTCTTCTACCATCTCACATACATGCATGTATATATATTTCACTTTCTTTCATATTACATTTTGCAAAATCCTATCTTCTTTCCCTTTTAAGAGTATCTAGCCAAATGCTATCACACTCAAACTGTATATATATTGGGTCCTACAAAGTTTGAAATAGTGAGGTTCTAAACATTTTTTCTTGATTTTATTTATTGGTCGACTACTTTTATAATTTATCCTTTTTAAAATTATGAGATATGTTTTCACAGTAGTTATATTATACATCATAAATATTATTAATTAAATTTTGTATTAAAAGTTATGATATATTAAATAATTCATAATTAAATATATTTATAATTAAACTTATTTAAATATTTGAGATTATTACTTATTATTGTTAATTAAGAGAATTTTTTTAGTATTAAAAAGTAAGAGAAAAAACTCCCAAAATAAATTGTAAAAATAAATTTATATGAAATAATAACTAAGATAAACATAAATATATATTTTATAATTAAAATACTTTATCAAGAATGTTGAGATTTACAATCAGAGGAATTTTGAGATAGATATAGATTTGCATTCCAATATTTATATTTCCATTTAAAAAATATTCTGACATTTTTTTAAGGAGAACTATTTAACATCGTTTAGATAAATAGTTATATTTATTTAAGGGCAATAACTGAAGTCTTGTAGAAATGGGTAATAGGTGATAATGGGAAGAAAAAGAACTTTGTTGAGAATATTTGTCATATATTTATATATTCCTAGACATACTAAAAGATTAAAAATATGATGATAACAAGTGAAAAAATAACTTCGAATGATAAAATTTGTAAAATAATAATAATTAGAAAAAATGTAACTTCAATTTAATTTATATTTTAATTTAATGAACTAAATATGTTTGTTTTGTTACTATAACATAAGAGAACTTTGATTTAGGTTGCTATAAACAAATTTCTTTATTGTTTTTGTTTATGTATAATTTAAATATGATTTTAGTTTTTATAATTTGAGTAAATTATAGTTTTAATTTTATAAATTATTTTTTTAATCTCTTCTAATTTTAAATCACTAATGCTGGTCTTTAACATTTATTATAAGATAAACAAAAAAATATTGTAAATTTCAATTATTTTCCAAATACATATTAATAACAAATGATATATATGACACATGAAATAATCACTTCACATTTCATTTAGTACATAAATAATTAATGAATTTCACATAATATTACAAATAAAAGATGCTTTTTAATTTAGATAATAAAAAATTAAATATTCTTTTATTAAGAAATCAAAACTAAATTTATTCAGTTAAAATTTATCTATTTAAATTTTTTTAACAAGTTTAAATTTTATTTTAGCTTAGCGTAACACTATTAGCTTATATTTTTTACGGAAGTTTTGGTTCCTCAATTCTTAAAATATATGATATTTTAAAAAAATGATAGTATTTAATTGGAAAAAAGTGTGTTTCTGTATTGAAAAAAATGATATTTTGAAAACTTGGGAGGGAGTTGTACACAGCTGTGATTGGAGTCAACCCTCGCGTTCCTCTTCTTCTCTCTCGCTCTCCCTCTTCCACGTGAAGCCGTATTGACGCCGCCGACGTTATCTCAGATTCAGGTTCGTTTCTATGGCTCTCACACTCGAAGTCGTTGCCGAAACGCTTCTAGAACAGACTCCTTCCGCCACCGTCTTCACTCCGATTCGGCTTTCAAGAAATCAGGTCAGCCGTTCCTTGACCTCCTCCGCTGCATTGCCAGGTTCTTTAACCTAAATTTTAAATTTAACAATCAAAGATTTCTGATTCCAATTCATCTTCTTCCGCCAAGAACCACACCGTCATTGCCTCCGATTCCTTAATCCAAACCATAAAAGCTGGTGGATACTCCGCCGGAGCTTTGTTTCTCGGAATGCAGCACTCCGGTGTCGCGGAGTTGGCAAAATCACAATGTTCGTTCCGGCGGACGACTTGGTGATGCGAGTATCCCCAGTTCTTTCGTCAGCACGCAGTTGCCGACGTTCTTGGAGGGAACTGCGGTCACAGTGACAACATCTGACGGCGGTTTGATTCTTAACGGAGTTTGGGTGTTCTTTTCTGAGGTGCTTTTCAACGACAGGGTTGTAGTTTAGGGTTTTAGCGATATTTTGGCGTCCCAAAACACCGTGTTTGTGGGAACGTGATTGCTGTTGATTACGAGGGAAAGCTGTTTCATCCTTCTGAATTTTGAGGCCGTGTCGATTTTTAGTCGCTACCACCCCACTACTGTAGACCCTCAATCATGTTTTGCATGTGTAGGATATCGTTGCACATTTCTTGTTCCTTTTTACGTAGGATGTCGTTTCAAGTCTCCAGCACGGGCGAGGATTTTTAAGCGATCAGGTTCTTTTGTTTTAATATACGATCCAGGTTTCTTTTTCTTTAATTTTTTTCCTGCTCGGTTGTTATTAAATTCTTTGAAATTTCTGGATGAATAATTTGACTTTTTTTTTGCGTGTGGAAAACTAGACTTTTATAAAATAAAATAATTTCATTTAATTTCTCTAAAAAATTATAAATTTATGCATTCATAAATTTTAATTGGTATATTTCTGTTGTTCTACTAATAGCTTTTAAAAAAGTTCTCTATTTTTTTTTTCTGAAACTAATTATAATTTTATTAAAAAAGAGTAAACATCAACCACGACTATAATACAAAAAACATTTAAACAGTATAATGCACATGCAAAACGAAAAAAGTTCGAGTCTCTACAATTAGGTGTCGCAGTCTCTAAATTTTACACACTTCCACAAAAAATTCAGCAGGTTCAAATATTATTCCTCAACATCAAGATCAAGTACGTGTTCACTCAACGCTTTGTCTTCCGCCGTCAGGACATCGCTAACGCCGTGGACAACCACCCTGTCGTTGAAGAACACGTCCGAAAAGAACACCGGAACTCTGTTAAGAATCAAAACGCCGTCAGATGTAGTCACGGTCACGGCGGTTCCCTCCAAGAACGTCGGTAACCCCGATCCGTCTGTCAGAAGCCGGCACGCCACGATGTACTCGCCGAAATTGCCGATGCGGTTCATCACCAAATCGCCGGAGCGAACATTGAGATTTTGCCCCGACACCGCATAGCTGCATTCCGAGAAACGAAGCCACGGCGTTTGGATGGATTAGTCGAAGGCATCGTGGTTATGCCCCTTAATAAAATTGCAAAAAAAAAAAAATCAAAATTATTAAATAATATATAACATTTCACTTGACATTAATTTAATGAATTGTGTTTTACATACTTTTTAAAAAAAAAATACTCGTTCCTATTTCATTCAAAAGGAGTAAGAAAAGAAATTAAAGTTTTTTCACACTTTGGTTTTATATATAAGTGGTGTGTTACTTGATGGAAAAGATGTGAAAAATATAAATGATGACATTTGTTTGAGTTTAGATTTACAATTGGAGGAATATTGAGATGGATAGATTAGCATTCCAATATTTATATCATATTTGTAAAAATATTTCCATCTTTTTGGATTTGCAATATGTAAAACTAGTTTTGAAATATTTTAGTGAAAAATTCGATAATTTGTTTCAATGCAAATGATTGAATAATGTGCAATTTATTAGCCTACACAATTTTGTACTTACTCCTCAAGTTATTATTAAAGAATTTCACATTTTGTGAAAATGATGACTGTAGTAAGTGGATCGAATTAATGATAACTTTTCATAGTTGAAGTAATTTGTTTTTGTTTCATGTTGCTCATAGTGAAGTGATTAAATAAGGGAAACTATGCAATTTGACTCGAGTATGGTAGAGTTAATGGGTTAATCATTTAGAAAGGTTGTTTACGATATAATTAGTGTACTTGCGTATTGAAATGAATTCCTTTTCACTAAATATCACAGAATGTTTGGGGTATTATGGTCATCATAACCAGATTATGTGTTACCCTGTATGTGGTAAGGGGCTTCATGACCTAAGACTTTTGTTTGTTAGATTCAACAAATATACTAGATAATGGCCAAATTAATTGGGATGTGCATTAAGTCATAGTTTTTGCACTAGTTTTGACCAACATCACATTCTTTGTTTTTGCACAAGTGTCATGAATGGAATCTGTAACGCTCCAATAATAATAAAATTAATAATATAATTGTAAAAAAAATTGTAGAAAATAATTACAAATATATCTTAGTTTTAAATAAAATAATAATTATTAACAGATTAATTCTAATAATCCGACGTATTCCAAGTCATTTATAGGCTTGTTGGAATTATTACCGAGTAGAGGATTATGTTTCTATTTAAGGTATCTTGATTTCCCGCACATGTGTAAAGATATTTATAACTGAAGACTTATTCTTTTATTTTATTTAAAACTGAAAATTAAAGGATGTTTTTAATTTTAGAAAATAAGATATTAAATATTCTTTTATTAAGAAATAAAAAAAAATTATTCAGTTAAATTTTATCTGTTTTACTTTTTTCTTAACATGTTTAAATTTTATTTTACCTTAGAGTAACACTATTAGCTTATATTTTTTTACTGAAGTTTTCGTTCCTCTATTTATAAAATATACTGATATTGATATATTAACAAAATATTTTAAAATATTAAAATTAAGGTATTTTGAAAACACAAAAAAAACTCGACAGAAAATAAAACTACCCTAGATGACGTGGAAACATTCCATTCAAATATTGATTGACACGTCATTGACATTGTTCACACTAAAGAGCAAAAATATAAATGCATGCCAAACTCATTATATTCAGTCGGTAAAACAGCACCATGCAAAAGATTGTGAGGTCCTAACAAAAAATAAGTATCATGCCTTAATGCCCTTCATAAAAAGGTAAGATTCTATTGAGTAGGTTAGGACCAATATTTTGATCAAATAATTTTTTTTTATATTTTTGTTATATTTGATTTGTTAATTTAGAACAAATCTTTTGATCAAATAACTTTTATACCATTAACTGCTTTGAAATAATCTTTAAGGTTTTCATATTCTCTCTTAATTTTATACAAATTTAACACATAAATATATGTTTTGCGTCGACTTTTTGTCAATGCTAATTCTATATTTTATAGTGAATAGTATTTTTTTAAAATTTTAGTCTTTTAATCAGTAAACAAAATATGAATATATAATTTTTTTAAAAAAAATCACTAATTACATTGAAAGTTAAATCACTTATGAAATTTTATCGATGAAATCTTATTCGTTGATAATTAATTATAGATTCAGAAATTCATTGGTAGTTCGTCAGTAATTATTGACGTTGATAAATTTATAGACAATCAATTTATCAACAAAATTTGAGTGTTTTTGATAAATTTGTCTTGTCGATAATTTTTTTTTTTAATACATCCTAAACCGATGGACTAAAATAAAAAATACTCTTTTAAATTATACTACGATAACTTATTTTCCTTCTAAATTTTACTATTTAAAATTCATCTTTATTATAAAAGAAATTTGAATGATGTGACGAAATCGTAAAAAAATTCTATCATAAAACAAATTATTGTTGTTTAACAATTGCCTAATTCTTTTTTTAATTTAAACTATGAATAAGGTTTGATTTCACGTTATTATACACATGAAGCATTAGGATTACACCAAATAGTTGTATCAAACTTGTTAAATTTGATATGCTAAGTTGGTTAAAATTCTCTTACTAAGGTAATCATTAAACAAGCTAATCAAGTAGACTATAATTATCTGTAATGTATGAAATGTGTTTATTTATGCCAATAAGAAAATGAATTGATTATGTTGTTGTAAATAAAAAGAAGTATTATATATAATCAAAATTTTAATATCTCATTTAAAATATATATATATATATATATATATATATATATATATATATATATATATAAAAATTTATATTTTAAAAACTAAAACGTCACTAATATAAAAAAATGTAATTATTTTTCTATACAAAAATATATAT
>Ga0099825_1004050_pt1 | contig 19340 bp, 9 predicted proteins | sample SiratroredBW_FD_76838 | JGI IMG/M metagenome (GOLD analysis project Ga0099825, IMG submission 76838) | Root nodule microbial communities of legume samples collected from California, USA - Siratro red BW | ecosystem: Host-associated > Plants > Roots > Nodule | place: USA: California | collected... | reverse complement strand
TTTTTTTTTTTTTTTCTTTTTCCCCTTCACACCCCCATTCATTTTCTATACCTTCATCATACCATTCTTTTTTTGTTTTTTTTTTTTTTTTTTTTCCTGTTTCTTAGTTTAGTGTTACCCTGTTAACTTGTTTATTCCTCGCTTTTATTGGCTCTATCTTCTTCATTCGGTTATGTTTGAGGAACTGGTATTGGAACTTGAATCTTCTATCATCATTTGTGTAATCCTATTGTTTTGTAGACAACAAGAGTCCAGAAAACGGCGTTGTTTTACTTGATGCAAGGAATCTGTATGAAACAAGAATTGGGAAGTTTGACGTGCCAAATGTTGAGACTTTGGATCCACAAGTTAGGCAGTATAGTGATTTGTCCTCATGGATAGATGATAATGATGACCGGTTGAAAGGAAAAAATATCCTCATGTAAGTTTTCTTTTATGACATTTTGAGGGTGGTTCTAATTATGAAGTATGATATGATAGATTATGACGCAAGGACAGACTAATGTCCAAAATGTAAGACACGGTGATATTGCTCATATAAATCAACATGACAAAAGTCTTTATTGAAAATTAAGATTTTATAATTTATACTTTATAAAAAAAAATTGCTATAGTTTTCCTATAATAACAGCTCTCACAATAGAATTCCTAAATAAGAAACATATATCTTAGTAGTTTAAATAACTAGTTAAGTATTATGGACACAAGCCTAAAAAAATGAGTTCTGCATTATTTGTAATATAATTCGTTTCTTTTTAATTTCTTTTTTACCTTTTTTTTATGATAGTAGTGTCTAATAAGTGCTTACCCAAGAATAGATATTGGTTCACTTTCTTTACTTGAAGCCATGTCTAGGTTTTTGAGCTTAAAAGATATAAAAAAAGTGTCATAGGCACTATTCTACAGATTTGTTGGTGCTTCCTATCTGATCAGTGATTTGGGGGTAGTGTTTTCCATGTTGCAATCATTTTGTGCTTTAGTAACTTGTAATTACTTATCCTATGGTTTCACTGATTGATTGCAGGTATTGTACTGGTGGAATTCGGTGTGAGATGGCATCAGCATATATTAAGTCTAAAGGTGCTGGGTTTGAGAATGTGTTTCAGGTATAGCCTGATTTTTCTTTTCTCTACCACCCCTTTTGAAAACAAAATTGATCGTTATGCAATGGAAATGTATTATGTTCACAAGGTGTTCATATTGCCACAGCTAAGCACCTTATAAAAGAGCCTATGAAGTCATAAGGTCCTTGGTATTAGTGTGTGATGGAATACCTACTGTGGGGTGTTGAAATATTGTGGTTGAGGTGTACCCTTTTATAAAAATTTGCAATAAAACATGATCAAGAATAGCCTTAAAGCTGATTAGCAGTATTTCTCATAATTTTGTATTAATTACAGTTATTTGGTGGCATACAACGGTATTTGGAGCAATTCCCAGATGGTGGGTTTTTCAAAGGAAAGAATTTTGTGTTTGACCACCGGTATGCCCCTTTTAATTCTCAAATCATGAATTTGGCCGTATCTTGTAGTGATTAGAATATTGATGTTATGTTAAATTCTTTGGTTGTCAGTGTTTGTATTTTGGTAACAAGAGTTATAGTGGTAGATATTTTGTTTTTGGAATGATAAGGGTCAAAGAACTGCAAATGGAATAATTTAAGCTTCATGACACTATAACCATTTCTCTTTGTTTTTGGATCGAAGGTATAGTTAACCTCTATGTAACATATGTAGGATATGTGTATGTATCTCATACTACAAAAGGATTTAATACATGTAATATATATATGTATGAATGTGTGTGTGTGTTATTGTTATAATTATAGAAATAAGGGGTTGATCTTATATAATTAATAATATCTGGATTATATATGTATTATTAGAAATGTTTTTATTTATTCTCGTATTATATCGTTATTATAATTATGCTGATCTAAATAAGAACATATTTCTTGGACATTACTAAAAAAGAAAGAAAAAAAATTATAATTCATTGTCATCATAAATTACTTCCTATTTTTTACAAATAGGAGTAGTACCATCGATATTGTTCATTTCTTGAAATCATCACTAAACAGCACGGTTTTCTATTTTTTTGTTCATCAAGTATACATGATTGTATGTCCCATGTAACTTGATTGTACTTTGACAATTCTTTTTAAAAGGGTTGAATACTTATCCAATACATGTGAGTATGGTATTGGAAACTCCGGCTAACCTTACAAAGTTCAAATGTTTGATTTTATCTGTGAACTGGGTCCTTCTCTACAAATAATGTTTTTATGCTATTCCTTGATTTTAATTTTCCCATGTTTAAACTAGGAGTTACTTGGTGATTGTGCCCCTTCATTTCTCATTTTTTTACATGATTTTAAAGTTTTACCATCACCTGTAAGCTTTTCATCCAAATTTGATTTTAAAGCTTTTGTTTTCTTTCTCTCTTCCTCTCACTCTCTCAATTCTACCCTCCTTATTTTTATCAGGTTACCGTTATCCCCCCTATCTTCATTCCTCTCAATTTCCAGAGTATTTAATCTGTGCATATTTAAATTTGATGTAATGACTTAATCTATTAATTTGTTTTTCTAGAAGTGCTATTTGCACTATTGTGTATGGAATGGAGAGCAAGCTTTACTATGAGCAATATTACTTTCATAATCACATGTATAGTGTTTCCAAATTACTGCCTATGCTCTTAAATCTCAGTTTAAAAAGCCTGGACAGACTATCATGGTTTAATGCGTTCACTGCTCAGGCGTATTTGTTCACATAGCTAGCTGCACATGCTGATAATTCCAATTTAATATCTTTGCCTCTTAACTTTTGGGGTGGGGGTGGTTCACTTTTTCTTGTCTTCTGCTGATAACATTTGTGGCTTCCAATGCTTTGGTGGTTTCATTTATTGTATATATTTATTTATTGAAAGACAACAAGTGTCAAGTAAATGGAGGTAATATTGAAATCTGGTCAAAATCATAGGGTAGATTGCAACAGTGGATGAAACGAATCTTATTTTATTCATTCTGACTGTAGGATATCTGTTGGAAGTTCAGATGCTAATGTTATTGGTACCTGCCTTATATGTCAATGTTCATTTGATGATTACACTTCTCGCTGCCGGTGTACTTATTGCAGAATGCTTGTTTTGGTTTGCCGTAGTTGCGAGGTATGATATGATAATTTTGTATTATTTATGCCTACAATTTTTTGTTTGCATTTTTGTGAATTTTACCATCTTTAAGGAGTTAGGAAGTAGAAAAAATAAAAGAAAAGAAAAGGAAGTAATTAATATCTCCTGATATCATATACTGGATCTAGCAGTCTCAATCATGCAGATGTTTCCCGTTTTTGGTGAACTTAGTTTAAAACTGTTATATATGCTAGTTTGTGAAGTGTCCATGAAATTCTAAATCAGATATTGGTTCTGATTATTTTTGTTTACTAACTGAGCTTAACTTTAGTGTTGCTTTTGGGCTGGTTTACTTGTAACTGGTTCTGGGTAATACAAATAATGTGACTTGATGTTGATCAAGAGTTTAACATAAGGTTGGATAATTCCCAAATTAGGCTCAAGTTTGAATTGATTTTGTATTGCCCCAGACCAGCTATTGCTGTGGTCATATTCGGGCCTCAAAATTGGGCTTCAAGCATGCTTGCACTTGAATAACATATGTCCTTATGCTGCGTGTCCCATATCTTGGATTAATTACAATTCTTAATTGGTACTCCAGAAATTTATTCCTCCTCCACCATCTTTAATTTCTTGAGTCTAATATTTTTTCTATTTGATTTCTGGGTTCTTCTTTATTTTTATATCTTGCTTCTGATATCATTGTGTTCCACCAGAATGAATCCACCGAGTATGTTTGTGAGCTATGTCAGAAACAGGGCAAGGCCGTCAAGTCAACACAGTTAATTGAAAATGGTGAATCAAAAACATCATTGTCAGCTGCCGAGTTCCACAATTTTTCTTCAGATACTATATGCTTGCCTCGAGTGCCCAGGGGTGATGGTAAGGTCTGTGTTCCATATTGCTCGACCAAACCTTACGTTTACATGCGTTTTGTAAAATTTTGAAGTTAACTGGTGTTTAATTTACAATTGTCACACTGTAATGACTACTGAAAAATTCAAGTTTTTTAAAATTTGAAGCTCAGGTAATTTAAATGCTCTCTATAATTTACTCTAAGTGTGCAATTCCTAACATCCTAATGATTAATATTCAGATCCAAGGACCTCAAGAAAACTGAGAATCTTGTGCTTGCATGGGTTTCGGCAGAATGCTTCCAGTTTCAAAGGCAGAACAGCATCACTAGCGAAGAAACTAAAGAAAATCGCTGAATTTGTTTTTATTGATGCTCCCCACGAATTGCCATTCATTTACCAATCCCCCATGTTTGAGCCCAATGTAAATTGTGCATCATCGTCATTGCCATCTTGTCCTCCACCACCATTGGAGAATTGCAAGAAGAAGTTTGCATGGTTTGTGACACCCAACTTTGATGGAAGCAGTGGTGTTGACTGGAAGGTAGCCGATGGCCCATTTGATCCACTTCAATACCAGCAGCAAACTGCTGGATATGATATTTCACTATCACACTTGAAGAATGTCTTTTCCCAGGAAGGCCCATTTGATGGAATCTTGGGATTTTCACAGGGAGCAGCAATGGCTGCCTTAATCTCTGCACTACAAGAAGAGCTGAAAGGCGAAATGGACTTCAAATTTGTAGTCTTGTGCTCTGGCTTTGCTCTCCGGATGAAAGCGATGGAGTGTGGCCCAATCAAATGCCCTTCTCTTCATATTTTTGGCAATGAACATGGTAAAGACAGACAGATAGCTAACCAAACAAGCAAGGAACTTGCTTCTCTATATGATAGTGATTGTTCTGCGATCGTTGAGCATGACAGTGGTCATATAATTCCTACCCGGTCCCCTTACATTGATGAGATCAAGGATTTCCTTAGTCGCTTTCTGTAGGAGATCAAACAAAAATGATCTCAAGTTTTTGATACCATTCAAATTTACGTCGTTGCTTGATGTCTTGTCTTTCTATGTACCGCCACAAAAATTTGTACTATGCTCTATTATTATGCGATTGCCTCAATGAAACTAGCAAAAATGAACGCGTCTTTATATTTCGTGATTGTTCACTTAGGTCGTCTCGAAAATATGTGACTAATAGGAATGGTTCTTCACCGTTGATAGGAGCAGAATGTTCTGTGTTGATTTTTTCAATAATTATCTTAGAAGTTATCTTAAAAGTTATATTTCATTTTAAGTATTTAGTATTTACATTTTGGTAGCCTACCAAAATGATTGGTAGGTTTCTGCGTGCTAGTGAGAGTTGTGAATGAATTCCTCAGCGGCGGGGTTGATTGCTAGGGAATGTAATTCGAATTACAATATTGCAGGTGCACCGAGTCTTGTTTCAATTAAAATTGAAGCTTTAATTCTGTAATTCGAATTCAGCCATTTAATGTGTTCAGCTGACAAATCATTGAAACTATTTTTTTATAATATTTTTGTTCACCTATTATTTTCTTCGAAGAAACTATAATCAAGATTTTAAATAACAATAAACTTAGTAATACTAAATCGTTTATTATTATTGTTTCTGTATCAAATAAATATTTATATTTTAATATTTCCAAGCATATTTTTTTGCATTATAAAAGTTATTCGAAAGAGAGAGGGCATTCCAACGTTTTACGGCAAAAATAATTTATAGAGGGAAAATAAATTGGCAATAATAATCATAACAAGAATAAAACGACTGCGAGCAGACACAAATGGAGTGAAGTGACTGCACAAACTTGTGAGGATTAACTCGCTCTTAAACCCTTTAAACCTCTACACTCTAGTGTATTGTTGAACACAAAGAAGATGCAGCGCGTCGTGAGAAAACTTACCAGCATAATTTCAGACAGACAAGTATGTCTTCTTTCATTGTTTTTTGCCACCTCGTACTTCATATTCGTAGCAACTCAAACTGCTTGTCTGCTTAGTATGTTATCAATGATTTTATGATGCTGCTGTGGTTTCGAACGTAGGAATTTTGCATTTGTTCCTTCAAATTCTCTTACCCATTTTATTAACTGCTTATAACTCTTGCTTTTCGGTTGGTCAATTCAATCTTCTCGCTGTGCAAATATTTTAACTAGCCATATGCTTGACCTTTAAACCGGTTCCTCTCACCGGAAGCTATGTGTAATTGATTATCTCATTTCTATTTTCTTTATTCTTATTTGTGTGGGTAAATCTAGGGATTATTCAAATAATTCGTCTGGGTTACTCTGACTACTTGTCATTTGCAAGTTTCGCTCGCAGGTTGTAGGTTTTCGTTCCTATTGCACTGGCGGGGTTGTGTTTGATGTTGGACAACCAACTGCTGCATCTCATCCGGAGGTTTATTGTATTTCCGTTTGTGTTTATTAAAAGTTCAATAACAGAAGTAGAAAAAATTGTGAAATGTAACCATAAGTATTTGGAGTGTCTATCATGTGTTTGACACATGCACGCCAACTATTTTGAAGTGTTAGGGCTTCCTTGTTTTGGCACTATGTGCTATAGAAGTATAGAGCATTTAGCTAAAGTGCTTTTTTGTTAAGACTACTTAGCATTTTTTTTTATCTTATGTTACATTGTAGCTACTAAAAGATGGGGAGCTCACACCGGGCATATCGACGGAGGAATACATCCTAAGAAGAAAAAAGTTGTTGGAACTTCTCCCAGAGAAGAGTTTGGCAATCATTGCTGCAGCCCCGGTGAAGATGATGACAGATGTCGTGCCTTATACATTTCGACAAGATGCTGATTACTTGTATATCACAGGCTGCCAACAACCTGGTGGTGTGGCCATTTTGGGGCACGACTGTGGTTTGTGCATGTTCATGCCAGAAGCTAAGCCTTATGTGTGTCTGACATTATATCTTCTTGAAAATAGAACCATGTTTTACAATAGGCATGCAATGCGAATGTATAGATGATGTAAATTCTCGTTCTGTTATCTTAATTGACGTAAATTGGTTATGTGTTTAATATTCATGCATTTTCAATGTAATGATTTTTACATAGTTAACCAATTAGAAATCTATGACTTTTAAAGTAATTATTACAAAGTTCAACTATTTTATCTTATATAACAATATGTGATTAGATGACAATGTAAATTTCTTTTACACTGTTAGTTTATTTAAATTTAATTCAATGATTTACTTACGTATAAAAAAAGTTATATAAATATCGGATTGTCACTATAAATTTATGTACTATTTTATTTCAATTGTTTTTCATGTTAGATTAACATCCTGTCAATTTGGTCATTTCGTGTGTGATTTTTGTTGTGACTTCTATGGAGTTACGTGATAAAGAATTTTCTAATCTTAAGTGAACATAGTCTTAAAAACTTAAAATGTGTGTAGGATGTTATTTGGCAAGGGCAGATAGCAGGAGTTGATGCAGCATTAGATACATTCAAGGCTGATAAGGCATATCCAATGAGAAAATTGCATGAGGTGAATTGCTGGTATCGGCTATCAAAAGCTTTTACTTCCATAGAAATTATATAGTAAACTATTTTGTCCTTAAAACTAAAATATTTCCATTGGTAAGCTTGCTGGAGGCTTGAAGCCAATGTTATCACATCTTTCCATTCTAAAAGGGGCACTCTCATCTTCTGGGTTACACTGTTACAACTGTTCTTTATGGTGTTTTTTATTTAACATTTTTTACTACTGATTCAGATCCTTCCCGATATGATAAAGGGATCATCAAAAGTCTTCCACAATGTCCAGACTGCAACTCCAGCATATATGGAACTGGAAGCTTTCAAAAAACTAGCATACTGTAACAATGTAATGGATCTAGCTGTTTATACCCATCAACTGCGATGGATAAAGTCACCAGCAGAGCTTAAGCTGATGAAGGAATCTGCATCAATTGCTTGTCAGGTACTTTCATCCCTAGTGCAAGGTTTGACTATTTGGTAACTAAATATTCCAAACTTCCAATGAGGCTGTTGCATGCACATTTGGCAATACCATTAGTAGGTCCTAGATGTAGAATGATTTCCCATGTGGTCTTTGAACAGGCTCTTTTATTGACAATGCTACATTCAAAGACATACCCTTTTGAAGGTACACTTGCAGCGAAGGTTGAATATGAGTGCAAAATTAGAGGTGCCCAGCGGATGGGGTGAGGAGGTTTTTATGTCTGAATACTTAATCTATAGTTGTTGATGATTTAAGAAGCTTCCACAAAAAAAATAAAAAATAAAAAATAAAGAAGTTCATTAATAGAAACCAAATTTAAGTTTAAGCATCATTTTTATCCATAATTAATGATATAACTTATCTTTTTTTTCTCTGTATCAGATTCAATCCTGTGGTTGGTGGTGGACCTAATGGAAGCGTTATACATTATTCTAGGAATGATCAGAGAGTAAATTCATTTACTAAATGCCATCTCCTAGTAACTTTAATTTCGTGTTTCTAATATTTACTTGTTTGGCAGATTAAACAAGGAGATCTTGTTCTGATGGATATTGGATGTGAGTTACATGGTTATCTCAGTGATCTTACTAGGACCTGGCCACCTTGTGGTAGCTTTTCTTCTGCCCAGGTTAGAATGATTTATGTCCTTTTAGCAATTCAATCTATTAATTGCAGGAGAGCTTAATAAGGGTTTATTTTCATTTTAGCATATGCATTAAACTTATGTCTATATCTCTTTCTTACTTTTCCTCTCATTTGATATCCAATTAGTTGATCAATTAATAGCAATCTAAGACAAGAAGACTTCATGAGATGAGACATGAGAGTTAGTTCCTCTTCCTTCTGGGAAGAAGACCATAGGCTGTTGTTAGGTTTGCCATTAAGCTTAGACCTAATGGTGAAGTTGATCACCTTAAAGATCGAGTTGTGGCTAAAAAATATACTCATATCTATAGACTTGACTACATTGATACTTTTTCTCTGATGGCCAAAATGACTATTGTCAGACTTTTCCTTATCATGACAACCGTTCGTCATTGACTCTTTCATCAAATAAATATTAAAAATGCTTTTCTGCACAACGATCTAGAAGAGGAGGTCTACATGGAGCAACCTCTCGGGTTTGTTGCTTAGGGAAAGTCTGGTTTGGTTTGTAAATTGCACCTCTCTTTATGGTCTCAAGCAATCTTCTTGTGCTTGGTTTGGAAAGCTCAACCACATTGTTTAATCCTTTGGCCTGAAACGTAGTGAGGCAGACCACTTTGTTTTCTATTGGCACACCTCGCATGGGAAATGTGTACTTAATAGTGTATGTTGATGATATAGTAATTACATGGGGTAATACAGGTAAAATATCTTAGTTAAAGAAACACCTATGCAATCCTTTTTAGACCAAGAATTGGAAATCTAAAATATTTCTTGATCATAGAAGTAGCCCAATCAAAGGAAGGAGTTGTAATCTCTGAAAGGAAATCTGCTCTTGAGATCCTAAAAGAGACAGACATGATGATTGTATATCAATGGATTGTTCCATGGGTCCAAATTAGAAATTAATGGCAGAACAGGGAGAAGTTTTCACTAACCCAGAATGATATAGAAGACTGATTGAAAAATTTATTTATCTCACTATTGCTAGACCAGATCTGTCTTTTGCAGTTGGTGTTATGAGTCAATTCATGCAAAATCCTTTTTTTGATCACTGAAATGTTGTCATTTGTATTTTGAGATATCTCAAAAAGGCTTCAGGACAAGGACTACATTATGAAGATAAAGAGAATAACCAAATCTTTGGGTATTGTGATGTTGATTGAGTTGGTTCTCTGATGGATAAACATTCTACTACATGTTATTGTGTTTTGCTTGGAGTAAATATTATCTCTTGGAAAAGCAAGAAACAAAATTTTGTTGCTTGATCATGTGCTGAAGCTGAGTATTAAGCAATGACATCCTTCACCTGTGAGCTTATATGGATAAAATAGTTCCTCCAAGAATTAAATTTTTGTGAGATTCAGCCAATGAAGATATATTGTGATAATCAAGCTACTATCCAAATTGCTTGCAATCCAGTGTTCTTTGTGAGGACTAAACATATTGAAATTGATTGTCATTTTATTTGAGGAAAGTTGCTGTCCAGGGAAATCTGTATTGATTTTGTTGGATCAAATGATGAGCTTGCAGATGTACTAACAAAATCCTTGAGAGGACCTTGAATTGAATATATTTGTTTCAAGCTTGGCATATACAATTTGTATGCTCGAGCTTGATGAGGAGTATTAGATTGAATAGTCTTAAATAGAATTTATCGTTGTATGCTTTGTGCTGCACCTAGTTCCTAGATGTATCTTTTCAGATTCTCTTCTCTTCCCTCTCATACATTGTATCTGATGTATCTAAAGTAGTTATATATATGAGATCCTAAGAGAGGGATATACAATCTCTAAATTTCTAATTCCTTTGCATTATTCTCAAGTATTATGATGAAATATCTTCAAAATTTCCATATTGATTCGAATAAAATATATTTAGAATATACTTGTTTCAACATATTTTGTTTCCTTATTTAAGAGAGATTGATAGTTATGATAGAGGACTTGAGAATGTAATTGGTGGGATTATTATCAATAGAATTATTTTGTTGTTTCCTTACTTAGTTCAAGTTAGAATAAGAGCTCTTGATATCGGAATCTCTATATTTGCTGCTATGCAAACAACGAAACAAGGATGCATTGTTGCTCGTGCCAGTGCAGCTGTTGCTGAGGCCAATGGTGGGTTAGAACGGTGTGCCCCACGTCGGCGACCACAATGCCAACAATTGCATCGTCAGTTGAGCTGCCATAAGACATGATAGAGTATCTTGTTCTAGTGTAGAACCTAAATTTTGAACCCTTGTTCAAGATATGTGTGTAGGACACTATGAAAATAATTCTTGATGACCTTAAGATCAAGGTAGACATTCCTATGTAGCTCTATTATGACAAGTCAACCATGAACATTGTCAATAATCTAGTACATGACTAGACAAAACATATTAAAACTGACAGACACTTCATCAAAGATAATATAGATAGAGACCATGTGGTTACAACCCATGTCCCTATAGGACTTAAGTTTAAGATGGTATACGTTTTCATTCAAGGGCTTCCTTAGGACAAATTCCAGGATCTTGAAAGTAAGTAGAGAATGATTGATAATTATTTACCAACTTGAGGAAGACTATTGTAAATAACGATTTATTAGGATAAAATTATTTTTAGGATCTCCATATTGATTAAATAAAATATCCTAATAATCTTCCTATTTATTTTTGCATATTTTGTTTATTTATTTTAGAGAAATTGATTGTTACAAACAGAGGACCTCATAATGTATTTGTTATGGTCATCATAAAATTATTTTCTTGTTTCCGTGTGTACTTCAAGTGTGCCTTGTGAAATCAAGACAAAATGAAATTCCTGATATCCATATTGCTTTGTTCTTTTAACGTCAACATCAACATATTGCTTTGCCGTTTGTTCTTGCCAATTTTCATATGAATGTCATGGTTTCTTCTATATTTCAGGAGGAGCTTTATGAGCTTATACTGGAAACAAATAAGGAATGTGTGGAACTTTGTAAGCCTGGCACCAGTATTCGGCATATACACAACCATTCGGTATCCCTTTTTTCTTATCCCCTTTTCAATATTCTAGAGATGTAATAAGGTCACTATTACTCGTAAACCCATCTAATAGCTTAAGTTTTTAGGAGAGTTGTTAGAGCCTCTATGACTAAGTTGCCAAGAGTTTAATTCTTGCTGCCCTCATGCTTCTAAATAAAATTTGAATTCCATCGCAAGTTTGGGTGCAGCTGTGATACTCTTTCCTTTCCACAAGAGGGATTATGTCGTAGATATAATAATGCCATTTTTGAGCCTTCACCTAACAAAATATTTCAGGAGAGTTGTTGATTGACACAAAATTTAGTCATTATTATCAGAAGCTGTGTTTGTTCTCTGTTGCTCTTCTCTTTTCCAGTTCATGATAGGTTTAGAGGGAAAAGTATCCTTAGTTATTCTAATCTTAAAACTTTCTTAATGATCTGATTAGGAACATGCAGTACTTTCTCAAGTAATTGATCAAAAGATTGAAAACTATGAACTTATTTAGATTCAAGATATATTTAAACATGTGTAGAATGTTATGCATTAAATAAAATATTTTGTCTTTTTTGGTGAACAATAAACAACATTTTGTCTTAGCTAGTAGCAACAATGGAATTGCTTATTCAGATTAAACAAAATCCAGCCTTGTCCATTAATGGAAAACTTATTTTGTCTTTGCTGGTAGCAACTTACATCGGCATATGTATTTGGTAATAATATTGGATGTCCGTATGCATATTTTTACTTTTTAGATTGAACAAGGTTTGCAATAGCTTCTATTCCAGCACAAACAAATACTAGAATTTGGTTTGCCTCAAAAGTTGGATGCTGCTGGCTTATTCTATGTGGGTATTTGAAGCATAGCTTTCTCCAAATGTCCCTTTTTATGTGAATCTCATTAGTAAATCGTATTAGTACTGTCATTTGATTAATTCTTATTTTATTCTAATGATCAATTGGGGAGATACTAAAGGCAGAGCAGAGGGAGTTTAATTATCTCTGGTTTCTGTTGTAGACTTGCGGAAACTGTCCTATAATTCAGCTGTATTCTGGTTCAAGATTTCAAGTGGATCTGAAATATTTTTGACAGTTGGCTTAGTTAGTGTTCAAATATTTTCTTTTAAGTTTTGCATTAACACCACCCTCTCCACCAAAAAGGCTTTCAATATTTGCTTTGCTATATGCATGACGAACATTATCTCATAACCATTAATAGTAATTAGTGTGTGCTAGTGGCCGGAGTATCTTCTTCACAGACCCATCTTATCTGTTGATTGCCATCTTGCTTTTTCTTTTTGCACTTTTGAATGTTTTATTATTGTTCATTCAACTAGCGGAAGTTATACAAAGTGTAATCTGAAATGATCTGGTTGCGTAGGTTGAAATGCAGCAGAAAGGACTCAAAGAACTTGGGATTTTGAGAGGTGTTGGAAGCAGTTCTTACCATAAGCTGAACCCAACTTCTATAGGTAGCTATGTGCTCAAATCTGCTTGACGAAGCGTGCAATATGTATAGTAATGAGAAAAATAATTGTCTAGATTCATATTTTGAAAACATAAAATTGTGATAGCCAATAGAGACTGCAGATATATATATCTAATCACGCTTTGTTGGTCTATCCAGGTCACTATCTAGGGATGGACATCCATGATTGTTCAATGGTCAGCTTTGACTGTCCACTGAAGCCAGGTGTTGTAAGTAGCTTCCCTGACAAATCAATTTTTTTCCATCTCTACTAACTACTGACAGATAATATTTAATAAAAAATTTTCACATATATTTAGTGTATATATATTTGTATGAGTGTGTGTATATATATATATATATATATATATATATATATATATATATATATATATATATATTAAAGTTGGGTCAAATGGTTAAATTGACCACCTTAAAAGCAAGATTGGTTGGCAAAGATACAAACATATATATAGTCTTGATTATGCTGATACATTCTAGAGTGGCCAAAATGACCATTGTTAGACTTTTCTTCACCATGGCCCTATTCTCCATTGGCCTCTCCATGAGTTGAATATCAATAATGCCTTTCTTCATGAAGACCTAGAGGAGGAAATCTACATGGAGAAACCTTCTGGATTAGTTTGAGTTGCGCCGATCTCTCTATGATCTTAAACAATCACCACATGCTTCGTTTTGGAAAATTCCGCCATTGTACAGAACTTTGGGTTTAGTGAAATAGATTATTTTGTCTTTTGTTGTCATACCTCTATGGAGTAATTCTTGTACTTAATTGTGTACGTTGAGGATATAGCCATTATAGGAAATGATGTCACTAAAATTTTTAAGCTAAAGAAACATTTATGCAATTGCCTTTAGACCAAAGATCTTAGATGTCTTAAATACTTCTTAGGTATTGAAGTGACTTGATCAAAGGAAAGTATTGTAATTTCTTAGATATCCTAAATGAAACAAGCATGGTCAATTGTGGACCTATGGATAGCCTTATGGATCCAGATCAGAAATTAATGGCAGAATAGATTGATCTCTTCTCAGACCCAGAAAGATATAAAAGACTTGTTGGGAAATTTATTCATCTCACTGTTACTAGACTTGACTTGTCTTTTGCATTTGTAGTAAGTACTAAATTTATGTGGGCTCTTCGTCTAGATGAGTGGATCATTGTCATTCACATCCTCAGATACCTCAAAGAGGCTCCATGACAAGGATTGCTGAGGGAAATAATTAGATGACTAGGTATTGTAATGCTGATTGGTTAGGATCTCCAATAGATAGGCAATACACAGGTGGGTATTGTGTTTTCATTGGATGAAATACCGTTCCTTCGGAAAACAAGAAACAAAATGTGGATGCTCAATCTACTGGTGAAAGTGAGTATAGAACGATGTTATCACTCACTTGTGAACGTGTGAGGATAAAACAATTCCTTCAAGAGCTGAAATTTTTTGAAATTCAAGAAGTGAGCATGTGCTGTTGTGATAAACAAACAGCTATTCACATTGCAACCAATCCTATTTTTCATGAGAAAACCAATATAGAGATTTATTGTCATTTTGTTTGAGAGAACTTGTTTGTCTTGAGAGGACCTAAAATTAAATTTATATGTTCCAAGCTTGGTACATACAATCTGTATGTTCCTGTTTAGGGGGGACTGTCATAATTGTTTAACTTATTTGAATGGGTTAACTTGTTAAAAAAGGTTAACTTATGGATTGTAGGGGGACTGTCATAATTGTTTAACTTATTTGAATGGGTTAACTTGTTAGAAAAGGTTAACTTATGGATTGTATTACTTATCTGACCTATGTGTAGGTTGATCATTAGATTACTTTTCTAGATATCTTTGATGTATGGATTCTTTAAATGAATGAATAAGCTATAAGAGATGATGTAATTGCTTAAGCATTTTTTCCATATTTCTCTCTCAAGTGTATAGGTGCTCTCGGCTAACTGGTATCGGAAGAACTCTGCTACATAAAATTATGTTAAAGCTATTGCTAGCTGAATTAATTTTTAAAATTTACATCCTAGGACTCTTTGCCGATTTCATCACATGTTGTATGTTATATAAATACATAATTTCTGGCTCAATTAACAAATATAATATTTTTGGACCGGGGGTTAGGTGGTGAATTGGAGCAGGTGAACCCTGCCACTTAATTTTAACCCTCTTTGAGCAAGATAACCTCTTTTTGGAGTTTATATTGTTTGCTTATGTGGACATATGCTTCAGAGTTGCACTGTGTACCCATATTAGCTGACAGCCTGTTCTTTGTTATAATTTGTGTGGTGTGGTTGTGTACAGGTAATAACTATTGAACCCGGAGTGTACGTCCCAGCTTCTTTTAATGGTCCAGAGAGGTAACTTTTACGGTTTATTAAAGAGCTTTTTTTTTTCGAATTGATGATTGTCCGTTGCTTACTCCTCTCATGAAATTTTCCGGTTACCAGCTAAATCTACTGAAGAATGCTAATTTACGGGAGTTTGGTTCCCTTGACTAGCTCCACGAATTTACCCTTCATTTTTCCTTCCAAGAATCTGGTTTCATATACCAGTTTGTTAAAGCTTGAATTGAGTATCCTGATTACATAATTTCCAAGGATGTTTAAGCACCAATTACCCTGTTTTCTCATAATCTTCTCGTTCCCTAAGGTCTTATTTGGAATTTTGGAAGGAGTCTAGTCATTCACTATCTAGGGTGTTCTTATACCGTCAGAAAAAGGAAATAGCCATTCCCTCCAAAATAGGAATGTATTTCGTTCCATCAAGATTTACTGCAATTACCTCTATACCATGTCTTCTCTAAAAATGAGAAAAGTCATTTTCTGCCAGTGGCTGCACCATCAGGGTCCTACCTTCAATCACCAACTGCCACTGCCACCAACTCCTTCTCGTCATAAATAACATTTTATTATACTCTTATTTATAGGACTGGAATGGAGTCATTTAATCATATGCACTAGGCAGTGGAATGGCTATTCCTTTCTCTTCCGCATTCCTATCTAAATCATTGAACCCAATGGGGCCCGAGGTTCTAAAGATGTGTAGTTTCTAAATTATTCAAGCCATCAAGAGACATGTGTCCGTTTTTGGAGCTCAACTTTTTCATATGCAAATTAAGAATCTTACTTGAGTTAATCTGTTTCAATCGTAGTATCATTTGGACATTTGGGCAAACATATTACGGATTTTATTCCTCTCATCTGTATTCTACTTGCTGTGCCTTTTTTGTCAATCGCTGCCCTGTTCACAATTTCCGTTACCTCATTTAAATAATCTCAATATTTGTTCGCCATATATTCCGTATGAACATTTTAAGTTTTTTCACTCTTGACATTAGATGTTGTTTCATGTGCATATAATAAATGTTGGAAGATGTCTAATTGCAGGTATCGAGGCATTGGGATACGGATTGAGGATGAGGTTCTCATCACAGAAACTGGTTATGAGGTAATTTCTCTAAAAATTTTGCAGTTGATCGCTGAAACTAGTATTTAAATTTGTGATGGCTTGGTTATTTGCTAATTGTGCTTCTTTTGAGCGTTAGAGTGATGAATGAAAGATGCATGAGGTTGTAATAGAAGAGTTCAAATAAATACTTTATCCTTAAAAGATAAACGGCTAAGCACTTGCGCCATTTGAGTTTCACAATGCCCTCCTTTACATATTATTATCTAATATGCCCCTTTTCTATTGTTATGAACTCGACCTCTCCAAGCCGAATTTCACACCATGAAGGATAATAATGTGTTATGGTGCTTAAAAAACTCAAATGGAGGCACAGTGGTAAAAACGGAGGATGATTGTTCGGTTTAATCTAAATTTTGATTGTTAATTCTTGTCAAAGCTGTATGGAAAAATGGAGAGAAATAACATGAACAAATATAGGTGAAAATTAAAATGAAAATTAAAAGTGGTTTTGTTAAAATGAAATAGAAAAGTCTTAAAAAGTAAGGACGGAGAAAGGAATGAAAACAGATTAAAAATAGTAAACTGAATCTTACTATTTTTAAAATTATATAGTTCAATTTAATTCCATCTTCTCTTTCGACTTCCATTTCTTCCCCACCAAACATCATTAATGAGTTTGTGATACGCGCTGCTATGGTACGGTTTTGTAATTACCCTTGATGAGTTGTCAAGTATTTTAGGGATTGCTGCTTCTCTCAAGTTGGTTTCTGAAATCCGTACAGTAGTAGTAGAATTTCTTGGTCAGACACAATCGTCTTGGACAGTGTCATTACCTGAGTAATCTGTTAGTTCTGAGGCATAGTTTTCGAATCACAAACCAATAAATTGAAGAATGTTGGTACATTAGAAACTAATCAAGGTCATTAATCTCCATCAATTATCTTCTAATCAATCAGAATTAAGTCGTTAGAGTATTTACAAACTTGGATGTACTAGGTTTAATTCAATAAATTCAATTGATTTCCACATCCCTCGAAGCAAACGCAGTTTAAGTGAATATTTACTCTGAAATTCCTAGTTTGTATTCAGAATATTTTGTTAATGGAAAAGGTCTAATCTTCTTGGTTAAGGAAGAGGTATATTATATCCATTGTTTCTACTGGTATCAAAATAAACAGCAAGCAACTATCAGACAAAACTTTCAAAGGAAATAAAGTGTGACATGATTAATGCATAACTTTGCCTTTTAAACATGTTTTTATGAGTTTGATCATTAGACTTGTGTGTGAAAAAACATCTATTTAGAGAGGTCAATTTTTTTAAATATATTTCAATATTTAAAGGGATTAATCCTTAACTTTGGGTTGAAAGATCTTAGGTGTATACTTAGAGAAAGACGGTTCTTAGATTTAGTTTCAGTCTCTTGAGAGTTTGCGGTGATTTCTCTGAGCAACACATGTACTATACTATTTTTTTTACACCTCATATGTGAACACCTTACAAGGGTCTTACATAGAAAATTGGTTACAAAATTAATAAGTAACTTTACATTGAAAATCATGTAACGAATACATTGGAAATCACGGTGGAGTAAATTAGTAACGTTTCTGTGAAACCCTAATTACTATATTTTTTTACTTCTTCAGCAATATCTTGTCACATTATATTTTTTTTTGTGTGACCATGTTAATAGTGGGAATTATCTAATCGCATTAGTTAACTTAATGTTAAACAACTAAAGCAACTATGACAGAACATTTAATTTGTGTTTTTCTGCAAAATCTACAGATTGTTTGTCCTAAATAGATACTAGTGACAGTGAATCAGTAACTAATATTTAAGTTGTTGGCAAACAACACAGGTCCTAACGGCATCAATCCCAAAAGAAGTGAAGCATATTGAGTCCTTGCTAAACAATTTCTGCCATGGAATGGGAACGCTGGACGGCCAAAACAACTAAAGAGATTAACCCAACTGATATATTCCTTATGTTAGCAGTTGCAGACAACAACCAGAACAGTGAATCCGTGAGACGTGCATGCCATTGTTTGGAGCAGTAACTAAATTTTTATCCTTTGTTTGGTCTCCTGCATATTTTTTCAACCTGTGAAACATGTACTCTGATCTTGATGAGGAAAACGAGGTGGTCGAAGGTGGGGATATGTTATTTACGGGTGTGTTAGTGTTAGGATTTGGATGATAAAAAATAAATTACAGAAAAAAATGGGAAACCATACATTTGATTTGATTTTATTCTAAGAGCAGAACAGAATGAGATGAAAATAGAAAAATAATTAGTTTTTATATTCTGTGGTACAATTTTTAATATTTTGTCTATTCATGCTTTCTTTCTCTGCAATTGAAGGGAACTTTAATTGATTGTTGTTCCATTGCCTTGATGATCCAATTAATGGCTCATTCCTGTTCTGTTGTAAATGATTGATGATTGGGATATCAAGAAGTGTCCGACTGCAGATAAATTGTTCAGTGCTGTTGGAATATAAAGGTTGAAATATGAAAAAGAAAATACTTTTTACATTATTCTATTTGTTTAATTAGTTTTGTGTGCGGGTTTCATATCTTGCAATCATTTTAATTTGAATTGTAGATTGTCTTTACGATTGCATTTCTGCAACTTATTCCCTGTTCTCTTAATGATGTTTTTCAATAAAAAAGTATTTTTTTTTATTTTAAAATAATATATACTAATTAAATATATTTTTTGATTTAGATGAAACAAATCTTAAACAATTAATATAAAGGAACAGAGTAGTATTACTTTTTATCAGATTTTGGAGTGTGATGAAT
>Ga0099825_1004049_pt1 | contig 19344 bp, 7 predicted proteins | sample SiratroredBW_FD_76838 | JGI IMG/M metagenome (GOLD analysis project Ga0099825, IMG submission 76838) | Root nodule microbial communities of legume samples collected from California, USA - Siratro red BW | ecosystem: Host-associated > Plants > Roots > Nodule | place: USA: California | collected... | reverse complement strand
TTTTTTTTTTTTTTTTGTTTTTTCATTTGTTGGCAATACACCTCCTTGTCTCTCGTTTTGTTTCCTTCCACTCTCAGTTTTTTCCGAATGTGTATTACCCCCCACAACTTTCCTTTCTCGTGCAGTTTTGTCCCCCCTTTCCCAGCTTAACTTCATAAGTAAATCCCACTTCCTGTTTTTATCTGTGTCTCTCTGTCTGTTTTTATTCTGGCTCTGGTCCGCGAATCACAAATCTGAAAGATCTGAGAGCGTCTTCATGAGATGGAAGCGGACAAACAGTTGCATTTCGGTTATTAGAGGAGGTTCCTGGTGTTGGATTGTGCAGTTGAAAAACTTGAGATAATCGCTTGGAGGTTGGTGTTTTGAATTTGTTTAGGAGATGAAGGTTGACGCGGGGTTAGGGCGCGTGGCGTGGGACGAGGAGGAGAAGGCCATGGTTGGGGCTGTTCTGGGTGGCCGAGCTCTGGAGTTCTTAACCACAAACTCGGTGGCGAATGAGAGTGTTTTAATGGCGGTTGGGAGCGATGAGGGGCTTCAGAACAAGCTCTCGGATCTGGTGGAGCATCCCAACGACTCAAATTTCAGTTGGAACTACGCGATTTTCTGGCAGCTCTCGCAGTCGAAATCCGGTGACTGGGTTCTGGGCTGGGGAGACGGGTGCTGCAGGGAGCCCAACGAGGAAGAGGAGGGTGCAGTGAGAGGAACGCTGAGGCTTCTTCGCGTGGACGAGGAGATGCAGCAGAGGATGAGGAAGGGGGTGTTGCAGAAGCTTCACACTACTTTTGGAGGTTCCGACGAGGACAATTACGCCTTTGGCCTCGACCACGTGACCGACACTGAAATGTTCTTCCTTGCTTCCATGTACTTCTCTTTCCCCCGCGGGCATGGTGGCCCAGGTAAGTGCTTCGTCTCCGGGAAGCATTTGTGGCTGAAATCTGTGCCTGATTACTGCGTGCGTTCTTCCTTGGTTAAATCCGCGGGAATTCAGACCATTGTTATGGTCCCTACCGATTTGGGAGTGGTGGAGTTGGGTTCTGTGAGAGTGTTACCCGAGAATTTTGAACTCGTGCAGGCCGTTAAGTCTGTGTTCTCCACGCAGTGTTCGCCGTACCCTAGGGTGAACGTGAGCGCTGGTGGGAATGCTAATGCGGTTTTTACCGGTTTGGCAATTGGGGATGGTAATAAGGTAGATGGAGGAGTTCCAATTCCGAAGCTTTTTGCGAACGCAATGGGCAATCGGACGCAATTCAGAGAGAAACTTGCTGTTAGAAAAATGGAGGATAACAGGCCTTGGGCAGGCCATGCCCTCCCCAATGGGAACAACCTTAACAACAATCCAAATCCAAATGCAAGGAATGGTCTTCATGTTTCGGGTTGGGCAGTGAATTCGGGTGTGAGGCAGGCTGGTCCTGTTGAGATTTTTGCTCCTAGGGCATCCACGAGCAGTGTTATTGCAGAGCTGGGTAATGGTGTTAGACAGGATTTCAGGCTGGGAAACAGCTATCAACCTCAAAGGCAGGTGCAAATGCAAATTGATTTTAGCGGAGCCACTTCTAGGCGTTCTCATGTGAGACCTGTTGTTGGTGATTCTGAGCTTTCTGATGTTGAGGCCTCTTGCAAGGAGGAGCAACCCGGTGTTTTGGATGAAAGGAAGCCCAGGAAGCGAGGTAGGAAGCCTGCTAATGGAAGGGAAGAGCCCCTCAATCATGTGGAGGCCGAGAGGCAGAGACGTGAGAAGCTCAACCAACGGTTCTATGCATTGAGATCTGTGGTCCCTAATATCTCCAAGATGGACAAAGCTTCGTTGTTGGGGGATGCCATTGCCTATATCAACGACCTTCAGGCGAAAGTCAAGATTATGGAGGCTGAAAGAGAGAGATTTGGAAGCACCTCGAAAGATGGACCAGTTTCTGAAGCTAATTCAAGATCTGAAAATAAAAATCAAGAGAAGGAAGCTCCTGATGTGGATATTCAAGCAGCTCAAGATGAGGTAACTGTAAAGGTGAGTTGCCCTTTTGATACTCACCCTGTTTCCAAAGTAATTCAAACACTCAAAGAGGCGCAAATCAGTGTTGTAGAATCAAAACTTGCGGCTGCAAATGATACTGTTTTCCACACATTTGTAATTAAGTCCCAAGGATCTGAACAACTTACAAAGGACAAGTTGATTGCTGTATTTTCCCCACCAGAATCCAACCCATTGCAGCCATTGTCATCAGTTGGATAACAAAGGAACTGCAGTTTAGTCCATAGGGATTCATACATAGAGAAAAACCAATTTCTAAAGCTTCCTTAGCAATTTTTGTTACACCCTTAGGATCTAAAAGTAAAAGCAGTGGGAACTAGAGTAGTAGAATAATAGCTCCCATTAACCATGTAGGCAGCCAATTTATGTCTTGTCTATAGTGTATACACATCAGAAATATTATTCCTGTAATGTCAATTATTTTATTGAGTTTAACCAATTTAGTTGTTCTGGGTAAAGAGTTTGTTTATATGTCAATCATGTTTTGTGGGTTTTCTTTTTCAGTCTTGTCCCGTGCACAAGAGGGGAGAGTATCAGTTAATTTTTTTAATTTTGTTTATTTTTTAATTTTTATATTGTTTAGATGGGTTCTTAGAGAGACAGTATAATTGTAAATCTGTTTTATTTTGTATGTTTGAAGTTGTTTTCCCCTTCACAAAGTATTCAAATGTACTTGTTTGGAGTTTTGATTTTATGTTTTATCCGGTTTTGTGGAGAGTTGTCTTTCCAATCTGCACGAGGACATTATTCTACTTACTATGATAACAACAACAATAGTAATAATAATCTCAGTCTCATAGGAGAAATTACATGTTGTATTTACAGTAACAGGTGAATGAGCTAGGACATCATAAGGTGAGCTTTCATTACTTGTTTGACTAGTGCTAGTGTAGAGATAAGAAACTGAACATTTATGCAAAGTGAGTGGATTGCATTTTGTGGTACAAGTAGCACTTAATTCTTTTGATTTTGTTTCCTTCCTCGTTCACTTTATCTGCAACCAAATGAGGTCGAATATTTGATGCACATGAAAAGGAAGAAAAGTATTGCCATATTGGTACTGCTCTTAAATTCTTGACCGTTCCTTTGTTATTACTACCTTTCTGTGGAAATTGAGGTATCTCTGATTCATGCAGAAAAGAACATTAGGCTAAAAGGCTATCTAGAAAAAAAGAAAAAATAGGGAAACTAAACTTTCCTATTTATTTATTTTATTAATATTCCTGGTCAGGAAATAAAATAAACGAATTCACAAGTCTTGTTCTGCAAAAATAAGAATACTAGCACATAGCATAGCAATGTGTTGTTGAGTGGTCCTACATCATAGGCGTCGGTGTCCTCGTTTTGAAATTTGATATTGTGAAAAACGTTCACGTGCTAAGGTACTTTTACAAATGAGTCTGCAATAACAACAATCATGTGGTGCATGTGTTTCCTTTCTAAAGTGATTGAAACTTGCAACTTGGAAAAAACAAACAAATAATAAATGAAGGGAAAATTAATTAAAAAAAGGAACAGTTGTGTGACAGAACCAGGGCCGAGGAAAGGTTTGTACATGATCAGCGGAAATATAGAAGCAAAAGGTGAGATGTGACAACAGTAAAAGTATTTATAAAAGAAAAACTATACTTTGACCATCACCCAAAAAAATTACATCCACTAACGAGCTGTTTTAATAATATAATAATATATATTAATATTTTAAATTAAAAAATAAAACATTTAATTAAAATATTCATTCATCTTTTTATAAAAAGTGTTTAGAGATTGTTTACATGGAAGGTGATGAAATCCCGTGGCTATCTATCTATTACTCGCCTTGTTAGCGGAGTTGAAAATCATCACGTATTATTTTATAGTTATAGATATTTACGAAAACTGGTAGATATTTTTATTTTTTTATAATATTAATAAGATTACTTTAAAAATAATTTTTTAAATTTAAATAAAAATTAGGTATTAAAGTACAATCTAAATAAAATTATACCATAAATAAATTTAAATACTCTAAAAGATAAATTTAAAAAAATTGTATGGTAAATTTAAATAAAATATTATTTTAAAACAAGTCTAAAAAAACATAATTCTATAAAGTTAAATTATAAACAATTATTTCATTTTTTTTTACTAAGAAGTTTATTTTGGAAACTTATTCTAAAAAATCTAAATAAAAACTACAAACAAACAAATAACTAAAACATTTGTATAACTCCCGTTTAATTTAGTTATACTAGTGGAGATAAAATAGCTATTGTTTTGGGTAGTTATTCCCTTCACCTACAATATTATTTGTGTTCGTGCCAAAAATGATATAATAGTTTATACATGTAGACAAATATCACGATGATCTAATTATTTTAAAATCACAATACAACATGATATACGAATATAAACCATATGTGTAGGTACGTCTACACAATTAATAAAACCCAACTTTAATTTCTTATGTAAAGGCAGTTCTTTGTATTTATTATATAAAGTTATATAAAGTCTTCATATAAGATTTTTCCTTAATCTTTATCATATATTTTAAATCTATGTGATTTTATAATCAATATTACATGTAATCGTCAATATTACTAAATAAAGACTTTATTACTTGCTTGAGAGATATTATATTACTTAAGTCATACAAGTTTAAATAAAAGAATTGGTTTCCATACTTAATGTTCATTCAAATTTTGAGTAACTAAAGCTTGAACAATATTACTTATTATAATTTTTAACAACTTTCAAAGCTATTAACCTTATCACTTCATCAATATCAGTGTTTGAGCAATTATATTGTCACTTAAGCATTATAGAGTCTCACACCATCACCATACCCCAATGCTTAAGCAACCCCACTCATTATAAATGAGATAATACTATCTTGACTTTTCTCCCACTCAAGTGTGAAATCATTGTTTAAGTTATTACCTTTAGTGTTTGAGAGTCCATGAAGACACTTGAGTGACATTACTCTTTCATATAGGAACAACTTACCGCTTAGGTGTTGCTTGAGTGATTTTATCCTATAATATATTTTCATAGAAAATATATGTAACTTTAAAAAATATAACAATTACAAAATACTCATTCCTTCTTACAATTATCTCCATCATCATCCACAAATTTCCACACCAACATATACATTATAATTATATCAAAATTGTTAAAATTTAAACAGAGATACACATTACTTTTCACATGTCTAATTCAATATTCAAGTGAAATAGATACCAAAATCAACTCTAGTTATTTAGAGATAATATGCCTATGAACAAAACATTCATTTTGTACTTCCAATATTTTTTACAAAATTTATGATAATCTTTGTATTAAACCCTACATCAAGAACATTTCCTTTAAGAAAAAACACTAAAAAAAATGATTATATTAAGAGGCACTTACTCATATCAATAACCTAATCAACTCCACTTTATCCTCATGTTGTTATCTTTAATTATATTATTTTTAAGATTGTATTATGCTAAAATAAGAATACCTCGATTATCTTTTAATTTTATAGAGTTCAGAAAGATAAAGTGTTTAGGGATCTCTCCTATTATTTTTCATATCAGACTAAATCTTTAGTTTAACTAAGTTTGTGCTTAAGTTATTACCCTTCTCGTCTTAGCAAAAAAGTAGGGTAATAGACAAGTCTCATCTTCTTACAATAATAATATCGAAGTATTACTTTTAAATTTTCTAATTTTTATCCATTCAAAATTTATCTATAATATTTTAGACAATTATTTAAATATTTAGTGAAAGTATGTATTTTATATAATATATTAGTTTATTATATTTTGAGATTTTACTATATTTTAATCTCAGAAACACATATTAAGTTCGCGTATGTAAATATTGGAAAACAAGTTTGATATTGAATATTTTTGCAATTACAGTCTTCGTTGAGATACAATATATTTTTTCTTTTATTTCCTTACTATTTTAAAACATTTCAAAACTTGCTGGCTACAAATAATGAGAATTTTTAAAAACATATAGTTAACAAAAAAATTACTAATTTTTATAATAATTCATGAGATTTTTACTGATATCTAAAACTAGTGATTGTTATATATAATTTTAAAACTTTAAAAATATTCAACTAATATCTCTTATGAAAATATATATTATATGATGTTTTTATAATATAGATATTTTATATAATTAACAGTTAGACATTTATTAGATTTTACACCTCTACTCTCTACCTCTTGCTTTGGTCTCTGGTATCATATATCTTCATATTTCCCTACATTTTTTTTAGGAAGAACCAAATTTAGAAACTTTTTTTAGAAGGCACATTTATTTTGTAAAATTCTCATTTTAATTTTTTTTTTTAAGAAATGCCAAAGAGAGTGTTGTCCCCAAATCTTGTCAGAAATCACATCAGATATATAGAAGGAGACAAATCAAGTATTCCCACCAAAGTCATCAGCTTGTGTGACAGTAACATTTTTTTTTTATCTTTTGAGTAAATCCAACCCCTCAAGATCTAAGAGGGGTTAGAATAAAAATGAAGTGGCTAGATGAACATTTTGGAGAGATATGACTTTACTAGTGCTTATATTTTGCATTTGGTGGGTGGATTTCGTTTCGTGACCATTCATGTATGTATATGTGCTCCACTAAAATCTCTCCCTTAATTTCCTAGAAAACCTTCATCAATGTCGCACCTATAGCTTGGGATAAAATTTTTTGAGTAATATATACTGTGAATTATGCGGGGTCACTAGCTACGGTAAGTGTGAGATTGGCAGAACTTGTATATTAATACAATTTTAGGCTTGTTGAAGGTTTTCCTTCTTTATACCCGTTGATCTTCAATGTCAATGACTGTTTTTCTAGTTAGACATGTCACTGGCACATACTTAACATAACTTTGGTAGCAACACCTAACTTCTATCCCCTCACACGTCTAATATAAATGCTAAAACTTCTACATGTCACATTTCAGTATTTTTTTTTTCCCCTATATTTACACTACATGAATACAAAAGTTGTTTCTTCATACTTGGATACTACAATGTACAATGTACACTGTTCCTTGTATTTGAAAAAATGATTATGTAAATTGTTACAGCAATTAGTTTTTGGAACGTGTAAAAACGTTATATATATATATATATATATAATTAATAAATATTTAATATAAAATTATAATTATCACATAACAATATTTATAATTATTGACATTTAAAAGATACATAACCTTAATTTAGAGATAAATATATAAATGAAAGAAATGCCATTTGAGATAATTGAAGAAATAGAGTGTTAGGCAAGTTACAAGCATGTAACATGTACTCTCAAAAAAGGAAATAGAAATATAAAACATTCAGAATGTCGAATTACTAAAATAAGAAAAGTAAAGGGTCTCACTTTTTAAGTTATGCGTGTCTTAATTTGTAATATAGAAGGGGATTATTTCCTTTAAATTTACAGGACTAAAAACAAACCTAATTAAATAAACATAGCAACATAACACCCATTTCATTTAGTAAAATTAAATACGTTCTTTCGTTAGACAAGTGACAAGTCAAACATATGAAAGCATCCCAAACACATTAGAATATTTCTAATATTCTGGGCACGAGCAGTCTAATTAATAAAATGTTCTTTTTGATAGCATTAATTAATAATTTTCTATTAAAAATTACTTAACTCACATAACACATTTATAGTATGTTTAATAAATAATTATTATTAATTCTAAAAGGCGTAAATGTAAATCAAGACCTTCTATAATTATTTTTTGAGTTCAGCAGCCATGGCTTGAAACACTTTCCACACTCCTAAAATTATTTGCCAAAAAAGATTATAATAATACAAAAAGGTTATAAATTGTAAATTTAATACTTGTACAGGACATAAGTTACTGCAGTCATTATTATAAAACAAGAAGTAGAAGACAAACTTTAACAGGTATTTATGACGAGTAACACTGTCCAAGTTTAACACATACATGCAGTTGAAGAGTGGATTGTATATGATTATTATAATCAAATCTTTGCCTATAAAATGTAACCGGTCTTAGGGACAAGGACACGGGCAGCTGAAACATGCATTCATATTGCTATTGTTGTTGTTCTTATGTACATGAAGACTAGCCTCAAATAAGTAAAAATATGAGGAAAATAAAGATCCTAAAGGCACTTCTCTTAACTGAACTTGGTTGTTTGAGGTCTTTAAGAGACGTTGCCCATAACTCAACTGGCTCCTACATACCCTTTATTCCACTTTGGATGAAGATCCTAATCTCCAATGTTTAAAGCATCCTTGTCCTTTCTCTTTGGGGGTGGTGAAGGATTAGTTCCTTGGATGGGATGTGGGGCTGTGTTTGTGTAATAAAATCTCAAATACAAAACATGCCATGTGTGGTGGTGGTCACTGCTCTAGCCACTTATCAATATATGACCCTTTTTGCTGCATGCATATCCACATCCATCCAAAAGCAAAAATATCAACAAAGCAAAAAACTCTTGATTCCAAATGAGTAAGGGAAGTGGGTATGATTGACCTGATAAGGTCCTCCAAAAACCACACGTTAGGCTGTCCCATCAATTGTAATTTGGTTCTATAGTTGCTACAAATTCAATGGTGAATGCATGTCTACCACTAGTCTAGATAATCAAAATAATTGGAGTTCAAATCATCCTCGGTGCTATGATTCCCATTATATTATATAACGAGTTAATCGAGGAACATACTCACATGTGTTTCTCATTTTTCATTATTTTTATTTTTGGAATAGGTAGCACCTAACCTAACCCGCTCATTGATTTTCTTCTTGTTACTATCTCATATCTATGAAGGAAAAGTCAGTTCTGTAGGAAATATATCGTTGTCAAAATTCTCTAACTCCTTGATTACGCAGATATTTTGTTGGCAAGCAAGTAGTTAAGTTTAACAATCAACTTCTATCCAAAGCAAGTAGACAAGTTGGGTTTTATTTGGTTTTAAACAGGAAAGTGATTTTCGTAGAAATTAAACATGAACTTAAATATCAAGAAAATAGATATGTATTGATTGTTGTTGCTGATACTGGTCTCAAACACCGTAGTTACTTACTATTATCATTACTTATCCAATCTAATTTGATGTGTACCTATAAACTGTTACTAAACACATAAACAAGTCTAATGAACTATGGCCCAGTAAAACTAGACCTTTCAATGACTCAAATTGAGCCTTTACTTCCTGCACCCCAGGATTTCAAGCTGCATCTCCATAAGTTTCAAAATTTTAATTTTACCCTTCTGAACATAATTTGATTATGGTGAACATTGAGTGTGTTTGTGTTGGAGTGTTTGGATACATTTGTGAAGGTTGTGCGTAGTGCCGTGTTCTGTTGTTGGTAGTGCAATTTTTGTAACTTTTCTTTTTTCTCATATTTTTAGTTTGAGTTTCATTTTGTGTATTTTTGAGACATTCTGAATTCAAAATATTATTATTTGTATTCCATAATTACTATTTAAAATACAATTCTTGTGATTTTTTAACATTTTGCTTTTACCAAAAGTCTCGTTTCATTACTTTTATACTCATTGTACAAAATTTTTTAGCAGTGATTATTGAATATATGGATGAAATCTCAATTGTAGACTAAAATATTTGATGAAATAGGTATATTGTTTAACGTGGATGAGTCAGATATAATGAAGTTTCTGGCAATTGAAGATGAATTATGTTCCCCTTTTATAATAGATGAGATAAGTATAATTTTACTCATTTGTGTAAAAAAATGTGATACACGACATATACTTATGCTGTGATGTATTTATATAGGTATTTTGTATGTAATATGACTTACTTTAATAGGTGTGTAAAGTGATATTTGGACTTGGTTTTGTAATTGTCATTTTGAGGTTTGACAAAACAAATGGATAACAGAAAAGAAAGACATATATTTTGTTATGTTGTGAAAGAGATGGTAAGTATAAGAAATACAAACACGCTTTAGATGTGATTATAATAGGTACAAGAAAATATGATTGTACCTTTTAAATTGTGAGGTAAATCAATTCTGAATGAAAAAAGTTGAGTATTGAAGGTAATATGTGAAAGTTATAATCATGAATTAATTGATATATTAGTTGGTCACCCTTATGATGGTAGATTAAAACCAAATGAACATTTCATGCATGTTGACATGACTAAAAATTTAGTTAAATTGATAAGCATATTACTCACATTGAAAGAGAACAATGAGGATAATGTTATTGTAATGAAACAAGTATACAATATTAGATATGTATACAAGAGATCATACATACGATCTTTAACTAATATATAATTGTTAATGTTGTTAGAACATGACAATTATATTCATTGGAGTTGATATAATATATGTTGTTACATATGTTTTTTGGACACTTCCTGATTCAGTTAAACTTCTAAATACATTTACCAGTGCATTGTTGATGGAAAACACATACAAAACCCAAAAATATATATTATCTTTGCTTGAGATAGTTGATGTGACTTCCACATGATTGACCTTCTCTACTACTTATATATTGCCAACAAGTGAGTGAGAAAACAACTTTAGGTTCTTGAAAGACTTAGACGGTTGTTTTTGAGACTGGGTGTGATCCCTAAAATACTTCTTAGTGAGAGAGATTTTACTTTAATAAATGAAAAGCATTGTCTTCAAGCTTCTAACTTCCACATTAATAAGAATGTTAAAGCAATGTGTGAAATATTAATGAATTCTCTACAAACTCATAAAGTTGTTGTGGATGCATAGACATATGTGATGAATTGTGCAAATTGTGATGTATTTGTGAGGTACGTGAAATGTTTTGAAGTTTATTTACTATGACAATTATTATTTAAACATGTTAATGAAGTATGAGTTATTCCACATAAAAAAAATTGTTAAAACATGGACAATCAAGGTTTAACTTGGAATCATAAGAAACCAACTATAAATTTCTTTATCCTAATTGTTTCCATATTTTGATATGCATTTATCGTACAAATAATTCGTATACAAATGAAAATTATTTTTCAAAATAACAATTACATTCTAAATTTCACAATTCAAAATATGTAAAATTTTGAATTACTCAATCTAAAGTATACATGATCAATAACGAAAACAAAATAATTCCAAAAATTAACCTTTTCAAATGTTAAAGCGGGGCAGTGAGTAAAAATGGTTCTTGAGAGTGAGGAATTAGCTTTTAAATGAAATTTGAAGGAGAAAGCACATTAGGAGTGGTGTACAGGGCTGGAAAAGAATGAATAATTTAGATTTATTTTATATATTTAAGTAGGGACACATTGATAATTTAACCACCCCATGGAGGTGCAGCTTGAAACCATGGGATACATTAAGAAAAGGCTCTCACATTGATGAAGAAGTCAAACAAGTCCAAACTGATATTTGTTACTAAAAGGACGATTTTGTGATGTAATTTTATTCTTTTTTTTTTATGTATTTTTCTTTAGTATGTATGTGTCTCACAAGTAGATAGATTCTGGTTTAAAGATCACTTGATGAACATTCTAAATGTTAAAGTTCTGATAAAAATACTATTTAGATCTAAATTACAATATTTATATTTCTATTCTTTAATTCTTAATCACACAAACTCAAATCACAAATATTTATCAAGAATTATCATACAATTTCAAAATAACATTTTGAAATGATATTTTGAAAGGAAGATAATAATCAAAAGAAAGTTTAAAGAAACATCCAGATTTGACAAGAAAACTAGTATCCTCTCAGTAGTTATTTGATTTAAGATGTAAGAAATGAAAATAAAACTAGGAACAAAATTTGGAGACCAAACTAGCCATTTTTTTTTCTTTCAATAAATACCATTAAATTAGTAGCAGAAAAACATGAATTGAATATAAAATTAGCGACCGATTTAAGATAGAAATAGAATTCTAAGAATTGTTTGATGCAGTTGAACACTTGCTCAAAACTTGGTTGAAGTTTCTTGGAAGAGGTGCCACCACCTCAAATGTGTGATGATCACCTTATGTCACGTATTTTATTTAAATGTACTATGACTAAAATTACTTGTATTATATATATTTTTGTCAACAAATCAACCTTAACTAATGATATACTAATATTATTATTAATATGTTATGTGTCATCATTATAATAATATTATTATTAATTTGACAGAAAAAAATCATACTAATTTATTTAAAAAATAAAAATATCTACAATAGTGGAATAAGATTTAAAAGTTTTAACGTTATGTAATTTTAAAATATAAACGAAAATGTTTACAAGGAAAACAAGTGTTGAAAGATTAGATTGACGAAACCATTGGATTCGGAACTGTTCTGTGAAGTACTTTACATCAGATGTAGGGTTTAGATGTCAGAGAATTTAAACAAAACTACCAAAGTGCCACTGTTAAGTGAAATGCTTTGGTTTGGTATGTTGGTATTTAACAATTGAAAATAGGTAAGTTCAGAAATTTGACAAACTTGAAAGAAAGTAGAGCAGAAAGCCAAAGATAGTCATCACAACAACAGGTTCCGTTATAACAACAGGTTCCGTTATGTCTCAGCTTAACCACGCGGTGAGGTTCTTTCTCAGTACCATTTTGCAGTTGGTTCTCTGTAATATCTTATTTTCTTCTTTTTTTTTTTTTTATTGTATTTGCATGAACTAAATCTTAACATGGATGAAGCGGTGAAAGTCTAGAACTTCCTAAAAAGGTTAATTTTTTGTCATTAAAAGGATGTGGGACAAGCCCATTTACTGTTCAGGTCCAGCAAAAGTTGGAGTTCACTCCATTTTTCCTTGTCAATTTTTAAATCCTAGGTTGAGATTCTTTAAATTTCTGCACAATGAGGGACTTTGGAAGACCCAATTTGTGTGTGTAAAAATGGTGGATACCAGTTCTTCCCCGATCTATTGAATTATAAAAGAACTGTGTGAATAGATGTTCCTTAAACAAGGCATAAACTCCAAAAACCTTGAGGTTGTGGGCTGTTCATCCACAATTACAGTTGTGAAAAACTCTCTAAAAATCTTGAATTGGCTGTAACTATGGTTGTGAAAACTCTAAGAGGTACTGTTTTATGGTGTGCTGCTTTTTAAAACCTTTGTGGGTGATACAAAACCATGATTTGATTTGGGGGGACATGGCTCTTATATTGATTCCATGATAATTTGAGTGAAGAAAACCAACGATACTTGATTCCAGTTAAGGGGTATACAGGGGTCTTTATACCATGTTTTTGATGAATGAATTTTTTACAGTTTAGTAGTCAAAACCTATTGATTGCAGGACTGCATTTTGTTATTTGATTGAGTACTGACAGTCCCATGAAGAACCCATGACCTAACATAGTATTTTTTGAGAAGTGGTTGAACCAAGTGTTGTGGTTACTTCATGTGACTATGTAGCTTAGATGTTTTAATTGTTCTAGTGCTTTACTTTATTTTATCAACTTATTTTTTTGACGTCATTTCAGCCGAATCTCCATAATAATATCAGTGAGAGATCTAAGATTATCAAACAGCACGAAGATAATCTTAAGTTCCTTAATTCTCAATCAAATAAGTTAGCCGAATCAATATTTGACTTGCAAGGTATGTCTAGAAATCAATCTGATTTTTATTTTACTTGTTTCCTGAAGGAAAAGTTGGGGATATGAGGGAGTAATTAGAATTTTAGATTAACTGCTCAATGGAATACATACTGCATCATATCTTACTCATAGGTTAAGTGAGTCACTTTATATCAAGCTTTTCTTATTTAACTCACTTCAATCTTTTTTGGCCAATGAAATTTTTAGTGAGTCTTGCAAAGTACCATTCAAATAATGTAATTACGTCAAACAGTGGAAATGGTGCCTTTCATACTGAAGAGGAAACAATGAAACAGATACTGAAGAAAGAAAACTCTGCTGCTGGTGTGGTTAGTTGGCTAAAGGATAATGCTCAGACATCGAATTTGACATTAACAAAGGATGTTGTGGGAGTTGTTGCAACCCTTGGCAAAGTTGAGAACAATAATCTTAGCAGGTTAATATAATTTATTTTATTTTCAAATTTTTAACACCCATATGTTTATTACAGAAGACAATATCTCTCGTAGTCTCATTGTTGTTTCAATACAGTCACTAATACCAATGTGAAATTTCTAAGCACATCAGTACTGGTGATATAGAACTTGAGAAAGAAGCTCCTATTGCAATTATTTAATTAAAAGAACTTTCAATTTTGTCTAAATACAGGATCCTTTCTGAGTTTTTGGGCTTGGAGACTATGCTTGCGATTGTGTGCAGTTCCTATGAAGGCATTAATGCATTGGAGAAGTATGATAATGAAGGCTTGATAAATTGTAATGCTGGATTGCATGGCATAGGGTCTTCGATTGGAAAGAGAATTAATGGCCGGTTTACTGTCATATCTCTTGAAGATTTAAGGCAAGTTTGACAAATATGTGAATTTAGTTCCTCTAGTGACATTTTTTAGCAGCATAGTCTCATATAAAGAGTGATAGACAAAGATAATATTTATGGTTAAATTTGTGCACCATGTGCTGGGTCTTTGTGTCTATTATTATTCTCTTTATGTGAAAAACTCACATGTAATATCCAACTCTATACATGCATAGGGAATATAAAATTGACTTGGTGGTAAAGGTTGAAGAGAAGGAAGAATATGTTGTGAATTCAAGTCCCTCAACTAATAAAATCTGACATGTTAACAAGTCACATTTCCTGTTGAAAGAAAAAGAAAAAACTCTACCATGCATAATTTGGAAGAAAGGTGAACCTCTCTGCTTATAATTTTTAAAGCAATGTTGTGCTTGTTGTTATTGCAGACCCTTTGTTGGAGGTTTGGTAGCTGATGATCCACAAAAGAAGTTGGCTCTTCCAAAGCCAAGATTACCTAATGGGGAGTGCCCACCTGGATTTCTGGATTATGCAGTGAACATGATCCATTTGGATTCAAAACATTTATCTTTTCTTACTGACATTGGACATGGTCTTAGAGAGACACTGTTTTATGGACTTTTTTCTCGCCTACAAATATATAAAACCCGGAATGAAATGCTGCATGCTCTCCCATGCATTCAAGATGGAGCTTTGTCATTGGATGGTGGGATGATTCGGAGAGGTGGTATGTTTGCTCTTGGTAGTAGGTCAGTGTCTTATTAAACTTCTGCTTTCTAATACATCTTTGGTTTAGATGATTCTCTTTTTATTTTCCATCCTTCCTATGATAATTAATATTACTTTTAGTTTAATTAAGTAACTTTGAAGGATAAATATTTCTATAGTTCAATTTTGCTCATTTCCTAGGATATATGAGTCATATTTGACAAAAGTAGCTGGTAGTTAAAAGTTGGTAGATGGTAGTTAAAAATTTTTAAGTTAGATTACTAAAATAAAAGTATTTGATGAAACTATTAGTTAAAGCAGCTTATAAAAGTAAATTACATGATAGACATGTTAATGTGATATTTGATATAAATTTTTATTTTTATTGATGAAATATATTTTGAGGATAGTTCTACTTCTAATTTTTAATTATTTTTAAACTATTATAATATTTAATTTATAGATAAATTATTTTAATTATATATGTATTGTTTTCAATTGTCAATATTTTTCATATTGTGTATTTATTATTAAATTTGTACTATATCTTGCAATATTTTCTATTCAAATTTAAATAAAGTAAAAATAATGTATGTTTAGATAGACATTACATATTTAAAATAAAGTAAAAAAATAGAGTTAAAATGCATAATGCAATACGAAAGATATTTAAATATAAAACAAATATATCATCTATCAATATTGATGTATTGAACTATAATTCTGAAATAGTAAAAAAATATTGTAACTTATATAATAGTTGAAATAAATATATAATATAAAAAGTATCTAAGTGATAATGATAAAATTATTGTCTATCATTTTCAATATTTTATTTAGTAAATGATTCAAAATAAGAAGATTTGACTCTGTTTAATAAAAATAAAAAATAATAAAATCATGTCATACATAGGAACGTGCAAAAAAGGAGATTGGAACAAATATTAAAAATTAGAAGTTATTGTTTTAAAGAACTATATTTAGTTTAGAGAACGCACTTCTGGTTTGTAACTTGTAATTTAGAGAACGCACTTCTGATAGTGATAAAAGAGTTATTTTAGTAGGTTCAAAACATGCTACAAACTACTGAAAAAAAAGAAAACTTGTTTACCAAGTACTTGTAATAGGGTCATTCAAACTTTTCAACTAGTAAAAAGAATTCAATGGATCGGTAATTGACATAGTTTTAATTAGAGAATTGTTATGGTACCAGATGGATAAGTTTCAAGAAGAAAGGACGTAAGGGTTAATTTTTTATTTTTAAATTTAGAGGGAAAGCTATAATAAATAGCAGACAACAAGATTCCAGAATAACTAGGGGATAAATTTTGTTGCACATTCAGTTAAGAAATAATATATTATGATATTGGTAATGGAAGTTAAACCATGCTTTCCTGTGATGATCACAAGTCATGCTTTTCTAAGGTGTGATCATCATCTAATGATATAGTTATACATTAATAAGAAATTTTGACAAATATTATGCATGTATAAAAGATGTATAACCGATGACAAGTATTGTATTTTTTTTTTTTTCTAAATTGTAATAATCATTCAGTGGTGTATATAGTTATATGTTAATAAGAAAAAAGATGAGCAGTTGAATAATTCCCAAGAATGATTGCAATTAGGGCTACTTTATTAAGACTTCTTTTTTCTCCTCATTTGAGGACTTGTAATATGACCATTTATTTTTTTTCTTGGTTAAAAGTATTATTTTCTTTCTCTTGCTTTCATCTAATTATAAATATTCTTCTGTATTTGGAGGACTCGTTCTTAATATTTTCGGCATCATTATGAATGAAATTTCTCACAACACTCTCTTGCTGCAGGAAAGATGTAGAAGTGAAGTTTCCTTTAATTTCTGGAAGATCTGATGTACCTCCAAACTACATTGAAACTGAAGAGAGAGTGAGGATGCTGAATTGGGAAACCTCTAAACTTAGTGCCGATAAACACAGAGAGCAGCAATTATTGGATTATAGAAAAGGGAATCTTCACTAGGCAAACCTCAAAAGTTAGCAAGACATGTTAACTAACAAACCACATTTAATTGTGTATCAGCTATTAATTGTGGACCTTGGTTCAAGAGGAACATGCCCCAAAAGAAAGTAGATAGGTATGCATAAATAGACAGTGAACTTCTTTATGTAACCTGAACAAGTAGCTATGCTTGCTTGCATCAGGATCTTGATTGTGGTCAGGAGTGGATAAACCTTGGATAGTTTAGCTTTTATATTTGAATGATGCAACTTGCTAAGCACTACTACTTTCATGAAAATGAAATGTGTTACATGAGCACATCCGAAGTCTTATGTTTATAAGTCTTATCTTACAATTCCAAGTCGTTTTCTGATTAATATGATGCATCATGTGAGACTTTCTTTCAATTGCAGTCGGGCCAAACAATTGTTTTAAAAATGAGACTCTGTTAAGTAGTGTTGATAAAATGTACATCAGTAGTCGATTTTAGATTTTTTTGATAAAATTAATTTCAGTAAAATTTTCTTAGAAATTCTAATTTTGATATAATTGATTGCGATAGACTTCTTTCGATAAAAAAAATTATGTAAGATTTTTTTTACTGAGAGTAAAATGTGGAAAGACGATTTTATTTGGTTGAGAAAACAAGTATTTCTAGAAGACAAGAAATAATTTACAAATTTCATATCCAGTCATTTGATAATTTTGCCCAGAGCAATTTCATAACCATACATTATCCTGCACAATCAATTTGCCACAATGGAACTTAATTCAAAATTGGTAGAGTCCTACCTCCGGACACTAAATCAACTAGCCAGTAGTTTGAGCAAATTAAAATTCATCAAGGGTATCTGACACTAAATGAAAAAAAAAAAAAAATAGGCTGTACCAACTACTGTAATCCAAAGACACTTATCTATGTTCACATAAATATCAAACTCACTTGTCTGCCCTAAAAAAAGTAGATTTTGTGCCCTGATTCAAAATACAAAGCATGCTTTTGTACAAACTTACTGAGTAGGAGTAGGGACAGCAGTCAGAGCATCAACTTCTGTAGTAGGTGTGCTCACATCCTCTTCTGCTTTCCTCTCATTAGTTTGCTTGTCACTTCTTCTCCAACAATTTTTGGAAAGATGTCCCCTCTTGCCACAGATATTACAGGGTAAGTTCCTGGAATTGATTTCTGGCCTATTCCTACATATTCCTAGTGACTTATAGTCGACCCTCCTCTGTACACCACCTCTATTGCCCTGGTGAAATCCCATACTGTTAGAATGTTCACCCACTCGTTGTACTCCACTCCGAGATTCTTCTTCTACCTGTATACATTCCATTAACTTCCAGAAAGGTAGATATTCCTCACGCAATAACTTGATGCAGAAGTCCTTCCAGGATGGTGGAAGCTTTGAAATGATGACACTAACATGAAAGTTATCATCCATGAATATTCCAGAAGCAGCAATAGAATCTGCAATGCCATTTAAGTCTCGGACTTGCTCAATCACTGATTTTTCATTAACTATCTGAAATTCAATATACTTTTTCACATGAGATCTCTTGGTTCCGAATTCCTCATACAGATAAACCAGATTTAGGTCCTCCCATAATTCTTTGCTGCTCATTTTTCTGTTCACATACTGGTTGAAAAGAGGATCAGATAAATGGCTCAAGATATTCCGATGACACACTATATCATCATTCAACCATCTCCTTTCTGCAGCCTTGGCTGCAGCAACGTCTTCAGCCTTTGCATCTTCCCCTAATGCAGCATTTGGGCATGGTTCAATTAGCACATATTCAATCTTTAATTGTTTCAACAATAATTTCATCTGCTGAGCCCACAATTGAAAATTCTTCCCATCAAAACGGACAACTTCAATAGGGACTATAGGCTCAAGTGGAGCAACACAAACAACAGGTTCACGTGGAGCAACAGAGACAACAGGCTCAAGAGGAACTGAATTTGACCCATCTCCATTTTGTTTACCATCAAGCTCCGACCTAAATTGTGTTGATTACATGTTCTAGGTTAGACTAACCCACAAATAAATGTTTTCACTACAGTTAAAAAACAATTTTTACCATGCATTTATCTGCATGATCAAACACTTAGCAATATGTTTTCCTTCCAACAAAAAAAAAAAAAAAGCAGAAAGTATTCAGAAAAACACAGAAATTTCTCCAACTAAACCTACAACAAAGAATGTCATAAATTCATAGTTGGTAATATACCAAGAGAATAGAAACAG
>Ga0099825_1004044_pt1 | contig 19357 bp, 19 predicted proteins | sample SiratroredBW_FD_76838 | JGI IMG/M metagenome (GOLD analysis project Ga0099825, IMG submission 76838) | Root nodule microbial communities of legume samples collected from California, USA - Siratro red BW | ecosystem: Host-associated > Plants > Roots > Nodule | place: USA: California | collected... | reverse complement strand
GAGTAGGAATTGTGTGATTGATTGTAACTTGAACAATTAATTGATATAGTGAAACTTTCTTTGCTTGAGGGGCAAAGGAGACTGGACGTAGCCCTTGAGGAAGGGTGAACCAGTATAACTGACCTTGTTCTGCTGTTCTTGACCTTACTCTTTCATTTCTAAACCGTTCTTGCGCTGCTCATTAGAATTAATTGGTAATAAAATTGATTCTTGATAATCTGGAGCAAACTTGGTTTAGCTGCTATACTGCAAATTGAGTCTGTTTCTTGAGATTTGAATAGGGTATAAATTTGCCTTCACAAGGGTCTGTAACATCTCTGAAATTGAAAAGCAATCTGTTTTTGATATTATACTAAAACCTCAAATTGTAATCTGTTTTGTGACTCTTCTGCAAAGCTTGCGTCTTTGTTTTTGATTCCAAATCGCAACTGATTTGTTCCAATTGAATTCTGAATAATATTGCAGAACTGTTATTATTGTAGTAATTGAATTTCAATATTTGTTCTCAATCTTAGTGGCTGTCCAATCTGATCTTGATAGTAGCAATGTTAATTCTTCTTAATTTTTGAAATCCAAAATAAGTATTTTAGTACTGCTTTGTAAAACTGTCTTTGGTGTGCTGGTGTGATACTATTGAAGTGATTGTGAATATTTGGTATTGATCAACTTTATATTGTTTCTGCTAAACTGCTGTGTTTGATATAGTTGCATTGAACTTGACATTCTTGGTTGATATTGTTTTTGATATATCTCATTTACATAAACTTGCAAATTGAGTATTAGTATATCTCTTTGTATTCTATCTTGTGTGCAATTTGGTGTAATTGAATCTGTGTAATATATTACTTTGAAATTCTGTGATTTAATTTGCTTCATACTGTCTTTGCTGGATAATATTGTTTAGAATCATTTCTGCTGCATAAAATTCAACTGCATAAAATTCAACTGGTGTGTGTGTTGTTTGAAATTTACTCTCTGCCAGCAAAATAAATCGATTTATTCGTGCCCGAAATCGATTTATTTCACCACTGCACCTTAAATCTTTTATCGTTGAGATTCAGAAAAGGTTTTCTATTCACTAAACTGTTTTCAGTGTTTTAAATTGGAAAAATCTTTTAAAGTTCAATTCACCCCCCCTCTTGAACTCAGCCAAATATATTTTCAACCTCGTTACCACAGTCAGTGTGGTGCAATCAAGTTTTTCCTGCCTCCGGTCTTCACCGAGGCAACGTTTGGATCATGGGATCCATTGCCGCCACACCCCTTTTGCGTTTAACCCTAATTAAGAGAAAAGGAATTGGAAGGTGTTTGGGTGAATAAGTGGACCCATCAGTATATCATAAGCTCTTAACTTAAAAAAAAAACCATTGCCACTTTAAATCAATATAGCACTAATAAAAAAAAAAAAAAAAAACAAAGGAAGATAGTTTGGCAAGGTAATGGTGGTGCGTAAATATAGGTAGTCTAAATAGGTTTTATTAACTTAACTTTAATAATTAATAATTATTCCTATGTTATATTTTTTTTCTTTCTTCGACTATTGCATAGTGTGGTACTGGATGTTCCCATGCCACCAAAATTATAATTTTAGGTTTCACTTTTAATTAGATTTAGTTATGTTGTATATACTTTTTTTTTCCCTTTCTTTTAATAAAAAATAAAAGTAAGTTAGGAATAATAAAAGACGTTTTTTATAAACATAAACTTGCAAGAATAAAAATATTAGATTCAAAATAGTTTTTCTTAAATGATTAAAAAATAATAAACCATTTTTGAAAAATAGTAAAATAATTATTTTTTTAGAAATAGTTTCAATAATATAAAATTTTAACAAAAAAGTATAAAATGTCTTTTTAAAAACAAGATTAAATAAGATTTTAAAAATACAAAAAGATAAATACTAAAAATCACAACAAGCCAATTTCAAATTAGAACTACGTGTACCCTGATTTTCTATTATAGATAGAAATACGTAGGACCAAGATCATTTCTTGTCAGGTACAATAAAATAAAAAAATATTTTTGTTTGTTATTATTTGTTTGCTTATTGTTCATTCCTTGAATGCATTTTATTACGTAAATATATATATATATATATATATATATATATATATATATATTTGTTTTTTTTAGTTGGTGTAATTATTATTTTTTAGAAAAAATAACGTTTTGTAAAACCACACTTATTTCTATTCATTTAATTAAATGTACTATTTTAGGACGGGCGTTGTGGGGTGCTGACACCTTCACCACACGTAACCGACTCCCGAATCTTGAATCTAGTTCGTAGGCATTTTTATTTTTGGTTTTTCTATAGTTTCCCCATAAAAAGTTATAGTAGCGACTTCATTTTTAATTTAAATATTTTTAAAAATAAATTTTTAATCGCCCCGTCGTGATCCAGTTGCCACAGATGACGACTCTACTGGCGACATTTAGAGAGTTAGGCCAATTTAATTAAGTGAGTAAAATTTGTGTGATTTTCTAATGTTTATTTTTTCCCTTTTTTGTTTATTACTTTTGTAAATAATATTTGTTGTTATTTATATTTGTGTATATATTGTTTATCATTTTTTAGGACTATTTATGTTCACATATCTTGTTTTTTTATTTTTGTATATATTGCATGCTATATATTTTAATTTGCAGTGTAGGAGTGTATCAAAGTAAGTAAATACTTGTATTGTTGAAATATTGAATCCTAGGGTAGAAGGCATGTTATATATATCTGCCTGGGAATTTTCTGACTATTTTGCAGATGGGGTTTGGGTTAGCATTTTTCTCCCTTCACACACCCATTTTATTTGCATATCATGAGTGTGGCCCTATACCCGGGTCTGTGAAGCTTAAAAATAGAGGAGTAGCGTAACAAGATTGGGAGATGTACTTCCTTTCCTGGTTGTGAAAGCTCCAAGTAGAGTCTGTTTGCTTTATTCTCATGTTTATAAAGGTCATTACTGACTAATGTGGATGTGTGGTAAAGTGGGTCATGGCTCTAGTGACCTTTAATAGGAATTAAGGCAAAAGTATCCTGTGTGAGTTCATATAAAAAATCCTAGAACTCTACCTATTAGGTCAAACTATAATTAGGGCACTAAGGGAGAATTTTGCAGCTCAATGGTCCACTTGTTATTTGTTATACATATGAAACCACATGGGTCTTGAATAAAAAACAATCAACATCATTTTCTTTGCATGCATTACAAAACAAAGATTGTTTATTTTTAAAAGAAATTTGTGAGAGTAGGCTAAGAACAATTCTGAAAAAATTGATTTGTGAAAAAAATAATCTTATTTCTTTTCACATACTTTTTCAAAATACATATTCATTACATTACAAGCATTTTTCTTGCGGTATTTCATTGAAACTAAAAGTGTAAAATACGTCATGGAACTTAATGTGGAATCTGGATTTGAGAGAAGTATTACAGTACAAGGCTTGAAGAAGATAAGAGTCAAAGTGCTGAAGAGTGATTTGATTGTCCTCAGAGAACTAGGACAGAAGCTCAAGGCAGTGCGGAAGACTATATTCAGGAGTAATATGGGAACTTGTTAGGATTGCTGGAAGTAGAGATGTAGGAACCTGCCATTACTGCCCTAGCTCAGTATTATGATCCTCCACTAAGGTGTTTCACCTTTTGTGACTTTCAATTGGTGTCAACTTTTAAAGAATTCTCACAAATCCTGGACATGCCAACAAACAAGATGATGCCTTATCAGCACTTGGAACAATCTTTCTCCATGTACACCCTATCTGAGATCATGAAAATATCTGTGAAGGAATTGAAGAAGGAATTTGTTGAGCTATATGATATAAATGGTTTTATTCTAAGCTTCCTAGAAAGGTATTTGCGTAGACTCTGTGAGAAAGAAAGTTGGGATGCTTATATGGATGTTTTAGCCTTAGCTCTCTTTGGAGTTATGTTGTTCCTGAAAGCGGATAGTTTTGTAGATGATGTTGCTATCAAGGTCTTTTTAGCTTTCAAGACTCATGCTGAAAATCCAGTTATTGCAATCTTGGCTAACACTTACATAGCTCTTGACCAGTGTCACTCAGGGAAGAGAAGATTGATAGTTTGCTGCTTACCTGCTTTGTTTGTTTGGTTGATTGCTCGCTTCGAAGAAAGGGTTGTAGGTATTAAGTGTCCAGTGGAATCAGTTTAGCAACAGGGGCTGGAGACCAAGGGAGTGAATGAATGGGCTCAATGTTTGGCTGGTTTAACTCAAACAAAAATCTGATGGCAGCCAGCACGGCAACAGAGAACCCAACTGGTGTACCAATGCTCTAAAAGGGTTAATGTATCACTCATAGGTGCTAAAGGTTGTATCTACTACAATCCTATGCTTATTCAAAGACAGTTTGGTTAACCGATAGCAGGGGCTCCTATTTCTGTTGTTTTAGAACCTCTTTTAGTTCTTTATGAAGAAGGTTCATCAGCTGAGATACTTCCAGAACTTCGAAGAGCTTTGGATAAGATGGTCATTCAAGGGAAGGACACTAGGCCTTGGACCATGGATAGTGAGATGTCATATGAAAGGTGGTTGGTGGAAAGAGTTTGGATGGTTAAGTTGTCCTTCAAGCTGTGTGTTCCTGAAGTACCAAAGGAAGAGTTAGAGCAAGAACAAGAATCAGAAGAATCAAAAGAAGTCAAGTAGTTGAAACAAGAGGTGGATGAGCTGAAAGGGGAGAATGTTAGACTAACCAGTAAACTCTTTGATCTTCATCATAGCTATGACAACTTGGTGAAGGATCAAGAGAAGATTGTGAAGAAACAAAGAAGAGAGGAAAAGCAAACAAGACCTTACTGCTCTCAATGCCTGTTTAGAAGGTTTAATTCAACAAAGAGATCAGGCTTTAGCTACAAAGAGACAGTGGATACAATGGTATGAGGAGATGGAATAAATTTTTGGTAAATAAAATAAGAGAAAAGAATAACGACTAAATTTTTGCAACACCCGTACGGAACTTGTGCAAATCGCAAAAGGATGGAAGACTTGGGTGCAATAGTGGAATCTGTGAAAAATGATGTCAACCAATTGAAAGATCAGATGGGTCAAATACTTGAAGCCTTAGTTGCCCTGAAAAACACTAGGGATAATTCTGTAACCATAAATGATGAAGCTACTGCTTCCAATCCCGCGATGCTGCAGATTAGAGCACTTCAAACCAATACTGCTCAAGTAAACAGTGGATGGTCTCCATATGGTTTGCCTCCTAATTATACTCCACCTTATGAAAGTGTGCATGGTGCTGCAACTCCTAACATTATAGTTGACCCTTCTGGCATACCTGTAAGTCAACATAGCCAATTCAAGTGCAACCAAGTGATGGAACCATAAATGCCAATGTTGGGGCAACGGTCTTTATTGGAACACCATCAATTGTTCAAGTGGCAACAGGCGAAGGAGTACCAATAGGGCCAGCAGTTCAGAGATCACCTCAAGATGTTGAAGAATCTAAGACTAAGCTGGAATTCTTGGAGGAAAGGCTTAGGGCTATTGGAGGAGGTAGTAGTTTTGGATTTGGGGATATTGCTGGTTTATGCTTGGTATCTGATCTTGTGATTCCTCCCAAGTTCAAGGTACCTGAATTTGAGAAGTACAAAGGAACTTCTTGTCCCAGGAATCATCTAACTATGTATTGCAGAAAGATGGCGGCACAAGCTGGTGATGAAAAATTGTTGATGCACTTCTTTTAGGACAGCTTAGCAGATACTGCTCTAAGCTGGTATATGCATCTAGAACCAACTCAAATCAGATCATGGAATGATTTAGTGGATGCATTTTTGAAACAATACAAATATAATGTTGATATGGCTCCTGCTAGATTGCAACTTCAAAATATATCAAAGAAGAATTCAGAAACCTTCAAGGAGTATGCTCAAAGATGGAGGGAGTTGGCTGCATAGGTAGAACCGTCATTGCATGATAGAGAAATGGTGACAATGTTCATGAGTACGTTGCAGTCACCTTTCTATGAACATATGTTGGGCAGTGTATCTTCCAACTTTGCTGATATTGTAATCATTGGAGAAAGAATAGAGCTTGGGTGGAAAACTGGAAAAATAGCTCAAGGTTCATCCGGAACCTCTACTGGCAAAAAGTTCAGCTTCAATTTTGGTAAAAAGAAAGAGAGTGATGGCCAGGTATCCTCGACCACAGTTCATTAACCCTCAACTAACTACAAGGCTAATACAACTCAAGGAATCATCAACCCTTTCAGGTCACTAGGCCAAATTGGAAGAACGAAGGGGGATCAAACTCTCATCGATCTCAGGATCAAAATTCATTTCAGAGAAGAGAACAAATTCAATTTACTCCAATTCCCATGTCATACACAGAACTCCTTCCAACTCTCCTTCAAAGGGCTATGGTTGCAATAAGTCCCATGAAACCCTTGCAACCTCCTTACCCCAAGTTTTATGATGCTAATGCCAAATGTGATTATCATAGTGGGGCAGTTGGACTTTCAATTGAGAACTGCAAAGCCTTCAAATACAAAGTTCAGTCATTGATAGACAATGGATGACTGACATTCTAAGAAAATAAGCCAAATGTTGATAAGAACCCTTTATCGGGACATGCAGGACCTTCCACAAATGCTCTTATAAGTGAAGAAGGTCAAGGGTTGATAAGAAGTGTTGGAGATATCAGGAGCCCCCTAAAGGATGTGTTCTCTTTGATTTGCTAAATGGGTTACTTCAAACCTATGAACAAGTCAGATGCTTTGTGTGAGTTTCATTCTAGTAATGGTCATTCCATTGAAGATTGTTCTGAATTCAAAGATTTTTTGTAGGATTTGATGAATCGACAGCTATTGCAGATTAGTCATCAAAAGAAAGAACAAGAAGTGTTTGTTCAAATTGGTGAAGGATCAGGCATATCAAAACCCGAACCATTGGTGATACATGTCACTAGAGAATCAGTAGTGCCTGTAGGAGTGCATCTTGTGGTGATCCAAGTTCCATCTCCTTTTCCATACAAAAGTGATAAGGCAGTTATGTGGAAATATGGAATTAATGTTCTAAAACAAGAACCTAAAGGAGATCAAAAGACTGAAGTTTCAAATACTGTCAAAGTGACTGTGGATAATATCACTGGAATTGGGGGAATGACAAGAGGTGGTCGTCTTTTTGCTCCTGCAAAAATTGAGAAGAGATAGGAGTCATGAAAAAGCCAAAGAAGAAGTGACTATGGAAACAACCAGAGATTTCTTAAAAGACAAAGCTCTTCAAAATGATCAAAAGCAGGAAGGGAATGAGAAGAAGGAAATCTCTGATGAAGAAGCCTGTGAATTTTTGAGATTCATACAACAAAGTGAGTATAAGGTGGTGGATCAATTAAATCGAATGCCAACTAGAATTTCACTGTTGGAGTTATTGATGCATTCCCCTTCTCATCGAAAATTGTTGATGAAAATTCTTAATGGAGCTCATGTTGAACGAGACATTTCTCTAGACCAATTTGAAGGTAGCATTAGTCACATCACTACTAATGATTATCTTACTTTTACTGAAGAAGAAATACCTACAGAAGGGAGGGGTCATAACAAAGCTCTGTATATTTGTGTAAAATGCATGGATCATGTCCTGGATAGAGTGCTCATTGACAATAGATCATCTCTGAATGTGATGCCAAAGACTACACTTGACAAGTTACCCTGTGATGGAGCTCATTTGTGCCCAAGCACCATGATTGTCCGAGCTTTTGATAGAAGTAGACGAGAGGTTATGGGTGAAATTGAGTTACCCATTAAAGTGAGACCATGTACTTTTCAAGTAACATTTCAAGTGATGGACATTCTTCCTGCCTACAGTTGTTTGCTTGAGCGCCCTTGGATTCATACTGCTGGAGTTGTACCTTCCACCTTGCACCAAAACTCAAGTTTGTGGTTGATGATAAGCTAATAATAGTTTATGGAGAAGAAGATCTACTTGTGAGCAAACCACTATCCTCTTCCTATATTGAAGTTGCTGAAGAAGCTCTTGAAACTTCTTTCCAGGCCGTAGAGATTGTGGGAATGATGTATGTGGAACCTTCTAGGGTCAATCCGTGCTTGTCAAATGCATCATTGGTGATGGCCAAATTTATGCTGAAGGAAGGGTACAAATATGGACAGGGACTGGGCAAAAATGGTCAAGGACCTGTTCATCCACTAAAGTTGACTGAAAACAAAGGAAGGTATGGATTGGGGTATAAACCAACCTAGGAAGATAAGAAGAAGATGATACAGGAAAAGAAAGAAAGAAACATAGCCAAGCTGAGAGGCTACAAGCTAAAAGACAAGGGAATTACTTTGTGTGACATAGAGCAACTTTTCGAAGTTCTGGATGAATAAATTCTGACCAAGTGGCAATAACTGAAGAAATGCTGGAAGATGAAGAGTTGAGTCTTGTGCACCCTTGTCTTCCTAATGCACAAATTAACAATTGGGAGTTCAAAGATTTACTTATGGTGTATACCACTGAAGAGATGTAATCTTTTATTGTTTTGGTTGTTTTTCCTTTAAAGTAAAGTCACTTTGGCTTAAAACCCTATGTTTTGAATTTCAGTAATAATATCAGTTTGCATAATAAATTCATGTTTTCATGTTTTCTTTTTCTGCATATTTATTTTTGTATATAATTGTAGATGCGATGATTTTGAAAATTCAAAAATTTTGTGTCCAAATTTTTCTCTGCCTGTCGAAGATACGGAGAATGATTATGATGAACACTGCGAGACCCCTCCAGAATTGTTGAGATTAGTGGAACAAGGAACAAAAGAAATAAAGCCACATCAAAAGGAGATAAAGATAATCAATTTGGGAGAAGAAGGAGAAGTGAAGCAAGTCAAGATTGGCACCACTATGACAGAAGAAATGCAAAAACAGTTGCATACTCTTTTGCAAGAATTCAAGGATGTTTTTGCCTGGTCTTATCAAGATATGCCTGGTCTAGATGCTGATATAGTACAACATAAATTACCTCTGAAGCCTGAATGTCCTCCAATTAAGCAAAAATTAAGAAGAATGAAACCTGAAATGACATTAAAGATAAAAGAAGAAGTTGAAAAACAATTTAATACGGGTTTTCTGGCAGTAGCCAAATACCCCCAATGGGTGGCTAATATTGTGCCTGTGCCAAAGAAAGAAGGAAAAGTACGAATGTGTGTGGATTATCGGGATTTGAATAGAGCCAGTCCGAAAGATGATTTTCCACTTCCATATATTGACACTTTGGTTGACAACACTGCTATCTCTTTATTGTATTCATTCATGGATGGATTTTCTGGGTATAAACAGATCAAGATGGCACTTGAAGATATGGAGAAAACTACCTTCATCACATTATGGGGTACTTTTTGTTATAAAGTAATGTCGTTTGGGCTTAAAAATTCTGGAGCAACATACCAGAGGGCCATGGTCACTCTTTTTCATGACATGATGCATAAGGGGATTGAAGTGTACGTCGATGATATGATCGCCAAATCTAAATCCGAGGAAGAGCATCTTGTTAATTTGAGAAGGCTATTTGGAAGATTGAGGAAGTTCAAGCTCAGATTAAATTCAACAAAATGTACTTTTGGTGTGAGATCTAGAAAGCTTCTAGGTTTCATTGTGAGTCAAAAGGGAATTGAAGTGGACCTAGACAAGGTTTGTGTGATTCTAGAAATGCCACATCCTTGCACAGAAAAAAAAGGTTCGAGGTTTTCTGGGGAGACTAAACTATATTGCCAGGTTTATTTCCCAATTAACTTCCACTTGTGAACCAATATTCAAGTTGTTGCGTAAGAATCAAACTGTAGAGTGGAATGAGAACTGTTAATAAGCTTTTGACAAAATTAAGCAATATTTATGAGAACCCCTTATATTACGTTTGTCGGTTCCTAGGAGGCCTCTCATTTTATATTTGATAGTTTTAGATGGATCAATAGGATGTGTCTTGGGTCAACATGATTGTTAGCACCAGTGAGTTGCTGTGAAGATTTGATTAAGCCAACCATGTGAAGAAGTTCAAGACCATGTGATCATACGGGACTGCATGAAGATTTCGTGAAGATTGAAAGGCTCGGTTTAGAACTTAGGATTATATGTTGTGTGGCAAGTTTGATTCAATCCAACATTATAAGCATTTTCAATCAAGGATAAGCTCCATGTTTTCAAATTTGATTAAACTAAGGTTTTGAGAAATTACTAAAATCAGATTTTGAGTTTTGAACAACTGTTTTAACTGACTGGAGATAAACAGTCGACTATTTGACAAAACAATCGACTGAATTTTAAATGACAGTTGTCTATAAATAGTTGGCGCGAAATTTTGGAACATAAGGAAATCATTCTGAATCATTTTCCAATCAGTGCTCTAAGTTTTCCAAGAGAGAGAAAAAACGCCTCGATAGTTTTTGTGATCAAGATCATCCAAAAAGCTCTTCAAGGACTGTTTTCTCAACACTGCTAGAGCTTTGAATTGACTGCTGTTGCTATACTACTGATCTGATCATACTGAATAAGCCTTTTATACTCTTGCTCTTATTACTTTTGCAATCTGTTCTTATATAGAAGTGCTTGTGCCATTGTGGTTATTTGAAATCTTTCATTTTACTGAATTCTATTCTGGTGTGAGTTACCTTGTGTGGTAATTTTGTTTGTACAGTGGGTTCTGTACAGGTTGTAACTTGCTAAGGGGATCAGTAAGGGGTTTTCTGGGTTTTAGCGGATTGTTTTCTCTGGGGAGCAGTGTATTCTTGCAGGTAACAAGTGGTTGAATTTCTATAAACTGATCTGGTTTGATCTTTTTATAGTGGAAATCCTTACTGTGGAGTAAGGGACTGGACGTAGCCCTTGAGGAAGGGTGAACCAGGATAAATCCTTGTGTTCTTATTCTCTCTTGGACTCTCTTGATACTTCTTGATATATCTTGTTGAATTTCTTGAATTTTCAGAATCTATTAAAACCTGTGAACTGAACTGTTTGCTTAATATTCTGATAATAGTCTAACTATTTTTGAAGAACATATATCTCACTTGAATACAATTTACTCATTTTAATTTTGGAACTGAATCATTTTCTAATTCACTGAGTTTACTGTTCATTAGTCAGTTTTTCCAAAAAAGTTGATTTGTCACAATTGAAGGTTAAAAATTGTTGTATGATATTAAACCAAATCTGTTTTCTGATATTAAACCAAATATGTTCTGTTTAATAATAGGTTATTGAGTCAGTAATTCATTGTTAACTTGGAGTTGATCGAATTCTTTAATTTCTTGAATTAATCTTTAAACAACTGGATTTACTGTTCGCTGTTATTTTTCCAGAACTTGCTTAACCGTCTACTGGTTTTCCAGAATTACAATCTGTCTTCAGTTTACTGATTTTGTGTGATTACCTTTATTCTGGAATTTGTTTTGAACCTTTGCTATTTGCAATTTATATCATCTTGAATATTTTCTTTAAAGATTTTTCATTTTTCACATTGAAAAATACATTTGCGAAAAGTTTTTAAAGGTGTTCAATTCACTCCCCTCTTGAATGTGGCCAAAACATATTTTACAATGATGAAACAAGAAGAAGAAAAGAACATGCTATTTATTATCTGAGCAAGAGATTCACCGATTGTGAAGAAAGATATTCTACATTGGAAAGAACCTGTTGTGCCTTAGCTTGGGCTGTTCACGGATTAAGATAATACATGTTGAGTCATACTACATGGTTAATATCCAAAATGGATACAATCAAATACATCTTTGAAAAACCTGCTCTCACAGGAAGAATAGCTCGATGACAAATGTTGTTGTCAGAATATGATATACAATATGTTAATCAAAAGGATACCAAGGATAGTGCTCTAACAGATTACATGGCTTACCAACCTGTTGAGAATTATCAGCCTATGCAACCTGAATTTCTAGATGAAGAAATTTTGTCTCTTTTTAAAGAGAATGATGATGATGATGATGATACTTGAATTCTATTTTTTGATGGATCCTCTAATGCACTGGGGCATAGAATAGGAGCAGTGCTTATATCAACTGAAAGACAATATATATCCATGACAGCTAGATAATGCTTTGATTGTACCAACAATAAAGCTGAATATGAGGCGTGTGTTGTGGGGATTCGAGCTGCCATTGATTTTAAGGTAAAGAGTTTGAAGATATATGGTGATTCTGCTCTTGTCATCCATCAGATAAGAGGAGAATGAGAGACTCGTGATTATAACATTTCAGCATATTTCAGGAGAGGAGAATCAATTGGTTGATGCTCTTGCTACTTTCTCATCCATGTTTGATATTAGTCAAGAGGGAGAGTTGCCTATGATCAAGATGAAGAGTCATGAACAACCTGCTTATTGTTCCTTCATAGAAGAGGAATAAGATGGCAAGCCATGGTACTTTGATATCAAGAGATACCTCAAAAGCAAAGAATATCCAGAGGAATCCAATGAAAATGACAAAAGAATGTTAGAAGATTGGCTGCCAAGTTTATGTTAAATGAGGATGTGTTATACAAAAGAAATCATGATATGATGCTCCTCAGATGTGTAGATGCAAAAGAAGCAGAGTTGATTTTAAAGGAAGTCCACGAAGGAACCTTTGGAAATGATATGAATGGTCATTCAATGGCTAGAAAGATTTTGAGAGTAGGGTATTTCTGGCTGACTATGGAAAATGATTGTTGCATCCATGTAAGAAAATGTCATAAGTGTCAAGTATATGCAGACAATATCAACGTCTTATCTACAACATTAAAGGTTCTATCCACACCTTGGCCATTTTCCATGTGGGGCATAGATGTTATTGGAGCTATTGAGTCGAAGGCTTCAAATGGACACCACTTCATCCTAGTGGCAATAGATTACTTCACCAAATGGGTGGAAGTTGCTTCTTATGCCAATGTGATAAGAAAAGTAGTGACCAAATTCATCAAAGAGGAAATCATTTGCAGATATGGTCTACCCAGCAGAATCATTACTGATAATGCTACCAATTTAAATAACAAGATGATGTCTGAGCTATGTGAAGAATTCAATATTCAACATCATAATTCTACTCCCTATCGTTCAAAAATGAATGGAGCAGTTGAAGCAGCAAAGAAGAATATAAAGAAAATTATCCAGAAGATAGTAGTGACATATAAAGATTGGCATGAGATGTTGCCTTTCGCGTTGCATGGTTATCGCACTTCAGTAAGAACCTCAACTGGAGCAACACCATTCTCATTGGTATATGGAATGGAGGCAATTCTCCCTTTTGAAGTAGAAATTCCTTCTTTGAGAGTACTGATGAAAGCCCAATTAGAGGAAGCAAAATGGGATCAGGCAAAGCATGTCATGGGTAGTTATACCAAAAAAGAATGAAAAGGGCATTTGATAAGAAGGTTCGCCCTAGAGAATTCCAAGAAGGTGAATTGGTGATGAAAAAGATCATAACAGATCAAAAGGATAGTAGAGGGAAATGAATGCCTAATTATGAAGGTCCTTATGTGGTAAAACGGGCATTACCAGGAGGAGCATTAATTCTCACAAGATGGATGGGGAAGAGTTACCATTGCCAGTTAACTCTGATTCAGTCAAAAAGTTTTATGCTTAGTATGATTCCGTAATAACAAAAAAATTTTGTATATAGTTTTTGTGTAATTTTGTACTCTCTCATTTTTCCATTATGAAATTCAAAGTTTCATTGGGCAAGTTTTTTTGTTTCACATGTTGTGAAATTTTTTTCAAAAATAGAAAATGTGGTGAGTCATTTGTTCATGGATCATTAAATTCACAAGATTAGGAATAATAATAAAATAAGGATCATTCAAGCAAAATGTTTAATAAAAGTAAAAATTGACTTTTCTAGGGAAACATTTTCATACATGATGCTTGCTACTTTTTTTGCCTTCCTAAGATTCTTAAAAATTCCAAAAAACGCCTCAAAATTCCTACAATTCTCAGACAAAAGGATTTGCCTAAGTTGTTGTGTTCTCTCATTTGGTTATTTTCTAAATCTCTAAACCTAGTTCTCTGAGGGGTATTTAGAAAAAAAATAAAATAAAAGTCTGTTAGAGTGAAAACTTGAAAGGGCGATCTAAGCAAAAGATAAGACAATAAATAAAAAAATGATACATATAGGAAGTCATTAATTTTGTTCCACGGTTAACTCTTTGAAAAATCAAGCAATCATGATTCGAAATGATATATAGTCATGTTTCTTCATCCCAAACACTTTTACACATACTTTGCACCCTCTTTGAGCCAAAAATAAAATTTTCTTTCAAAAATACCCTAAGCAATGATCATCAACATGTCGAAACTCAGTTTAAGGATCCCAAGAATGAAATTCATCAAAAAAAAAAAGAACATGTCAAAAGCTCCTAATTCATTAAAGAAGGAGTATTATCAGAAATGAAAGTTCTACATCTGAAACTTTTGAAAAAGAAAAGAAAGAAAAGAAAAAAAAAGGAAAAATAGAAGAAAAAAATGAAAAGAAAGGAAAAAAAGAGGAAAAAATAAAAAAAAAAGAAAAAAAAAGTGAAAAAGAGAGAGAAAAATGAACATGATGGAAAGCTCGTAGAAGAAGACCTTGACTATTTACAATATTGGTTAATGGTCCTTGTTAAACTTCTCAAGCCCACAAATAATTTTGAGCCTTTATATCTTTTTTTCACAACCCTGTAACCTTTGGCCACATTACAAGCCTAATAAAGTCCATATTGATTGAAAAGTGGTTGTAATGATTTTCAGAAAGTTTAGCTTTGTAACAAGAGGACGTGACGGACAATATGTGTTAAAAAAATGAAAAAAATAAAAAAATGAAAAGAGTCTACTAGAGTCATCTATGCACAGGTCAACTGAGATTTAGATATCATAAGTAAATAGGACAATCCGATTTTCAGTACCCTTGTCTTCCCTCACATATATCTCATCACACATAGGCAATCCGATTTTCAGTACCTTTGCCTTTCCTCATCTTAAATTGGGGCAATCTCGTTTAATTTGTACTCTTGTCACCCCATTTTTGTCACCTTACCAAGACAAGCAATTTTTCACACAAATCTCATCATGAATTGTCTTCCTTTTAAGACCAACCTTTTACACTACCCTTATTTTCTTTCGAAGCTTAAAGCTCATATAGCCAGCCCAACACTCCAAAACTGGGGCAATCCTGTTGAAAGATATGCACCTCCAGTATCTTTCAAACCCCCTAAACACTTACCTTTTACCCATGGGTTTAAGCATGCATCTCAGCAGTGTTTCTAAAAGGAAAGTTGATGGTTACACCATATTGACATTAGCTTCAAATGATCCTGGATTTTCTTAAAAAAGGAAAGTTGGTATCCCATAAACTCAATAATTACCAAGAACTTTTGATTCTACACAGTGAAATTTAAAAAAAAAAAAGAAAAACTTTTATACATATTCTTTACACATAAAAAATCCTTTTAATGTACATAAAAAAATATACTTGGAAAAATCTTTGTACATAATTTTTGAATAAACAATAAAAAAATCATTGAAAAATATTCCTTCGTACATAAATTTTGAAACATTTGAAAATCATTGAAAAAATATTTTGTTCATACATTCTGTTTGGAAAATTTGTACATATCTTTTTGAAACATTGTTTTTGAAAAATTTATTGAAAGAAAAAACAATTTGTAAAATCATTGAAAAACTTGCAGATACATTAGCATTGAATATGAAAGAGAATTAAAAAAAATAGAATTGCATGCATTAATATATGCATTATCATCCAAGAAAATCAAAAATAAAGTTTTATGCATTCAAACATACATTTTCATTCAAAATTAAAAAAAATAATTAAATCTCATGCATTCATATATACATTCTTTAAAAAAGAAGGAAACAAAAAAAAAATCAAATTTTATGCATTCGTAAATGCATTCTTTTAAAAAAAAGGAAAAAATAATTCATGTATTCAAGCATGCATTTTCATTCAGAAAGTTCACAAAGTTTCATGCATTCATATATGCGTTTTTTAAAAAGAGCAAAAAAAATCAAAAGTTCATATCAAAAGTTTTATGAAAGCATTATTAAAAAAAAAATATCAAATTTCATGCATTCATATATGCATTTTTCAAAAAGAACAAAATCAAAAATTCATATTCAAACAAATTTCATGCATTTTAACATGCATTTTTCAAAAAAAAAATCAAATCTCATACATTCATAAATGCATTCTTCATAAAGAATGAACCAAACAATTTTTCATCCATTGTCATGCATCCAACATACATCTTGCAACAAGAAAAAATCAAACTTCATGCAAATCAACATAATATATTATTAGAGAAAGAACTCAATGTCGGATCTCTAAAGGGAAAGGACTCAATGTCGTATCTTCATTATGACTTAATGTCATTGTAGTGGGAGTAAGGACTTAATGTATCTCTAATGTTTGAAAGGTGACCTATAAAGTCAACCTTATTTTTAGAGAAATGACTCAATGTCGTATCTTCAATTTATGTTGGAGAAAGCTCTCAATGTCGTATCTCCACATTTTACAACATCGTTGTATAATCTCAGTGACATTGTCCAGAGATTTAACGAATGTACGTGACCCTCTCGTCTCAGTACAAGGTCTCGACCTCTATTTATGCATTTTGTTTTATTTATTTATTTTTTAAAACGGAACGAAATTAGTGTTTTTGTCCTACTCTGATAATCTGAACTTTGAAAGTTTAGATTATTTGGTAAAATTTAAGTAAGGACGGACAACTGTCAACACCCAATTTTGTCCGGACAAATAAAATTATTTTTTTACAAATAAAAAAAGAAAAAAGGAATAAAAATATTTTTTTTATGTGTAATTTAGTTTCTTTGCCATTTAGGATAAATAATAAAAAAAAGGCTTTGACTTTATAAAAAAGGAGAGGATGAAATAAAAAAATATATAATGAAAAAAAAGTATTGGGTTTATCTTAAAATAGATTGAAAATAAAATTAAGTGAGCACAATTGAAAAGGGAGGTTCATTTATAAAAAAAGTAGTTCTGATCGAATTTAATAAAAAATAAATAAAAAATAAAAAGAAAAATTCTGAAGCCCAATTTACTAAGAGGTTGTTAGAAATAAAGTAAAATTACTATTTACACCCCACTTCTCTATTAATTGTGCTTGCCACATAAACAATAATGTTCCCAGCTCTTCACTATCCATTCTTGTTCTTATGTAGTGCCATTTTAATTAAGAATTAAAATGTACTATTTGTAGTTTTTTTTTGTCTCCTCACACTTATAGTCATGCTTTTGACATTTAACTCCCATAACCTTCCTACATTCATATATACTATTCATTTTTTATTGGCCTATTTCTCTTCTTCATGAAATGTAACCATACAGTCTTAAAAAAGACTTAATACAAAGGGGCTGGGATAATTGATTCTTAATTAAGAATCATGGATGAGAGTGTTACAAAGGAAGATGAAAGGGCTAAAAAAAATTATAAAGAATAGACTGATTTTATTTTTAAGGAGAGAATATACAAAAACTGAAAGATACAAAGATACAAAGAATATATAAAGATACTTAGAAATTTAGAGAAAAAATATACTGAGAAATCTTATTCGGGTCTGTTAAAAAAATCTAAGAATCCAATACAATTCAAGTTACACAACTCTTGCATAAGAATTGGAAGATACAATAAAAGGAAAAAGAAGTCAGATTCTGCTACAAGGTCTTCAACGGGTATGTTTTTATAGTAGCCTTTGAGTAGTTGTGTGATCCTTGTTGTTATTATTGTGCATGTGTCTGATCCATGTTATATATTTGCTCTACACTAATTATGATATCATGTGTTAATCTTTGTATATACCTTAGTGTTAGTGTTAAAAATAGAGTTAGAAATTATTAATATAATTGTACCTGCTAAGCTACTCCAATGTCACAACTTCTATTAAATTCATCTTGCTAATGGGCTACTGCTTTAAGCACGCTGATACACTCACTCGAAGGTCACTGCATCTTACATGATTTTATTTCCTCGACAACGACAGGAAGCTATTAAAAGTAAAAAAACTAGTCAAATTCATTCAAAAGAATACCAATGAGCCTTTCCAAAAAAAAAAAACAACTATTTGCAGTCCCAAATCATTCACAACCTAGACCCGTAAACCCAAATTCAAAGACGAAATACCAGAAACAAAACCATCAGAACCTGAAATTACCAAAACTCAACGCAATCAAACCCCGAAAAACCTAATCATGAATAACTCATAAATACATAACCAACTACAATTTTCCAAGCAGAGACACCAGTTCAGAATCCCCAATAGTCAACATATAACCCAAAATATAGTCAATATCAAAAGCCAATGCCTAAACCTTCCAGATATTTATACCCAGTTAAAACCAAAAGCAAAATTGAATAAAACCTCTGTGGTTTCCAAAGTTTCACCCAGAAATTATTAAAAAATTGAAATTGACAATTTTAGAATCATCCGAAACCAGAGAAAGCCAAATAGCCAAAACAACAACCCTTCAAAACCTAGAATCGAAGCCAAATTTTAAACATAAATGATTTCTGTACACGGAATCAATACCGTTTCCATCCCAAAATTCCCCAAACTTAGAAAATCATCAATCTCAAACTAGATAAGGTAAACACAACCTAGTTGTTTCCAGAAAACTTTAAGGGTTTGCAAAACTAGACCTTTGTGTCACCGGTAACCACTGTGGCACTGCCTTAATGGCTTTTATTCCGCCACACCACTATAGCCTTGCTATAAGCCACAGCGCCTCCCAAATAACCCCATTACCATTATCGGTGTGGTGCAATCAAGTTTTTCCCGGCTTCGGTCGTCACCGAGGCAATGCTTGGGTCATGGGATCCATTGCCGCCACACCCCTTTTGCGTTTGAGCAATGTTAGGTTGACACTGCTACGTGGCGTACCTCCAGTTGACACCGCTGACGTGGGAAAAAATATGAATATTTTATGCCAGCGTGGAAAGTGGGACATTTTCAGAATTCTAAAAGCCCGCTTCTCACTCTGCAGCGCTCTCCCGCTTCTTTGTTCCCACTCTCAGTCGCACTCTCTCACTCTGCAGCGCTCTCCGTTTCTTCGTCTCCCGCTTCTTCGTTCATTCTCGTGCTCTCACTGTTGCTCTCAAACTCTCCCTTCTCGTGGTCTCACTGTCGCTCTCAACCTCTCCGTTCTCGTGCTCTCACTCTCGCTCTCTTCATTGTCTCTCTGTCGTCTGAGAAGGTTTCTTTGCGCTATGAAGGTCTTCGCACTCTGCGTCTTAGCAAAGGGTTGGTTTTTTATTTCGTTTATGTTTGAAAAGCATGTAAAGGTTGTTGTTTTAAGTGATTGTTGATGCAAAAGGATGTTTTTTTTTTGTTTGTGAAATGATTTGCGTGTAAAGTTTTGGTTT
>Ga0099825_1004037_pt1 | contig 19370 bp, 11 predicted proteins | sample SiratroredBW_FD_76838 | JGI IMG/M metagenome (GOLD analysis project Ga0099825, IMG submission 76838) | Root nodule microbial communities of legume samples collected from California, USA - Siratro red BW | ecosystem: Host-associated > Plants > Roots > Nodule | place: USA: California | collected... | reverse complement strand
AATATATATATATATATATATATATATATATATATATATATATATATATATATATATATATATATATATATATATATATATATATTCTGAGGAGGTTATGAATTATGATAGATAACAAATAAGAAGATATACACAATTTTTTTTTCACAACTTTTCTTTGTAAATTGTTTTGAAACTTTTGTTTTAGATGACGGTAATTGTTTAGCAATTTGATAAATTTTGCAAATATTATAAACCATAACAACTAAAATGCGTGGAAAAGTTTTGAGTGATGAATTTTGTAAAATAAAAACAGTTGAGTAGTATAAAATAACTAAACCCTAAATAAATAATAATAAAAAAAAAAAATCTGATGTAAAGCAAATTACACCGGGGCCTTAACACCCACAGATCCACTCATGTTGTGTCTGGTACCTCTTTCCTTTTAATATAATGTTCACCTCCATTCTATAGCAATGTTGATTAGTGTGAAAGACCATTAAAAACACACTCCAACACATAAAAATTACTAGAATCTCTCATAAAAATGTTGATTTAATTTGTTTGTATAAAGTTATTTTTCAAAGACGTCGATGTGGACGAGTTTCTTAAATGGAATTCTATGACTTTTTTTTATTATTATTAATAATTAATCATGTTCTTAGTCAAATTAGCTAAGTACATGTCTAAGTTGGGTAGGTAATATTGGGAGGCATTCAAATGAATTTTCAGGTATTGTGGGGCATGACATTGTGTTTGGTATTTAGCAGGGAGATCTTTTAATTTTTGGATATGTGGATTCAAATTATGCAGGTGATTTGAATAATAGAAAGTCAACAACTGAGTATGTTTTCATATTATTAGTGAAGGACTTAAATGTTGGAAGTCAATTATCCAGTCTATTATTGTATTATGTACCACTGAAGCTGAATACATGACAGTAGTTGAGATTACAAAAAAAGCTTTGTAGCTTATTGGATTAGTAAATGAATTGGGTGTTCAACAAGATTTGCATTGTAACAATTAGAGTGTTGTTTATTTAGCAAATAACCATATATATATATATCACGCTAGAACATAACATATTAATATGATGTTTCACAAGATCAAAAAGTTGATTGCATCTGATGAGATATTGTTGCAAAAGATTGGTATTGCGAAGAATCCAACTGACATCAAGCCAGTTACCATAGACAAGTTCAAGCATTGCTTGGATTTGTTGAATATTTATAGTTGCTAGAGAAGCATGGTAGTCCAACCCAGTATATTTGCCAAGGTGGAGATTTATTAGGTATAACTCATAATACCAAATAGGGGAAGTTATAGGCTTTGTGGGTTGGCCAAGAGTGTGGGGGTATTTTGGTTAGTGTACCTTAGTTTAGGATTATTTATATAATCATCTCTAATTGTAACTCTGGTGATTGATCTCTATAATAACATAACACAGCCCGCTAAAACACTCCGAAGGACATAGACAAATTGTCAAACCTCATCAAATTTTGTCTTCTTTATTTTTTTCATCTTTGTTAATTTATCTGTTTATAGTGTGAGTTTCTCAACAAATCATAATAAAAGAACAAATAAAAAAATTACTTACAATAAAATAAAAAAATATTTATTTTTATGTTAATTCTCTTATATTAAAGATTTATGCTTTTGAAAATTTAACTTTTAATATGTTTGTCCACATGGAACTAATAAATATTAAAATAATAAATATACTAATAGTAAGAGATATTAAAAAAATAGAACTAATAGTATTTGGAAAATAAATATCGTTAATTGTTAACGGTAGTTTTAAAATGTTTAACTAGTATAATTTTTAATTTTAATTAACTAACTATTTTTTCTAATTTAAATTGTTAGTTAGTTTTGGGTTGTAAAAATGATTACATGCACCAACATTAATTAATATAATTTATTTAGGATTTGAATTAAAAAATAAACGAATTTGAAATAAATCAGACAGGAATTTTGTTAAAATAAACTAGTTTAGTTTTGATTCTTTTATTTAAGTAGGATGTTTGCGTCTCTTCTCATGTGCAATAATTACCCTTTTAGTAATTAATTCAACAATAAAAATTAATACCACGGTTACATATATATTGTAACATACTCTTTAATATATATAATTTATTCTTTAATAAATTAATAAATAAAATACAGACGTCTAAGTGAATACAATTTATTTTTTATTATTATTATTTTTTTTAATTTTATACATTTATCAAATAAAACAAATAATATTATTTATTTAATAAAATAAAAAATTATATAATTCTTTTTTGTTTAAAATAACTAAATATTTTTTTTAATATCAACTATATGATTCTATAATAATATGTATTATTTTTCAATTAATTACTCATAGAAGTAATAAAATTATATATATAATAATGTAATAAAAACATGAAAACATATTACATATGTTTTCACTAATTATTAAAAAGAAACATAATAAAAGAGCGTTTAAAAAAGTGTGGAAGATTAACAGGTTTAGAACGTAACGATAATGGTTAGAATGTGTTGTTAGCAGTTTTTTCCATCTCAAACGGAACAAAGACGGAATAAATAAAGCGGTTGTTTTTTAAAATTTGAAATTCAAAACAAAACATTAGAAACTGACATGGAAGTTGTTTCAACCCACCACAACCAGGCACAGTGCATCTTTTCCCGCTCATCGTCACTCTTATAAACGCCTTTTTCGTCTTCTATTCTTATATTCAAAACATCACAAACCTTAGTTCAGTTCCAGAAGCCACCAAACCAACCACTAAGTGTTGCTTTTCAATTCTGAAGCAGAAGATGGAAATGGAAGAACCCGCCAAGGAACAGCCCCTCTCTGTTGGTACTCTCTCTTTCACCCAATTCTGTGAATTTACTTTTTTAATTATTCATTCATGCATGTCTTTGTTCAGAGTCATAGTGTCAATAGTAATAGTTACTTCAAATCTGGTTATCGCAATTGAACTGTGTGGTGGTTCTGTTTCAGGGAGTTCTGCGAAATCCCAACTCCAGAGGTACCCGCTTCGATCGTCCTCTAAATTGAAGGAAAGCAAACAAGACCCACCTGATCGCACCATTTGTTCCGAATCTAAAAGGTACTTTCTCATGTATTGTTGTTATAATGTTAGATTATGTCATTAGGTGTTTTTTTAATCGAGAGAAAATTTCATTTCCTTGCACTCTTATCTCTGAATTTATTTGAAATTTCGAATTTTTATCTCACCAATTTGCTTCTCATATGGATGGCATTCTCTGCACCAATAACGAATATGGAACACGTGATTCGATGTTTTCGGGCATCACCTAGTTATATGGTCTATATTGTACTGATTGAGGCATTAGTAGTAGTCTCTATATTTTTATTATTAGTACACGATTGGTTCCTGTTATTAATATGATGGTCCTTTTAAATTTGTCGCTTTGAGACATGAGTTTAGTCCCTAAAGTTCTCTTCACTAATCAGGCCAAATTATTTGTTTTTGTGTGTGTGGAAAAGTTGCAATTTATGTACTCTGTGCAAGTTTAGGCCTTAGCTTTCTCTGATGAGAAGGTTCATGTTCCACTTTTTTTAATCTAGCTTGTGTTTGGGCATTGGGACGGTGTTTAGGAAATCAATTGGTAGTTGAAAATCCCATGTTCACAAAATAAACAGTATAATATATAAAAGAAATTATAAATTCATTTTCTTAATATTTCAGATTAGAGGTGATATCAAGATTTAAATTCCCAGAATTTCTTTCTTTTAAGTTTTGATATTAGTTACGGTACCTTTTACTTGCTTCGCTGTTTGCACTGTCTTTTCTCAAGGCAACATGAGCTGTGGAATTGGAATTTATTGTAAAAAAACTTTAATTTTCAGAGGGCTAAGTACTCCATGTGTAAGCAGAAGTGTAAGTGGTCTTAATTTCTATGGAAAGGACAAGTCTACTGGTGCTAAACCACCAAGGAGACTCTCCGTTCCTGTCAAAGCCTCTCCCTCTCCAAACCCAAAGTTGACTGGCAACATTACCCCAATCTCAGAGACCAGAAAAATTAGGTATGGTAATGGCCAAGGGCCTCAAAGCAGAAGTCAAACACCGGCATCTGACAGTTCAAAAACACCCGGCCGAATGAAGTTTAATCTCCTATCTTCCTCTTCATATTGGCTAAACCAGATCAAGCTCTCTGAATCTGCTGCTAAGCACTCAGTTTCACTTGGATTCTTCAAACTTGCTTTGGAAGCAAGGTGTGAGGTAACAATATATCAGTAGACACATTACAAACATAAATTTTCTGCATGTTTCAATTTTCTTTCCTTTACTTCTATAGGTCCAAATACATTTTCATTATTTGTTTTTGTCTGCCATATTATCTTTACGGATTGCAATTTCCCACAGAACACAGTATCTCTGCCTTATTCTTTTGTAAACTAATTGAACCCTTTTTCGTTTCATGATTCCTTGGTTCAATGGCAACAACCATAGCCGTTCCCGAAGATGCAAGATGAGCTAAAATCTTATGTTCAAAGACATCAGCTTGCTGAACTCGGAGAAGTGAAAGAACTGCTTCAAAGCTATGACATTGCAGAAAACATAGAGCAGAACCAAGTTTCTGAAAGTATTTCGCAGGTGCTAGAGGAGGGAACTCGATCCTCTGATGATGAAGTACACTGCTGTTCTTCATCCATCACGGATACTGAAAAAGAGAAACCCGAACCATTGGAAACCGAATCCACTCCACTTACTCCTGTTAAAGCAGAGCCAACAAAGAAGGAAGCTGGCCAAAAGAATAACCTCGGATCCAGGTTGAAAGAAAATCTCAAAAAGAAATCTGCAAAAAATTCAACACCTGCTTCTGATAGGGGGAGCTCTGGGTTGGTTAAAAAATCAAAGAAGCCAACTAAGCAAGAAATTAAGAAGGAAAGGAGTGAGGTCAAGAAACAACAAAAAAAATCTGATGTTATTAAAGGCAAGTGTCCAACGATAGTTCTCTTTCAACACTGATGACGTTTTTTTTAGTTCAGCTAGTCTAACATCTCATGATCATTTTCTTTCACAGTTCCAATCAGCCCTACAGGTTCTGTAGACAATGCACAGGGAAACAAGGAAAATATGGTAACTTACTACATTAATTATGAGTTTGGATAGAGTTGTGAAAAGGGGGTTATGACTAACATGTTTTGCTTCTTTAACGTGTAGGACGTTCGGTCAACTGATGAGATCAGTTCGTTGACAGAAGTCGCGTAAACAAGATTGCATAAGTTTTTGTAATCCTCAAACTTTGCCTATAGTGCTTTATGTTTGCCCAGTTTGTCTCTATATAGGAAAACGGGTGAAAATTGTTTTGTCACCGTTCTGTGCTTCGTGTCTTGATGTGTGTATCAAACCAAACCGTATTGAATATTCTGGCTTGTCTTGTGTATAAGTACTTTTTATATGATATATACATACATACATAACATATATATTGCATAGACATAGATTTCTGACGTAATTAGCATGTTTAAAATTATAATTTCTTAAATGTTTTTACGGATTTCAACGTTTTGATGTCTTGTGAATATATATGTGAAATGATCCATATTGTTTAAATTTGGAATATGATATATGACGTTTAAATTTGGAATATGATGCCAAAATATATGCTACAATAATATCGCCCAAATTGAGAATATTTTAACCTGAATTTAGATTAATTTTAAACCAAACAATATATTCTCTCTTGAAAAGAAAATTCGTGTTTTCCGACATGTTCTGACACTGAGGTTTGCTGATATTTTCTGTTTTTTCAAATGATTAAAGTATGGTTTATTATAGCAATACGAAAGCACAATTTAATTTAAAAATTATTGTAAAAATTGTCAAACTTATAGTACTTTGCAATATATAAATAATTAAATAATAATGTCAAACATTTTTAAAATGATCAATATATTTTGTATACTAAAATGTTGTAACATTATTAGAAGCGAACCATCATTAAGTTATGTAATAATATATAAGAAGTGATTCCCAACATACTTTTTAATGTATTCTTTATTAGTACTTAAAATTTATTAAAATATAAAATTGTGTAGGATATAACTTTTGATCTATATTCTAATATTTTTTTACCAATAATGTTCCAAAAATGATAGAATAAAAAAAGTGTTTTCCCAATTGCAACTTTGATCCTCAAGTTAATTTTAAGGTAGCAATAATATTTATTTCACATTCCATGAAAACTAAAAGCTGTAAATTTACATGTTATATAGTTTATTCGTACAATATATAAACTAAAAACGTAATTTAAATAAAAATCATAATTTATTTAAGCTTTTGCCCGTGTAAGATTTCTGTCAGATGTTCCACCATGTTGTCAAACAAAGTGCATGTTTGATTTATCATAAAACTGCGTAAACTATTTCCAGATCCCGTCTAAACTATGCTCAGCCAATCCATATTTGTCATGCAAATACCTATCTATATACGAAATAAACCTATGGTCTACCTACATATAAAACATATTTGTTTGCAATATATTATATTAATGTTGAACAATTCAAATAACTTTTTAGTTTAAATATAAATAATAATAATTTGTTTGCAACATAATATATTTACACATATATTTATCTTTTTTAATTATTAAGCTAGACCTAAAGAGTCAAACTTACAAAATCATTGAAAAATATAGCTCTCACTATGGCCTTATAAAAATTAAGAGTTTTTAACCAAGTACTTTATTATGTTGTATTATAACTGTATATAATACCCATATACAATAAATGCATTACATGACAATATAAAAAAAAATGTGCAATTGCTAGTAAACTTATTTAGGTTGATAGGAAAATAAACTTAGGACTTTTGAAGTTAACGGTGATTTTTATGCGAATCAGGTCGAGTTTAAAACAAATTAATAGTCATTAATGATATAATAACGTCTAACCTAAGTTATTTTCACACCTAGAGCTGTGATCAATCATCTCATTCAGGCAGATACGTCGAGTTCACTGTCATACAAAGAGAAGTTTGAAAGCAAGATTCATCATGCAATGTGACAATGGAATCATTGAAATTGAAGCTAGTTTAATAAAGCCTTGGTATCATAACCAGTTCAGAAACCTACAACTTATACATTGAACCGTGTTAGACAATAATCCAGTTCAAATTGACAGAATTCTATTATATATTATACATAAACTGCCATGAACAATACATAGTCTACGATTGATTAAACATAAGGTAATCCTAACATTCAAAACAGTAAGGAATAAGACATGAAATTCAGTAAGTTGGCGCAATGATTCTTATAGGTAGCAGTCCAACCTAATTCATGTCTTCAAAGGCCCACAACCATATGACGGGTGTTGAGCTTAATCAGCTGTCCAACTTTGCTCCACAATTTCTCTAACTCGTCTATTGTACTCGCGCTTGTTTGTACTAAACGTTCGAGCTGCTTCCGAATTTGCAGGAGAATTTGGGTTGGGATCACAGAGTAATGACTGCCACAGAGTAATAATTACTTTTCAGAAAGCAATTTTAACATGTTAACTACTACATAGCAAACATGTCAAAGACTAGTACCATGAAGTTAGCAATTTAGACATGCACAATTACTTCTCAACTACCCTGGACTTTGAGATATCACAGCCACGTTATATCAGAACGGCACAGGGATACATTGGAGATTGGCGCTTACCTTGTAGCGGAAGCACACAATTTACCGTGAAGCACACTTACCAGGTTCAATTCCCATTGTCCAATGAGTTCCAATAATCACATTTAGCCCTCCTTAAAATGCCTCGTCATGCCTAGGACCTCCCTCTTAAAAAAAATGAGCCCCCCTCACCAAAAAAAAAAAAATATGACATGCTTCTATCCTCTATGTTTGGTTGTGATTTATATTAGCAAAAAATTTCATTAAGATAACTCCACAAAGATGATGATCTGAAATCCTTCTAAGTACAATAACCATGAAGGGAGGGAGGGACGGGGAGAGGAATTGAAAATACATTATATCTGAACACCAATGCAGTCTCTTAACAGGCCAGACCTAAAAAAATTTCTTAACTTATCCCCATAAACAAGGAAACTAAGAAAACGACCTTTTCTATTAAAATGATTCACAAATTTAAAGGCTTAAAATTATGGAACTACACTACAATTGACAGTAATGAGTTTGGACATTTAGCAGGGATATGAAAGAACTGACAGACAATATAAGAATCATTAAGAGCGAGTAAATCAAAACAAAGTGCCTTGAAATTTGTAAAGAGAATAAGAAAATGAAAATCTTTTTAGAAAAATCATGTTCCTGAATTGCATACTCCAATTTTTGTTTAAACTGTGAAATTAATGGTGTAAAAGGGAAAGCCAAGTTAACATTGCAAGTGAATCAAGACATGAATCAGCAAACAGCAAGGAACATTTAAAACGAAAGGTAATGCCTTGAAGCAGATAGCACTTCAATAGACAAAAAGGCATAAGTAATTTAAAAAGCCACAGGAGATCTTGCATTAATTTGTGCAAAATGTTGGTGTGGTCAAGCATAGGTCAAAGCAAACAAAACCAGACCTCAAGTTTGGAACTCATTGTGCAAATATAAGTGCTTGCTATCTTCTTATTGTAATATACTAACAATGAAATGTAGAATTGTTGACAATATTATACAAGATAATACCTGGATAGAAGTGAGTATTGCAGCTACATCGTATATAGGACTCCATTGATTTTGTAATATATCCAAACAAATACTTCCATCCGCATAAACTTCCCACAGAAGAAAAACGACATTAGTAGGTAGATAGGTAATTTATGTATAAGAAGATTAATCATTTCCATCTAAACTTACTGTTTGGATGAAACATTCGAGAGACAAATCGTACAGTTGGTGGCTTGTTAGGATAATCCTCAGTAAACTGGAGAGTCAACTTAAACGTGCCTAAATAATTAAAAATGTGAAGACATTGTTGTGATAGGGTTAAGAGCAAAAAATGTGACTTCCAAGTATATGAATAAGATTTACTGACTATGAGCATCCAATTTTAATCTAACTTTTCCAGACCATAATACAGCTTCACGAAGAAAGAAAAATTCAGTTTAATATTCTAACAAAATATCCTTCTCTTGTAAATGTAAAGCAATCTCTAATATTAACATAACAAGAACAAAAGACTTATTCCACTAAGTCATCACCTCTGACAGAAACATAAACCAATATAAAAATCTAATGCATGACAATATAATAAACAGAAATTAGAATTGATACTGCCAAATCAGGAACCAAAAAGAAAATAATGGTAGCAACGAAATTGATCCAAGATAGTAGCCATGGTAAAAACAAGCTCATCAAATATAACCAGTAGCTGCATGCAATGTACAACATGGCCAAATAACTGATATGACACATGCATAAAAAAAATTTCCATGATATGACTAATAGTAAGAGGACAGACTCACCTCCATCCCATGGAGTATCATCAGGACTGCAATCCAAAGCAGAGAAGAAAGCAGAAATTGCTTATCCATCATACTTAAACAAAGCCGGGGAGGAAAATAAAACAAAACGAAGTGACTATAGTGCATCTTCTATCCAATTCAACTCACCCAAATATGACAGCATTCCACAGCATTATGTTGTTATCCTGAGGAGCACCACTGATTCCAGCAGGCGAGTCTTGTTGCAGCCTCTTGAAATCTCTCATGAGTCTCTTCCTAGCGGGAGTAGACATTGCCACCACCAAGAAAAACTAACAGCCACAAGAGAGAAAACATGAAAGACTTCAATTTTCTTTTCAACAACAACAAAAAAATAGAGGCAAAACCTAGTTCAACTCACGCCAAATGCATAAAAAATCAATTAAATTTTCACTAGTCTCGTACTAAACCTTCATAAGAAACATAATCACAACAAACCCCAAAATTAAAAAAAGAAAAAAAAGTGGAAATTTCCAAGGAATATAGAATAGGGGTTTTGATGCAGATCCGCCCTCTGTACCAATGATCGAGCGGTTAGGCCATAACAAACGCAAATTGAAAGGAAACGAAATGAACAAAAATAAAGATAAAAAAGTGAAGTACTTGAAAGTGGAGGTAAAAGGAGAAGAAATTGAGTCACACCGATGGTGTAAATCGGAATGATGGTGAGAAAGAAAAAGCAAGAGCAATGTGGGAACCAAAGTGGTGGCGGCACAGAAAAAGTTATTGCTTCAATCTCACGACATTGATTCGCAGAGTTTAGAAGTGTGCGCGCTGTAACTCTGACCAACCTTTCCAACACCCTGTTTAGAACATGGCATATATATTGATCGAATTTTTCAACTACCAGTAATTTTAAGTTCGAATAAAAAACATTTAAAAATATTTAAACTTCACTTTTCATTTTGATATTTTATTTAATATTAACGCACCCAACTTATTCACTCATACACACATTTAACTTATTAATCATTTACTTACTTTAAGATCAGAATATCTTTTGTAAGTGAATTTTTCTTGTCTTCAAATACTCAAGCTCAGATTACTTGTTATTTAGACTCCAATCAAGTTCATGTTAACCACCTCCAAAAAGTACCAATTCAAATCCACATTAAATCTTTTATTATTATTGCTTTCATAAGTCTTCTTATTAACTTGATATTAATACTTAAACAAAAAAAAATAGTATCAAATACTAAAATTTGTGTTTGGAATACTAAAATAGTGTCAAATAAAAAAAATCAATAATTAAAAGAATAAAGAGACAATTTGTAGAGGTTGAAGTTATTTGTATTAAATAAAAAAAATAAAAAATAAAAGTAAAAATAATATTAATGAAATTAAAGTTTACAAAAATTTATAAGTGATTTGATTTATATAACAAATTTTAAGATAATTATAAAACGATATATTTAAAAAAATAATCGTATTAACTTTATGTTTAGAAGTTAACTTTTGATTACATATTAAAATTATAGTTTTATTATAAATAATAATATTTTTAGTACCATTATTTTATTACTATTTTTTCTTATTTAATTTATACATCATTGCTATTTCTAATTACTTTTTATTTTATTATTTTAAACTATTCATTATTATCATTAATTTAATTAACATTTCCTTATGTTGCATAGCATAATCATAACTTAATTTAATTAAATATTAAAATTATAATTTTTATTATTACTATTATTTAAAATTTTTAATGTTATTATTTTTATTTAATTTATGTATTATTATTATAATTAATTTTTTATTATTATTTTTTTAAATATTATATTATTTTTATTATTTTAATATTATATATATATATATATATATATATATATATATATCATCATTTTATCTTACATAATATAATCATTTATGATATAATAAGAAAATACAATCAATTATTATAACACAACTACTTTAATGCTCTCTCTCTTTCCATCCTTGTTTCTCTATGTTCTTTGTTTCATTCTATTTTTTTTCTTTTTAAGTTTATTTTTTAATATTTTATCTTTTTTAAGATCTGATGATACTATTGGAAGATTTAACGACCATGTATACTCAATGAAAATAATTTTATGTTTATGTTAAAAAAAATATTATTTTATTTTTCTTAAGATTTTATCACAAATATTAACGGATATAGAGAAAAGTGATAATCTCAATATAATTAACTTTATGCTAAAAACTTATAATGATGTAAGAAATATTTTATTCACTAGATACTAAAAGTTATAAGTTATACTGATGTCTTTAACTAAATAAATAGAAATGTTAAATGAGCCAATTACAATATATATGCTTAATTTGTTTGATGTCAAGTGTTGGTAAGAAAGTATTTTCTAAACTTGTTTTTAAAATTTTATAAATGTTAAAATTTGCTTTTAAAAAGTTTTAAAATCATTTTTCTGTATTTTTTGTACTTATCCTCTCTTTTTATATTTCTCATTTTTTATATATAAAATTATTTTTTTAATATAAAATCATTTTATGTTTTATGTATACATATCAAAGTTAAGATATTACATAATTTTCAAAATACGTTAAAATATAAATTATTGCATCACCATTTAAATTTTAAAATGACATAAATAGTTATTACAATACACAAATTTAATAAGTGTGACGAAAAAAAATTCATTCTTCATATAAAAATATTAACATAAAAATATTTGATAAAAAGTTCCATTAAATATATCAACGGTCACGAGTATCAGTTTAATTCTCTAATTTATACTCATAAATTCCAGTGTTTTAATAAATAAACACTAATATATGATTCAAATCTCAATCATATTTTGAAAATAAATTTTAAGCATTTTAATTCTTACTTCACATACTTACATTTATTAAAAAAATTCTAAAAATTTGTGTAATGTTTATTTATACTAATTATAAATTTATTAAACCATTATATTTTATATTTAAATTTAAATATATAAAAGATAAAAATATTATAACTTAAATCTTGACATATTTTAACTCTATTCTTTTTATTCTTTCTGACGGGGACGTGTCACCTTAATACGATATTAGTTATTTTTTTTCGCTCGTATCAATGTGATATGATTTTTCTTTCACTATCACGCTTTTCTTAAATGATATAAAGATGACACATGAAATCGTATTTTCATAAGATAGTTTACTTATTTTGAAAAAAAAAAAATTATACCAATTTAATAATTAACGAAAAAGATTTTCACCAATTTGGTACTTAATCCGTATGTATACACTGTTTTAGACCATGAAAACGGCCCAGTTGCGTTCCTTAATTTGGCTCTTCCTTAATTTGGCTCTATAATGAAGACGACAAGATAAATCTTAATCAACATATAAGTGACATTATTACTTTCTCAATTATTTATCAGATGTGTACAATGATTGACTGAGAGAGAAACCGATATTTGTGGCACTGCTTCAACGTCACATTATATCTATATATCCACCATCTAAATTATATTTTCATTTCTTGAAATATCATCCTACGTTTAAAATAATTAATTTATTATATGATGACATTTCTTCAGTTTAATAATTTTAAATATATAAATTTAAAATTTATATTATTGTTATTGCATGTAAAAGAAAACTGCAGCAGACATGTTATATGAACTGACACACCTGTCAGTATATATCAGCCTTAAATCACGTAAAGTTCTATTTGAAATTTCAATAAATTAATATTAATCACATAAATAGTAAGCTTTAAAAATTACGTAATATTTAAATATTTTTTTAATTAATTTATTTTCATGATATAAACACAGGAAAAGAGTTTTACAACAAAACATAATTTATAATATGCTGCTAAGCTATTTTTAACTTACAACTCTACAAAATAACTTTAAAACAGCTTAAGACTTATACATAAAATAATTTTTTTCGTTTTTTTTATTATAAAATCATAAGAACTTATTTGATAAGCACTTATCAAACAGTTAAAATTTGTTTAAAGTTTTCTACATATTCTATACAGAAATTAAAACAATCAGTAGTTAAAATAAATCTAAAACATGCTTAAAATCAAATTATTTTGAATAGCTTCTCTCACAAACTCAACTATTTTACTTACGGTGATTGTTTCTATCATTGTAATAAAAAATAAATAATTTCTTATTTAAATATGCTATCTTTTGATAATTTTACTTTATCATTTTCGTCATAAAAAAACAATTATAATTTCTAAATTATCCTTAATTATAATTAAATAAAAGTTGTACAAATTTAAATGTAAATATATATTTTCAAATAATAAAATTAAATAAGATTTTGATAAAAAAAAATGTATTTATAAATATTATCATTGTTATTTGAGTTCAGAGCATCAGGAGGATTAAATGAATTTAACTAATATCAACCTTCTTAATCAGTATTAAGAAGGGAATATCAACCAACCTGAAAAGGGAACATTCTGAGATTTCCTACTCGAGTATTTAATCAAATGCAGTAGCTTCAGTCTTTAATAAAGTATATTTCATCCAAAATAAAAAAAAAAAAGAGAGTAAACATCTATGTTCATAATTTATTACGTGTTTGTGCTGAATTTTATTCAGCATATCTTAATTAATTACATCAATACAATCCAAAAGAAAAAAAAAAAAAAACTAAAGTAGCTGGTTATAGAAAAATCGCCAATTGTTTAATTGGTGGTGTCGCTATTATCAGCAGGAGAAGCAGATGCAGATGCACTTTTGGGGGTAGAAAACGGCAAAGAAGACGGCGGTAGAAACATCAAACTTTTCTTCTGTGTATTATTCGCGGGCGTTTTGTTCAAGAAGCTCGATGCACAACCACTGACTTTCGAAGTTGAAGAAGGCAATGTAGAAGAGGAAGTATTACTATTTGACGCGGGAAACATCTCACCCCACTTCATTTTCTGACCCAAACTTGGACTTTCTCCAACACTATTACCACCTTGATTTCCTCGAACACCACCACCAATAAACGAAGTGAGCGCTGCTGCCAAAGCTGATTGAAAACTGGGGTCTGCTGTGATCACTTTCGTTGCTGCAGATATAGTATCAGCTGCTACACCACCTTGAGGAACGCTTGGAATATTGCTGTTGTTCTTTTGCATGTAGGATTGGTATATATTTTCCACTTGTTGTCTCCCAAAGTTTACATTCCCAAGTATGTTCCTGCTATTATATGGTGGTTGAACAGTATTATTATTGTTGTTAAGGAAGCTGTTGCTCCAAGACAAAGCATTGATTTCCGAGGAACTACTGAAGCTTAGGCTTGAGGAAGAGGGGTATCTGGGTTGGTTGTAGTTTGAAGAGAATCTAACGAAGGGTGACGAGGAGGAAGAAGCTGGGTGTGAAGTGAGGTCGAGAGTGATGGTTGGATGTGAAGGTGAAGATGACAGTGCAGGGTTGGAGAGGTATAACTGCCTTGATTTTGAACCATCTGATAGGTAGAAGTTGAGGCCGTGGAGATTGGTAGCAGAAGTGGCTGCTGTTGTTGAAGGTGTTGAGCCAGAGTGAGAGGTTGATGAACCAGAAAGAAGCATGGATGCTGCTGCGGAAGTTGTGGATGCCATGGCAGTAGCTGAAGGTGGAAGAGTGTGATTGTGAGTCCCTTCATACGTGGTAATCAGAATGGACATGTCATCAACGCATCTTTGCACCTGAAATATGCACATGATGAGTTGCATTTTAATCGTAGTATTTAAAATTTGTGATACAATATGTTCATATATATCTATATATAGATATAGATATAGATACCTGTTTTCTCACTGGGCATGATGGTGCAATGGTGCAACGATAGTAAGCTCGAGGGCAAGGATTTCCCTTTGCGATCTTCTGTCCATATTTCCTCCATTGGCATCCATCATTCATCTGTTTCAATAGTAAATGGCAAAGAGTGAACAAATGGCTCTCTATATGGAAACTCTTCAATAATATAGTGCAAAGTGTTTTGTCTCATGCATCACACCCTTCAGCTTTCATACTAACCCCACCTATCTTTTATTGATAGTAAAATAAGAGTAAAAGAGAAATGGGTAATGTAAAAATGAGAGGGTGTGATGAATAGGCATATTAGAGTTGACAAAAGAGGGTAAATAGAATGAGGTGAGAGAATAGAGATTCACTGTTGGGGTGTCACATCTTGCTCGAACGCAAACTCGTGGCTTCTTCATAGGGTTTTGCTGAGCAACTTCATCTTCTGTGTCTCTAATTGTCTTCTGTGTGTCCTTACTGGGTGGCCAAGTTTCCCCAGCTTCTTCCTTTGGAACTTCAGAACTGTTTTCTGGGCTTGGATTAGGCAAAGCTTCAGTTGTGCTTCCTCCTGACTTTGATTTGCACTCTAGTCCAAGGGTCAAGTCTTGGTTAAACCCTTCATCATCCTTCAATTTTTTATGAACTGTTATTTTCTCATCGTTTCTTTGATTGTTTGGAACTCTTCCTAGGCTGAGGGAAACTAGATCCGATTCCTCTAATGTCTCTTCTTGGTTCTCATTTCCTTTATTCCTTTCTCTCCCTTGCTTGAGTACGTCTTGAAATTGCATTTCTAGTGTCCGATACTCGTTCATTATTTTGTTCAAAGACCTCTTTAACCGTTGATTTTCTTCTCTCACCACACCCATTTCAGCTTTGGTGCTCTCAAGCTGATCATCAACCTAGAACCAGCCATAGATACATATATATGAGTACCATTTGTTCTTATACTTAGTTCCTGAGAAAATAGAATAAAATGAGAACTCATTGCATCATTATAAATTTAATTAACCTCTTCCTTTTTGTCTGCGGATGTGCTAGTTCCAGCCTCCTGTTTGAATCTTTCAGTATTAGCTACGGGTGGTTCCTGTATCGCACAACCAATAATCATTAAAATCATATTTTTTTTTCATTTTTTTAAATTAATTAACAGTGTTTAGATATAAACAAGGTTATGTCATACATTCCAATGATTAAAGAATGTTAAACAATGTTCTTAAAGATAAACAACTAGTTTTTACATGATATGAAAATTTTGGGGGAAACTTGTAATTACAAAATGAGAATTCTTATATATGTACAGCAGTAGAATGGAACGAACACATTTGTATTCAATGAAGAAGTATATGACTATAAGAAACTCATCAAGAATCTTTCCCGTTCTTATTTGGCCCGGTTAGAATATTTCGTTTTAACTTGCACGTGCTAGATGAATTATATCATGTTGAAAATATCATTAATTTTCTTTTCTGGCACATGCGTTGGTCAACTCTTACCAGAGGTCATTAATTATTGAAATAACCCTTTTAGTAATGCCTGCCAAAAGATAAAACGTTTTCAACAATTTTCGCAAAGGCCAGGCATGATTAGACATTTGCATTAATTTATCAACCGAATTTTTTAACTTTTGGTTTAAGAATTCTTCAAAAACAAGAAAAAAAAAAAACTGGTTTAAGATTTTCTACAAACTCATTCAAAAGATGTTACTTCTTGATTAATGTGCACCGAATAGGATAAATTCTTTTTAAGGGAGTAAAGCTCTTTATTTTTGTTCAGAAAATTCGTATTAAAAATCTTGTTTATAGGAAATTAGTTTCCTTACAGCTCAAACTAATAGACGTTAATATTGACGGTTTCTTTTGAATATAATTTTTTTCTTCGAGTTGACTAATTCAATTACTTTCATGTACTACTGTTGAAGTTCTAGATATACACACAATCTTCCTTTCTTCATCGTTATAACAGATAAGTCATTAAGGAAATATGAGTTACACATATCTCTATATCTATCTATCTATATACCTATTTATTGATATTTATTAAGGATTAATCCACAAAGATTAATTGGTTTTCATTTTAGGATGCGCAAATTACTATGGTGATGATGATAAGACAAAAAAACACAAAAAATGAATCCGAAACTGTTTTCGGGAAAACCTATGCCCTGACAATCCAATTGAATTTCTTGTGAGGATTGAAAACAACTTCCTGAAGACCGACCAAAAGAAACTCAACACTGTATGTTTCAATTCTGGAAAATTATAAGGAGGGGGAGCTTAAGAAGGAATCAACATTAAAATGGTCAAAGCATCCAACAATCAATTATGCTTCTTTAAACAAGATCATTCTCTATAACTTCCTGGATTAGATGAAAGTCTTGAAGGATTTCTAGAAGAAGAAAAAACTCCTACATGGACTAACACAAATGAGATGCACATGATTTATGGATGTTTTTGTCATTTAAAAGATAAAAATGATGGTCCTTAAATAGATGGATAGTAATTAGGAAGAGAATATTAATCTTCACCTCGACAATAATCTCTTGTTTATGAGGACCATCTGCATCATCTCCAACAGTATACTCATCACTTCTCTTTTCTTCCTTGAGTCCACTTCCTCCGTCACCAGATCTCTCCGAAGCAACCTCCATTTGTGGAAATTTTCTATCTTAAAAGCCCTTGTTCCTTCCTGATCTGCTTTCTTCTTCTGGGTCCTCCAGCAAAGCCCTTCCTTTTATATTAGCATAGACACTGGAGAAAAAGGGGCCTGCATGAAGTATTTGACGCATGAAAAAAAAATTGACTAATTAAAAAAAACAAAGAAAATTAGTAATCGGTGCTACCTTTGAAGTTTCGTACGTTTTGTAAACTAACATGGCCCAAATGTCGACAACAACGGTTTCAGGTCAAACTTTTGCCACCACCAGTGACCGGAGCCTTCCTTAATTTCCTATGATGTTTATATATATACATACATATATATAATTAATTTTAATTAATTAATTTCGTGGTCTTCTCTTCTAGTCAAGCATTTTAATTTAATGCGACTTCCTTGCCTTTGGCGTATATACACACACCAAGTGAATTATAATAATATAAGATTTGAAGATATTTTTATCTCATTCCTTTTGTTTAACGAAAGTTATAGGAGTGAAAAAAAGATGTGTGAATTTGAGTGTAGATATAGATTTGGGTGTAGGTTTTACTATAATTCACTGTCCCGATTTTGTAATGGACCAACTACACACCATCTAGATATATAGGAAAAAGAAAATTCAGAACTGAGACAAGGTGAGGGTCAAAGTAGGGTTGTGAGAATATATTGATGCTGATGTAGTGATGACGATACCTTGATATTAATTATATCTAAGGTTTTAATCTTTTAACAACTTGTTGTGGACATGAATTAGCCATATATTTGTTAGGGTTCACTGACCTAAGAACTCCAAGGTAAAGAAATGGTGAATGAACTATCATGGGGACGGGGGATTTGTTTGAACAATACTTGGTGTAATATTCAAAATTCACCTTGTGACATTTTGTGGTGTACACAATATAACAAGAATGTGTACTTGGTTAATGTTGCAAATTTATTAATTAATCTAATAAAAATAATTACTTATGCATTTTTCTTTTAACCTTTTCAACAGAAAATTTGTGATTTTTCTTAGATATTTAGTTAAAGTTTATAGGCTTTTGCGATCCTAAGTAAAAACACTTTTGTAAGATTTAGAATTCATGGAGATAAAAAGAAGTTGACCATACTCAGGATATAACAACTAAATCTTTTTAAGGGTGCCTATTATTTGGATTCATCTTTAATGGGAAATATCTAATATTATATGGATAATATTTCGTTGTCAAATTGGATGGAAGGATAAAGATGAATATGAATATATATTTTATTTTCTTTTTTAATTTACTAAAACATTTTTAATTTATTAAATAATTTATTTTTTTATTTTTATTATTTTCATTGGTTTTTTATTTTGTTTCATTGAAAAAATTATTTTATTACATAATTTTTAATTCTCTCTCAATTGTTTTACTTTTTCATATTTAATAACTTTACTCACATCTTAAGTGTTTTTTTTTCTATTACAACCTTGATTATATACATATATACATACATATATATATATATATATATATATATATATATATATATATATATATATATATTTTTTTTTTTATATATTTTTTATATATAAATTTTTATTTTTTTTTTTTTT
>Ga0099825_1004034_pt1 | contig 19379 bp, 15 predicted proteins | sample SiratroredBW_FD_76838 | JGI IMG/M metagenome (GOLD analysis project Ga0099825, IMG submission 76838) | Root nodule microbial communities of legume samples collected from California, USA - Siratro red BW | ecosystem: Host-associated > Plants > Roots > Nodule | place: USA: California | collected... | reverse complement strand
AGAAATAAAAATATAAAAATATATTATATATATTTTTTTTTTGTGTGGATATATGAATATATAAAAAAAAAAAAAAAAAAAAAAAAATATATATATATATATATATATATATATATATATATATATATATATGTTTCTTACCTCGGGATTTTAAAGCAGAGCTTCCTTCACCAATCGTTTTCTTACATAGGTTTTTTTCTCATGTCTTCTTTCACTGTTCTCTCGTGAGTTTTGTGAATTCTCAGACACTCTATTTGTAGAGTATTCATTATTCATTTGTAATTACATAGTTGTAATTCAATTGATTAATACGAATCTAGTTTGGATTTGATTATAAAGATATAAGTACTAAGATGTGATGTGTCTATGATAAATAGTAATTAATGGGGCCTACATATTCGTCCTTATCTACAACATTGATAGTAAAAAGATATTTATCTAGACTTATCTTAGTCTTCCTTAGAAATAGTCCTTATCCCTTTGGTTAAACCTATTCCATCATGGTGAATTCTAATAATCCTTCGTAATAGGAAAAACTTACTCATTGATTCGTCAAATAGTCTGCATTGGTTACCTTATTTCGTCCAATACTCTATCCTAGTTTGCATCATCTAATGTCTCTTAGTGTAAATTATTAGTAAAATAAACACAAAAATTATTGAATAGCTAAACTATGGATAAACTTCCATTTAATAAATTCTTCCTCTTATGCATCCAATATCATTCAACCTTTCATTTTAACATCTAACTTTAGTATCGTCTAGTGACTTATTAGAATCATCTACCTGAGTAGAAATTGATCCTTTACCTAAATCACTAAACATCATTTGTATAATCTTCTGTCCTCAATTTCTTGTATAGTCTAGTATCTAAAATCATACCTTGGATAGTAGAAATTAACCATCCATTTCTCCTTTGATGGACTAGTAATCCCTCTTTGCTTTTGATTTCATCTAGTAATGTATACCTCAATCTTTTATTTGATATATCCTTCTTAATATAAGGTTTAACTCTTAAATCTTCAAATTTTATATCAAGAATGGTATCAAATGATATAATTTGACGATGTTAAATAATTTATATAAGTAATTTTATATTTTGCTTCAGAATTTGGGATGTTACAACAACAACCAATAATTTTGCACCAAAGCCTAAATTCGTTATAGTTGGATTCCAATTTGTTTGACTTAAGACCGTAAAAGACCAACTTCAATTCTCTATAATCCTACAAAAACAATATTCAATCTGGTAGTACATAGAACTCCTAACAATGTGATCAACATACCTTGATAAAATGGATGTATCTATTGGTCCACTAGAAATCCTTCTTGACCAAGAGGTCTTCCTATAGGTGTATCCACTACATCAACACCACCAACATCAATAGTTAGAACGTGATCTGTCATACAAATCGAAGCCATAGGTCTCTATGTATCATTGGTTCGAAAGGTATCACCTTTTTGTCCTAATCATATGCGCCAAAATAAAAATAATCCATATATTTTTCCACAAAATTATAAGCTATATCGGACAAGGTATTTTTCATAAATGAATTACATTTATGGATTTTGAAATGCATTTCACACAATTTATAATGTAATTCATTTATAAAAATAATTTATGAATGGTGCAACCTAAAATGTATTCTCAAATATGAAAATATATTCTAGATTTCACAATGGAGAAAATTTTAATTCTCTAAATGCTTACGGATTACTTGTAATAACTTTCTAGATTGTATAATATGAGAAATTCATGGATTAAACAATACAGAGAACCCGCAAAGGAAGCAAAATTTAACCGAAACTAACCTGATTGTTGGAGGACCTTCCTAGAAGAATACCAACGATGATAATGAAGGAGATGACATTGTGGTATATGGCAGTTTTTTTAGGAGACCCACATGAGAATCGTGGACATTGGAGAATGATAATTGTGTGCTGGGAAGTGGTAGTGGAGAGCGATAATAATAGTTGTTATACTACTAACAACTATTAGCAGATAAATTTAGTTTGTTAGTATGAACTCCGATTGGTTTTGGCATAAAGATTAGAACTCACTTTTACTGAATGTAATGTATATGTAATTGAAATATATAAAGGGTGTGTAGTTTAAAAGTTCTATTACTTGCCATATTATGGGACCCCCTTCCCTCTGGTCCCTTCTATTGTTATTTATCTTTGTCTGGTGCTACAATTTTCCATTTGATTATCCTCTTCATCAATTGTTAATCTCAATGCTGGCATATGAAAAATATAGCATCTAAACTTACCTGTATCGTTGAGTATTTAAGCATTTGGAGGCATATCAACTTAATGACTGTATATCATGCTAATATCTTCCTCTGCTAGTTTTGCAGGTTTAAACATCTGCAAACCAATTGGGCTGTTAGTAGTACTGATAAAAATGTCGGAAGGAACTAGTTTGGTCCTGGAATCATCTGAAAATGGCACGGATTTGTCTCAGGATGACATTGACACCATTGAGGAAACAGCAGAGGAAACAATTTTGTCAAGACAAACTTCTGTCAACCTTGTTCCTTTTATTGGTCAAAGATTTGTATCTCAAGAAGCAGCTTATGAATTTTATTGCAGTTTTGCTAAACAATGTGGCTTTTCAATTAGACGACACCGAACTCGAGGGAAAGATGGGGTTGGAAGGGGAGTTACAAGGAGGGACTTCACTTGCCATCGTGGTGGTTTTCCTCAGATTAAACCTTCTGATGACGGAAAGGTGCAAAGGAACCGCAAATCATCTCGCTGTGGTTGCCAAGCATACATGCGCATTGTGAAAAGGGCAGATTTTGATGTCCCTGAATGGCGTGTTACTGGTTTTAGGAACATACACAATCATGAGTTACTAAAATCCAATGAGGTGCGCCTTCTTCCGGCGTATTGTCCGATATCTCCTGATGACAAGGGTCGTATATGCATGTTTGCTAAAGCTGGAATGTCAGTAAGGCAGATGTTAAGATTGATGGAGCTTGAGAAAGGTGTCAAGCTTGGTTGTCTTCCTTTTACAGAGATAGATGTAAGAAACCTGTTGCAGTCTTTCAGAAATGTGGACAGAGATAATGATGCCATTGATTTAATTGCTATGTGCAAGAGGTTAAAGGATGAAAACCACAACTTCAAATATGAATTCAAAATAGATAGTAATAACAGGCTTGAACATATTGCGTGGTCCTATAGTTCATCCATTCAATCGTATGAGGCTTTTGGCGATGCTGTAGTTTTTGATACCACCTACCGAGTGGATGCTTATGACATGCTGTTGGGATTTTGGCTTGGTGTGGACAATAATGGCATGACTTGTTTCTTTAGTTGCGCACTTCTACGGGATGAAAACATACAATCTTTCTCATGGGCTATTAAGGCAAGAACCTTGTGATATTCTAACTTGATAATCTTGTATTCGATTTCTTGATTGCCTGCTATCTAGTGTAGGTTTAAGTTACTCTGCCAAAATCTACAATTTGGAAGCTTGTGATGATGTTTTTGCTAAATAAAATCTGAGAGCAAATTTAACTGTATAAATATAAATTAGTAAGAGCATCTGATAAATAATAGGGTTTGGATAACATGTGAGCACAAGTTAAGAATTAAACATAGCATTAATTATTGTCAGTGAATTACCCTAATTACTTGAAGAATAAAGAATCAAGTGTTGTTTGTAAGGACCTTACAATGTGCCCTAATAACTCCTGTAAACAGTAATGTTAAAGCAGCAAAATCTTTTACATAGTTTTTCTTTTCGATGTCTGATTCTTTGATGGGCATATTTCTTTTTCTTGATAGTAGAATAACGATGACAATCCATTGACTGATACTTTTATGCAAATTTTTATGCAGCAAATTTCCTTTATATGATATTTATGAGATCTGTTTCATTTGAGTTTATTTTTTAACTTAATAATCACTATATAGGCTTTCCTGGGGTTCATGAAAGGAAAGGCTCCACAAACAATATTGACGGATCACAACACTTGGCTGAAAGAAGCTATTGCAATTGAATTGCCAGAAACTAAACATGCCTTTTGTATATGGCATATTCTTTCTAAGTTCTCTGATTGGTTTTCTTTACTTCTTGGATCACAATATGATGAGTGGAAAGCTGAGTTCCACCGGCTCTACAATTTGGAACTGGTGGAAGATTTTGAAGAAAGCTGGCGGCAAATGGTTGACAAATTTGGACTCCACACAAATAAACATATAATTAGTCTGTATTCATTGAGGACATTTTGGGCATTACCATTCTTGAGGCGCTACTTCTTTGCAGGATTGACCAGTACATGTCAGTCTGAGTCTATCAATGCTTTCATCCAACGTTTCTTGAGTGCCCAATCTCAACTAGACCGCTTTGTGGAGCAAGTATGTGATATATAATATGTTTCCCTTGATTTTATTTATTGATATGCTATGCCCTATTTAAATATCACTTTTTGCAGGTGGCTGATATTGTTGATTTTAATGACCGAGCCGGAGCGAAACAAAAGATGCAAAGGAAATTGCAGAAAGCTTGCCTCAAAACTGGTTCACCTATTGAATCCCATGCTGCCACTGTACTTACTCCTTATGCCTTAAATAAACTTCAGGAAGAGCTAGTTTTGGCGCCACAATATGCATCCTTCCTGGTTGATGAAGGTTGCTTCCAGGTCAGACACCATTCTCAGTCAGACGGAGGGTACAAAGTATTTTGGGTTCCTTGTCAAGAGCACATCAGCTGCAGCTGCCATCTGTTTGAGTTTGCAGGCATCTTATGTAGACATGTGCTACGTGTCCTGTCAACTAATAACTGTTTTCATGTCCCTGATCAATATTTACCTGGGCGATGGCGAAGCATCAATTCATCTTCTGTTAACCGCTTCCGGGGTACCACTAGTAGGGATCAGCCTGAAAGGATGCAACTTTTGGACTCCATGGTTTCCACATTTTTAGTGGAATCCATGGAAACTGAGGAACGTCTGGAAGTTGCTTGTGAGCAAATTTCCATGGTGCTATCACGCATCAAAACTCTTCCTAGGTCTCCACATGGGGTGAATGACATTGCATTTAGTTATCCATCAGATTCATTAATCCTCCCAGAGGTAGAAGATACTGATGGAATGATTCCCGGCTTTACAATCACAAATCCCCATGATTCTATCACTACAGGAAAGCTCAAGGAAAGAAGGGCTAGAGATGGAGTCGATCTCACAAGAAAGCGCAGACAATTTTCTGCACCAATGTGTGCTCAATATGGACATGATGCATCTGATTGCTCAATAATGGCGACTGACAATATGAGTGGAGATGCATTAGGTTACTTGTAGAGTGGGTGGAAGTAGTATTCCTGTACAAAGTAAATGCATTTTTTGTGGGTGAGAGGGGGTACATAAATGCATTTTTTTTTTTATTTCAGATGCATGTAATACATATTTTTTATATTTTCCTCCGCTCCAGTGATACACATGTTGCCTCCCTCTTTTTACACGAGCAAATGTTTCGGTGCTTCTTGCACCACTGTATGAGCATGGGAATTTTGATGATACATAAATGGAAACCATGTCGGTCTAATTCTCAATCGAAAATCTAGGGTTTTTCCTTCACTTTCAATTCCGATTCCCTTGATCCTTGATTGTTCTCAGGGTTAGGGTCAAATGCTAGAACTGAGGTTCGTCACAACCATTACAAGGTGGCGGTGGACGCTGACGTGGGTCATAGGATGAGGGAGGATAACATGGTGGAGATCTAGAAGTGTAAGTGAGAACAGAGCCTCCAGAAGAAGCGCCGTGAAGGCCTTCAAGCTCAGCAACAGTTCCCCACTCCTCTTCAAACCTCCATTGTCGTTAAGAAGGTACTGCTGTTATCTGCATGGCACAGCAGGAAATTAGAATTCCACTGTGATCTGGGAAATTTCAGATTAATGTGCTTTAAACTGCGCGGTTGTGATCTGATTTGTTTGAGTGCGATTGGAGATTATAGGTTAGTTGGGAAAACGGTTATGTTATGATGGTTGCTTTTGTCTATTTGTTGGCTGCAGTTAGAAAGTCTTCCTGCGATGGTTGCTGGAGTGTGGTCAGATGATAACAGCCAGCACTTGGAAGCGCCCACGCAGTTTCGGAAGCTGCTTTCGATTGGTAACACGGAAATGCAACATGGACCTTCTCAAACTTCTGCAGGGGCAAACCACAGCCTCCATTTGAGCAGGTAAATTGTCTTTTTGTTTAATTGAAATCAAACCTGTAAGAGAACCTGTGCTAGCCTATAACTATGAATTTTTTTGTGGACAGGTCAGGGCAGCACTTCCAGCTCTTGAGCGATTGGTATTTTCCAATGATGAAGAGGTCTTAACAGATGGAACAAATGACAAAATCCAAGCTGTTATTGAGGCTGGTGTATGTGGCAGACTGGTGCAGCTCCTGATGTGAGTACTAAATCTATGATACCTGGTCCACCATTGCTCTATTGTTTCAATTAATTGTCTTGGCACTAAACTTGTGTGTTTGGGGAGAATAGAGTGAGAGGTTGGGAAGAGTGAACAATTTATACGATGATATTTGACTGTATACATTATCCACTATCCACTGAAGAATTCAGTTTTGCATGTCTCTTTTGGCTTTTAGCACTTTGACTTGCCACTGTGGCACCACCACTACTCACCTTGAATATAGGTTTTGCTTCCCCAACGCATCATTGCTGAGGGTTTCCTGATTTTGGTGTAACTCTTTTCATCAGACTATCATCAATCATGGTGCTCTCACATGCCTGTTGAGCCTGTTGACGAATAATCATAGGAAAAGCATAAAGAAAGAAGCTTCATTACTGCTGGAAACAGAGAACAGATACAGGGAAGCCAGTATATCCCAATTATTTTTTGCTTGATGTAAATCCTTTTAATCAAATAGACTATTGATATTTCTTTTTATAGTTTATCCTTTTCTTTAGCTTGATGATTGTTCGTTAATTTACTTTGATCCATTAATAATTAATTTAAAAATTTTAATCCATCCATGACTCATTTAATAAAAGCTATCCTTATTTTAAGAGTTAAATATTTTTGTAAATTACAATATTATCCCCCCTCTCGTCCACCTCTTCCAAATGCAGCATCAGCTGCTCTGAAAATATTTAACTATGTGAAAGTATAATGCCGTAAAACTATCTGACGAAACATGATGGGATTTATTTATTTTTCTATATTTTCACCTAATATTATTTTTCTTGCTTATCAATTATTTTTTTGGCCGGTATGAATATTTGATCCTTGAATTTTTTTTTAAATTATACAATTATTTTAATTGATATAGAATCAACTTATTTTATGTAATTATAGGTGACAGGTGAGCCTATCTAACTCACATGTGTTGAGCTAAAAGTGAGTTAACTTTTACATAAACCTGGATCACAACCGCTACTTTACAAATTCAAAATAAAATTTATATTTTGTTCTTTATAACTTTTTCTTAGTTCAATTTTGATAAGAATGTCATTTACTTGACTAATAAAGAGATATTATCAAAGTGACTATTTTTTTATTGATATTAATTATAATTTTTTGTTAATGCTAATAAAAGTTATTTTGTGATTAAAATTGTTAAAAGTTATTTTGTGATTAAAATTGTTAAAAGTTATTTTGTGATTAAAGTTGTTAGACTTTTTTTTTTAACTATTATTATTTTTTAGACTATATTTTACATATATAATAGTAGTCTGTTATGATTAATTTTTTTTTTCAATATTTAGAGTGATCTTTTTATCATAATCAAATACGTTACTTTTTTTAATAATTTGATAGAATTTAATTTTTATTATTAATTAAAAAGTTTTTAACCAACATTAATTTGGACTGTGCCTTTTTTTTTTTACTAATTGAGAAAATTTTTCAGTCAATATTAAGTAGGCAAAAAAAGTTCCAACCATCAACATCATAAAAAAAACATTGATTCATGTCAATATAAATAAGAAAATTAAAATTCACTACATTTATTTTTTTATAAAAAATTAGAAAATAAAACAATTTGAATAAGATGAATTCAAATTTAATATATTTAAAAATTATCAAATAGAAATTTATGTTATCCAACATGAGTTTTCTTTTATTTATTTTTTATTAATAAAACTAAAAATTATTCCTATTCTCCCCTTTTTTTTTTTTTCCTTTCATTTGTATTTTCTAAACCAAATATTTTGGTGCTTCCTCCCAACCAAAGAATTCCATAAATTAGAATGCATAATAAGACAACAAACAAGGTGGCTGGAATGACCACTTTAGCATTGCCATTTCAAAGATTCTTACCAAGGCAGTGGGTGCAAGTGCATAAAATAAACACTATTTTTTATATTATTTTATTTTGCATAAAAATAAATTTATTTTCAAATGATACATTATTGTCACGTCCTAACTTTTTTTACTTCTATTTTACCTATATTTTAATCTCTGTTTATTTTTTATTTACTTTTACTTTACATCTCTAACATATTCAGTATTTTTTTTGGGTGGTGGGATTAAAAAAAAAATACAATTTTCAAAACAAAACATGTTCATTTAAAATGAACTGAAATATTTTTTAACTCAATTTCAAAACAATTTTATACTCATTTTCAAAATAAATAAAAAGTTGTGACGTAGTTTTAGCTTAAACAAATATTAACAATTTTTCTTGTCATTGTTTCACTATTATTGTTATCAATATTTAGTCATTGATCTAGCGATATTATTATTATTATTATTATTGTCGCTTCTCATAAGCGATACAATTACACAAAGACAGAATTTTAAATTGATTTCACAAAATAGAAAATATAAAAATTTTGAAACAAAAAAGTAAAAATAATTTGTCAAAACTTCACTCTAAACTATACACACAGACTTAGTTACTCCCTCATTTTTTTAAATGTTATATTTTTAAGACTTTTTTTATTTTTATTTAACTACCATCCATAAAATTTAAGATGATATTAATTACAATTAATTAGTTTACACTCATGTATTCATTATAATATAGGAATAAAAAAGATAAAAGAAAAAATGTTATAAACATTTTATTAAAGTAAGAAAATATTGAATTTATTAATTTTTCAAAAAAAAAAAACTTAATCAATACTTCAAAAGAATAAAGAGTGTAATTCTTATTTGGGTATTGGTCATATCCCTATTTTTTTAAGGGGTACACATTTGGTAAAAAAGAAAAAAGTCTTTATGGTAAAGTATGCTGAATTGCAAGTGGAGCACATGTCCCTCATGAGAGTTCAAGAGTCACATGTATACTATATAAGAAAACTTCAATTTGTTCTTTAATAAAAAAATAGAAAACCAAAAGGTCGTTACTAATTTAAAATTAACATATTGTATACAAAATTAAAAATTAAAGTTTTTAATATTAGATTTTATTCATGTTTGACAAATTTTACAGATTAGGCAATTGTAACTTATATCTAAAGGCTAACGAACTAATTAACTAAATTAAAAGTATTTGGTATATGTATTTATTAACTAACATAAAAAATTATACTTGATCACATATAAAAAATTTAACAGTTATGCACAATAAAAAATATTTTTTATTTTTATTTATTTTAAATAATTTACCATATTGGACAATATTTTTTTAGTTATCGTTTGAACAGATTTCTATAAAATAAAATAAAATATTATAAATTATTCTTGTCTAAAAAACAATATTTTATGAATTTATTTTGAAATGAATAATTGGCTAAATGGAATAAGTATTAGGAAATGTTTTAATACATTTGATCTCGAATAAGATTTGATTTCCAATCTTATTCAATTTAGCCAATTATTGATTTCAAAATCAATAAATATTTTATATATTTGTTGTGTTTGATGATTTTGTTTCATTTTATACAACATAATTTAACTAAATAAATTTATATTCTTTGAAATTAATTATGTGTAACTTTAATAATTGAATAATCTTTTAAATAATATACTTCTGAGCTATTACTTTCATTTATTATTTTAACTTTCAACAGTCAAAATTTTTTTAATAAAATATTTAAATAAACCTTAGAGTCGAAGGATGAAACAGAAGGTTTAATAATACAATTGTTCTTAAAAAAAAAAAGTTTTAGTAAAATATGATATTGAATTCAAAATGATTAGACCTATTATATATAGTTTTGTAGTTTTTTTATTGGTCCATTATAAGTTATTACATATTATAATTGATTAATATATTAAAGATAAAATATATTAAAAACTTTCTAAATAAAAATCATGTTAATTGGACTAGATAGTAATTTAGTACTAAGAAAACTGAACTTCTCTAGGGATTAGATAGTAATTTAAGTTTTAGGGTTTCTATTGACAAAGTCATAGGTATATATTGAAAAGAAGTGCTACAGAAACGCACACACCGCATCGTTTGGAGCAACACTGATCATGTAAGTCGATCGATCCGATGTATTAGGTTTTCTCAGATCATCTAATCTTATTTAATGTAAATTTGTTATTTGTCATTTTGATTCAATTCTATATGCGTTCTTCTCGATCTCTTTGAATGTTATTAGGTATAAGTTATTCCTTTAGTTATTTGTTCGTTTATTAGATCTAAGCTATTTCGTTTCCTCCGTTATTAGATCTGAGTTATACAAGTCCTTTTTTGTTTGATAGGTACTCGGTTTTTTGTTTCTTCTCTGTTTTTGTTTGATGGGTATAGTTTTTTTTTTGTTGTGTATTCTATACAAGCAGGATACAGAACATACATTGGGAAACACAATAGAAAATTTAATTTTTGTATGATTTAGAATAGAGTGTTGGTGGGATTTTATCTTTTACAGGGAGAGGTTAAGGAGGGCTTTTACCAATGGAGAGGGATGGTAGGCAAATATGAAACCCTTTGTTTGGTATGCAGTTATGTGATACTTTGGAGGGACGCAATTCCTATTAGTTTTAGTGATCTAAGTGAAGAAGTAGGCGAATTTGTAGAGTTGACACACTGAGATCTTGGAAATGGATTGTAACATAATGGTTACAGAATCCAAATAAATATTGTGGGTTTTCTGATATTTGTTTTACATAGAGTATTGATGTGGAGGTGAATAAACAAAGGCTGAAATAATATGGGGTTGTTTTTGTTATGGTTCTTGCTTGGTTTGATAAATCACGGAAGCTTTGCAAGCGTAGAATGTGGATGTTATGGAATATGGAATCTGTAGTTGACAACTCAGAGTTGTTGTGAATCATAAGTTGCATTTTTTATTCATCATTAATGTATTTTTCGTGAGTTATATGTTGCCACATGTACAATTTTGCATATGATGCATAATGCATGTTTTATGTTATAGTGGATTTGATGTAATATCTGTAGAAACTGTTTTCGTAATTCTTGTTCTTGCATTTCATACATACCTTGTATGTCGAGTTTGTGCTACTAGCTTTTTTGATAACAAACTCAACTTTGCCTATAAAAGAATAAAGGGAACACAATAGGTTTAAAGTACTAAACCATTACATCATGTACCATTAAGTTTGTGTTTATGAATGTATGCTTAATGTGTGCATTTAGTGTAGAGATTTCTCATTTTTTTCTGGTAAGTTTTAGTAGTTCTTATTGTCTTCTATTTTTATTTGTTCTTTAATATGAAACAATTGTTGTCAGTTCTTCTGGGCATTTTGCCATTATTATAATACAAAACCTTTTTATTTTCTGATCATAGATAATGGATTTAATTTTGTAGAGGAAGTGCCATAGTTTGAAAACATTCAAAAGGTAGAAAAATATTTAAATCTGCAACACACCCCTACATCTTAATTCCATACACACAAAAATACTAGAAAGAATATCAACTCAATTTTGCTGAATAATCCAGAGGAATTGCTGCTCAAACAAGAAACACTGAGAAGCATATACTTCCAATCTAACAAGGAACAATATGAGCATTAACCATAGCACCACCAACCAGAATCTTGCTAACCTATAGAGCCCTCCCTCCAAAACCTATCAATCTTCATCAATTCTTCCTGTGACTTGGTGTGAGCCTGACATATTGTATACTTGTGTTTTGCATTTCCTCTACTGCCCAATGAAGCTTCATCCCTTCTCTACTCTGCTACTAAAAGTATTGTACATGGTTTTCTTCACCAAGTTATAACATATGGCCATTACATTGACATATTCAGCTAGTCAGAAATATACATCAGACATGAACTTTATGCCTCTGGTCCAGCTGTATAATACAATAACTATGTGAAAGCTTTTAACTTATTACGACAATATACGAGTTAAACTATAAAACCAAGAAATATGGTTTTGGTTTGTAATTGGTTCGCTCGAGTTTTTTTTGTTAGTGATCTCATTGAAATGTTGTATTGTGTGTATCTTTATTTGAAGTCATTCAATAATTTTTCTTGGAATTTACCAAAATTTTGTTATTTCTATTTTAGTGTAACCAAAGTGAAGGAAAAAATTCCTCAAGTTGGAGCATGGGCCTGCTATCTCATGTTAGGTCCACAGTTGTGGGGAAATGTTGCAAAGGAAACTTTGGCATGTCAAGGTTCTTGCAATCGAACGATTATCAACGCAAGTTGATTTTATCCAGTGGTAAAGAGTCATACTATGAACATTTTACCAAGAGGTCTTACTCATCTCCCAATATGACACCTGGAACTGAGAGTATGACTGCAAGTACTAGAATGAAGATGCCAAATATGGGGAGTGAAGGATTTGCCTGTTCATCTTATTTATCAACTGTCAACAGAAATTCAAGACTGATTCATTTCAGCAGTTGCATCAAAACCCCTGTGAAACCTGAACAGACTGTTCCAAAAACTGCAATCCAAAAGGTGGCTACTGAGATGGCGAAGATGCCAAGTGTTCTAAGGTTTGTGTTCTTTCGTTACCATTTAAATGTTAATATCTATGTTACATATGATTATAATAGATTGGTGTGATATGCAACATCCATTTTGCCATTTAAAAGAAAGACAATGAGAGATTTAGAATGGAAATGACTGTCTAATTGTTTGTCATAACAAAGTGCAAGAAGAGATGTAAGGTGAGGATTTGGTTAAGCTAAATTTTTATAAACCTAGGATACTTTTTTATGGATAGAGATAATAGTACAACGCAAACGGTTGAGTTATGAAATTTTTTACTGAAATGTTCGACTGTAATAGTATTTAGGGAAATATACAGGCTGATTTTAACTTCGTATTCTTGAAATCTCACATTATGTTTGTCTCTCCTCACGTGAGTATTGTGGAATTGTATTCGTTTCTAGTGAGTGAAATTAGAAGTGTCCAAGGTATTGATGAAAAGAAAGATGTCTTGGTGTCCATTTCTTGTTCTCCACGTCCTTGAAATTCAATTCTTAAATGGTATATAACCTAAGATAGATTACAAAAATAATGCTTATCTTGATATAATGATTAATACTTGTACTTTTTTAGCATAAACGATTGATCATTTCCATTAATAAAATATTCCAATTGTTGGTTTTATTATGAATAGATATATCGGTGCAGCCATCCCTTCGTTTGCTTATTGTGATGCACCAGAACCATGGCAACTAGGATTTCAAGATGCAGCAACACCAATAATGCAAGGAATAATGGACTTACATCACGACATCTTTTTCTTCCTTGTTCAGATTGCGGTTTTTGTATTATGGGTCCTGTCTCGTGCTTTATGGTGTTTCAGGTCTAAAATTAGTCCAATCCCACAAAGGATTGTTCATGGAACCACAATTGAGATTCTTTGGACCATATTTCCCAGTATCATCCTCATGTTCATCGCTATACCATCATTCACTTTGTTATACTCAATGGACGATGTTGTAGTTGATCCAGCCATTACTATCAAAGCTATTGGGCATCAGTGGTATTGGAGTTATGAGTATTCAGACTATAACAATTCGGATGAGCAGTCACTTGCTTTTGACAGTTATATGGTTCCAGAAGATGATCTAGAATTGGGTCAACTGCGTTTATTAGAGGTTGACAATAGAGTGGTTGTACCAGCCAAGACTCATCTTCGTGTTCTTATAACATCAGCTGATGTACTTCATAGCTGGGCAGTGCCTTCCTTGGGTGTGAAATGTGATGCAGTACCTGGTCGTTTGAATCAGATCTCTACTTTTATACAACGAGAAGGGGTTTATTATGGTCAGTGCAGTGAAATTTGTGGAACCAATCATGCATTTATGCCTATAGTTGTTGAAGCAGTTTCTACTAAAGATTATGGTTCCTGGGTTTCCAGCCAAGTCCAATAATCCCAACAGGTTGGGGGTGGTGGAGACAATGACGACATTGACGTGGTGAAGGAAGTAGCAGTGACAAGAATTGCTGATGGTTGGTCAAATAAGATAAATAAAATTAGGTATTTTCAATGAGTATTTCGTATTTGAACCAAGGAGTTGTCTCAGCACAATTAACTTTTTGTCACTGTCTATTTTCACTTTATTTGTGTGTCATATTTTATTTCTTAAAATAAAACCTGAAACAGTTGTATTTTTGTTATGGATGTGCCATACTTTTTTTTTTTATAAATCAAATTGATACATAATTATTTGTCGGGACGTTTGTGGTGTGGTTTTATCTGATTTTGGATTAAAATTTTATCCAAATCAATAGAAATGTGTATAGCAGAATTTGATTTGGTTGAAATTAGTTATGAAATACAATTTAAATTAAATTTCCTAGCAAGTTTTTTGTATTGATGGATAAATTTCTTAATTTCAAGTTTTTATTTATGGATAAATTATTTCAATCGCATCAATGGTATGTTTTTTGAAACTTGACCTGGGGTAAATAATTGAAATGTTTGAAGGATATGAAATAATGAAGCACATTGTGGATGGTTAAGTATACGTATTTTTGTGGTGTTAATCACTACATGGAGTTTAGTAGCAAAATATTTGTTCTCTTTTAAAATTCTGGAGGAAGTAGATAATGAATTTCATACATTCACCTTCACATATTTCATAAGATTTAAATAACATGAGTTTTGAGATGTTATCTTAACTCATTTTTTTTTATACATTTACGATTTTTTTCTAAGTTATATTAATTTTTTCAAGTTGACTTTTTTCTAGTTTAAAAGATAAGACATCATATATAATTTCAATTAACCTTAAGAGCTAGTTTAATTATTTATTACGCAAAAAATGAAAGAAAACAGGCATTTAGCTTTTAATTTTGACAACTAAACATTTGTTTAAAACTTTCCTGTCGTTTTATACCAATTTTGTTATTAACTAATAAAAATTTGATATAGACAACTTTATCTAATTTTGCTTCAAGGATTTGCTTCATAGATGACATAAGACAATTACATAATAAATCGACAATATAATAAAATAGAATTATAACAATCACAATCAAATCATGTTATTAACATTTGTTTTCGATGTTCATTACCCTCCAACAATCACATACTATATATCATACTCTCTATATGTAAGTATCTATATATAACATATTTTCCTTTCTCTATTATATAAGATGATGATTCACAATACTACACAATTCCTTTATGGTCTATGTTAAGAGTTAGAACTTTGAACAACTATAAAATGAAAGGAAAAAAACCTTAATGCAAATCTATTTTAGTAAGCATCCTATGGTTAGACTTCTCAATGCCAAACCCTATTTAGTACTTAAATAATTTCATTAAATAAAATAAACAACTACAACTTGTTATTTTTTATTTTATAAAAAATGTTATATTGTATACTCTCCAATTATTTTTGACTTGGATAATGTTTAATGAAACTTTAGTAAATAGATGAGCCTGGTTCATTTTCTTTCATTTCTTAAGTAACAATGTAATAATATGGTATCGAAATTTTGTTTGTTCTTGGATATCATAATTATAAAATTTATGAAAATTGTGAATTACTATTCCTAAGAATAATTAAGCTCGATTTGGATGGAGAAAATATTGTTATTAATTTTTACATCCCCTTTTTAGAAATCAAATAGCGGTTATTGATTTTAATTAAAATCTTTGAATTCATTACTACATTAAATGACTTAATAAGAGCCTGGATAAAATTGATTGAAATTAAAATTCTCATCTCTTTCATGAAAATGTTTTTTTTACTGAAAAATAAAAAATCCTGAAAAGCATTGATTTAGGAGAATGTTAATTCAAAAGCAAAACCAAACATGATAACCAAGTTTTCCAAGTTCAAATTCCTGAAAAAAATATTTCAATGAGGTAAAAGCAACTCTATGATTAGATGTACCGCGTTTAAAATTTAAATTTTTCTAAAACAAAATAAGGAGCAAAACTTTTTTCAAAATTTCAAATAAAAAGTAAAATATAGATATTCACCTTTTACAGAAAAAGAAAAAGGATTAAAAAAGTATTATTATTAAAAGGAAAACAGAAAAAAAAAATTTTTGCTCTCGTTGAGAGTCGAACTCAAGACCTCCCGCTTACTAAACGGGTGCTCTAACCAACTGAGCTACGAGAGCTTTGCTTGTTAGGAAATAACTATCAGCTTTTTTATATTTTTAAAATAATTCAAACTTTGAATTTTTTTTAAAATAATTGGAGTTATTATTAACTGTAATAATTAAAATGTTATAAAAAAATTTAAATCATTTTTATATATCGAGATATTAAAAAAGTAGTTATAAGAAAATTAGAATATATATATATATATATATATATATATATATATAAAAGTAATTACATTTAGAAGTAACTGTTTTGTAATTTTTGAAAAAAAAAATGTATAACTAAAATACTTTTGATTATATATTTTTAAGATATATTGATATAGATAATGATGATATAATGATATAAATAAACCCAAAACACAACAACTTAGTCTCTCTTCTTGCCGGTGCCACAAACCTTCTCTCTCTGTCTCTCTCTCTCTCTCTCTCTCTCCGACGTACATTTGTTGTGTGGTTTTTTTGATATTAGGGTTTGATGGACTCTTCCGATTCGTGGGTTTCCACGCGCATCTCCTCCTCTTCACGCCGCTATCATTCTCGATCTGGTCTCGCACTGTCTCCACTCCCTTTATTCTGTTGTTTCAATTTCAAAAAGGGTTTATTATTGGATCCAAAAGTTACGGTATGACGAATCGTAATAGCGAAAAATTGCAATTGTTGTTGCAGATCTGTACATGGAGGAGAGTGAAGGGAACGATGATTTCAGAGCGGAGTACCTCTGCCCTTTCTGCGCCGAGGATTACGACGTCGTTTCCCTCTGTTGCCACATTGACGATCACCATCCTATACAAGCCAAAAGCGGGGTCCGTTTCCCCTTTCTTCTTTCCAATTTCCAATTACCGATTACCGACACAACCTCTTCACTTAATATCAGGGTTTAAAACTTATTTTTTAATCCTTCTAGTAAAAAAAATTATTTATTCCATATTCTTTTTTAACCTCAATATATGCCTCTTTGATACCTTTTAGTTGTAGTTATAGGAACTTAAATCATTAAAAACGTATATTCAGAGTGTTTATAGAGATTAAGTTGAGATGTTTTCAGTGTTGTCACTATGTAATATGTAATATTTACGAGTATAAAGTTGAAAGGAGTGATTAAACACGATGTGAATCAGTGATTATAGTAAAAGATAAATAAATTATGTATTTTTATTACTACTATCGATTTCTTCTAGTGCTTCAATGTGGATAAGGGAGTAAGTTTGTGGATGGGAACACAACAGCAATATTGGTTCTGTTATGTTCTGTGCTCACATTACAGTTTTTTAAGTCTATTTCTTGTTTTTTTGCGTGCTAACTTGTGTTTCTTAATTGTTACTTGGTGCTTGTGTCTTCAGGTGTGTCCTGTTTGTGGGAAGAAGGTGGGAGTGAATCTCGTTGGACATCTTACCGCGCAACATGGGAGCTTCTTGAGGATATCCTTTTTGCAATTTGGTTTGTTTCTTATGTTTTTTTTTTATCATGGTTTTTCTATTTCTTTTAACTTCAGTTATTTGACAATTTTAAGTTGACAGTTCAGTTGTTTGATTCTCGTGACGTTCGGAAACTGTTGCACATGTATAATAGAAGAAACAGGAAGTGAAATGAATAACTTTTTTTTTTTTTTTCTGAAAAGTTAAAAGTAACTTACGGACTTTAACTTTTGGAAATATAGGATTTGGTAATTTTGAAAAGGTTGACATCCATACATTGATTTTAACTTAGGAAGGAAGCTTTGTTCATTTTATTTTCAATTTTTCTTCTTCCATAAAAATTTAAACTAGGTCAAAATTTGTTGATAGATAAAATTTCAATATGCATGCGTATTGCCATTAAAAAAGGAAAAGAAAAGAAAAAGGAACCTGTAAAATGTCGTGTGAAGAGTTTTCATGTGTCTGCCCAACATGTGAAGAGGTCAAATGTTTCCATAACCAGAACATACGTGCAGCGTAAAAGGAGGGTCAGGAAAGGAGGCTCTAGTTCACCAATTTCGATGTTAAGGAGAGAGTTACGAGAGGGAGCCTTGCAGTCACTTCTTGGAGGTTCTTCATTCATAGCTTCCTCCAATTCTGAGCCTGATCCTCTGTTATCATCTTTTATGTTCAGCCCACTTGTTGCTGATGAGTCTTCAACTGCAACACCTCCTGCTTCCATCCAAGGTGCCCTTGTAAAAGAAAGCTCAAAAGATTATTTCTCGGAAAGGTAGGAATTTGATACCGCTGTCTTATTATGTTTTGCTATGCTTGAAAAGTTAATGAAAATATTTACGTTGTTTATATAATATTTATAGTATTGGATGCATGTAGTCTTATGCTCTGTATGTAGTTAAATTTGTGACCATATTCCTTTTTGAAACTAACTGATGAAACAAGAAACGGTTTCTTGCATTCAGGTATTCATGAATTGGAACCATTAAATGAATGATCAGATAGCTCACATTTCGAATACGTATTTTAAGTTAGATTTATGGAGATATAATGAGTAGTTCGATCTGCATTCAATGGTTGTGATTAGTGGAGTCACTTGAACTGTTGTATGATCATTTGAGCATCGGTGTCACACTGCTACAAAACCTTTTCATTCATTTTGCGATTCACGACTATTCCAAAACTTCTAGTCTGACAATTTTGTGTGGTTACAGAAAACCTAAACAGTTACAGCTGTCAGAAGAGGATAAAGTAGAGAACGCTCGGAGGTTTGAATTTGTGCAAGGGCTTCTGTTGTCCACCATTCTTGATGATAAATTATGACTGCATTTGTAGCTCGTATGCCATTATTGTATTAGGAGCTGGAGCTGTAAGCACGAGAGAGAGAGAAAAAGAGAGAGAAATTCAGAACGATACGAAGTGGCAGTAGCTACACTGGATATATATATATATATATATATATATATATATATATATATATATATATATATATATATATTTTGTGTATATATTTTTATATATATATATACTTTTTGTGTGTTTTTTTTTCTTTATATTTTT
>Ga0099825_1004030_pt1 | contig 19395 bp, 9 predicted proteins | sample SiratroredBW_FD_76838 | JGI IMG/M metagenome (GOLD analysis project Ga0099825, IMG submission 76838) | Root nodule microbial communities of legume samples collected from California, USA - Siratro red BW | ecosystem: Host-associated > Plants > Roots > Nodule | place: USA: California | collected... | reverse complement strand
ACTTCTTGGATGGAGGGATTAACATTGAATCTAACAATCCATACTCAAGAAATAATTTTGGTGTGAGAGCGAGTTCTTCATACTCCACCGTTTTGTATTGTTCCATGTCAATAGCTGCTTTTCTGAATAAGAATTTTATTTTGCATGGACAATTGCCATTTGTAACTTTGTTGCATAATTCATCGCTTTTACAACAAATATTTCTAGAGTTGAAGTATGCTTGTACTTTAACGTATATTCCAGGAACTTCAGCTTCTCTTCTGTGAATTTTTAAAAGAAACTTTTGTAAAATCTTGAATTTTTTCAGATTTGTTTCTTTTGGAGGTGTTAAAGAGGTGATCACTTGATCTTTATAAGTATTGGGCCTCATGTTGCCCTGACTTCTGATTTGAATTGGCTCTGGGCTTAGGGCCTGTTTTATAGTTTCTGGGTTGATAGTATCAAGTTCCAGAGACTTTTCTGCTTCTATACAATAAGGTTAGCTAATATATGCATATTATTATTGTTAATTTATTTCATAAATTTAATTTCTCTAATGCTTAAAAAATTAATATTTAAATGAAATTTAAACGAAATTATTAATACATTTTACATTATTTAAGTAGATTTTATCTGTTTAAATTAATTTTATCAAATTAATAGTTTAACTTTTTTTCTTTTTATTAGGCCGACCATGTATCCATCAACCTATTTATATAATGAGAAGAGCCTAAGGCTTTCTTTTTTTAATAATTTTTTTTTGCCAAAATCTTCTTGCACCCCATCAAATCTGACCTGCACCTAATCACAGGAAAATATGAAATTACTCTTAATTTTAGAATCTGAAAAATATTTTTTAAAAAGTATTTTCTGAAATAAGAATTTATATTCTAGAAAATATTTTTCAAAAATATATTTTATAAAGTTTTTTTTTTTGCAATACAAATTTTATATTTTAAAAAATATATTTAAGAAATACATTTTGGAAAGCGTTTTCTAAAATATATATTTTGAAAAAAACTTTTCGAAATATATTTTCAAAAAGTATTTTTAAAATGTACAGAGTGTTTTTGAAATTTTTGAAAATTGATAAGGTGTCAAAAGTGATGGAATGCTGAAAGTTTTTGCCTATTTTTTTTGATAGATTACTGATAGGTTAAACCCAAAGACTTTGGACCAGACTATTTTGTCATTTTTTCATAAAACTTAATAATGTCCAAAATCTAAATAGTGAGAACAATATCTTTATATGAACAATAGCTTGATTTTTGAATCTGAAATTTTGAATTGTTTTCTCTATAAGAATTTCACCATGATGCTTCTTACAACCATCTATATACACTATACTCTATATGAACATCTAAACAGTTATTTATTATCCCAAATAACATTATAAGTTTGTTCACAAACAAACTTTATCTTATATACGTGTCTTACCAAATGGATAAGCACGTGCCAGCCACAATACGTGTCTTACCAAATTGTTAAGGATAACTACAAAACTATATACATAATTAGAACGCACACACCATGCATTATCTATACACGTAACAGTTCATTCTCACACATATAAAACATCACACATATTCTATTCATTCTCATTGCACACACTTCATCGCTCATCACATTCACCAAAACCAGACACATGGCTGAGTTCACAGAATTGTTCCCCTTAGGCCAACAATTCGATGGTTTGATGCACATGTATGTCTATGTCCTTGCTATTGATGTTCCAACTCTCACCATTGTTCTATTCCTACTCACATTGTTGTTCTTCATCCTACACCAAATTCTCAACGGCATGTTCTTCTGGTTGATGGAAATGGGGTCAAATGAACATGATCTTGAAGAGGGCAGCACCCCTTTGGAGCCCTCTCACCATGTCACCATCTTTCATGCCCTTATGCACAGCAACTTGCATGCTTGGACATTGGTGGCTGCATCTGAAGGAGTTCATTCCAAAATAGGAGAAAATCTTAGAGCTTCCAAGAAATTGCCCTCCTTGGTCAACTATGGAATGCATGATAAGGCTAGAAGTTGTGGGGAATGTGCCATTTGCTTGGAAGAGTTTCAAGTCAATCAATTATGTCAAGTTTTTCCTGTGTGTAAACACATTTTTCATTCGGATTGCATAGACCACTGGTTGCAGAAGAAATTGAACTGCCCCATTTGTCGTTGTTGTATATATTGATGATTTGTAATTGCTGTGTAAACTCTGTATATTTGTATATACTTATCAGTTAAGTTGAACAAATTTAGTTTTGGTATTTTTGTTACAGAAAATTATGACTGGTTGGAGATTTTTTATTTTTTTTATATTTGGACAATAAAAAATATCGAAAATTTAATTATTAACAAAATTCTACAGAAATTTCAGACTGATATCTTGATTATGGAAAGGAACATAACCATGACAGATCTAATGGTTTGGTAAGACTGATAAAGTCGTTGCCTAGTCCTTTTGAAACATACTCCTTCATGGGAAAAATCAGGGAGAATAATTGATTTTCTTATAAGATGAAAGAGAAAAGAGTTGTGTTTCAGAATAAAAGGGTGCTTAGAGAACTTTTTGCAAGAATTAACAGCTTCAAAGATTTTATACTATATTATATTCTATATAGATCTGTTCGTAACAAAAATTATATCCAGTTTTGTAAGTACTTACCTCCAAATAAAATTGAAAGTCCTATTGGTATAGTTCTCAATTAAATTTTGAACTTTTATTTTAATATTTTATTCCCATTGAAATGATAATTTATTATCTAAAATATCAAGATAAATTTTTAATTTTTATACTGATTCTGGTCAAGAGACATTCGGTGATGATTCAATAACTATGAACCGAGCCCGTCATATAAATATTTTATATTATTATTTTTTCCTGAACAGAATCACGTTATATATTTAATTACAGGGTGGAAAATTATTAAAGTTAAAATCAATCATGTCAAACTTATTTTTTCATTATTATAAATAAGGAGGAAAAAGTAGAAAGAAAAAAAAAAAGTTACATTTTTACTTTATTAGACAAAGTTCTGATATCTAATGTCCCACTTTAATATCTGATATTTTTCGCAAGTACACCCTTACTATGTTGAATACCAAATATTTAGAAAAAAAAAAAAAAAAAAAAAAAAATAATTTCAAAAAAAAAAAAAAAAAAAACTAAACAAGAGAAAAAAATTACCCTCAAAATTTGTTAAAAAATTAATTTACCTTGAAAATCAGCTAGAAACATAAACATGTAAAAAGGAAAACATAGAAAATCACAGGCAATTTTCTCTCAAATCAAATCCACATGAACTAAGTGAGAGAAAAATTCTAGGAATTGTAATTTGGAAGGAACTTTAATCCATTAGTAATGTAACCTTTTATTTTTATCAGCTCTAGTAATGTACCTGTAAAATTTTAACGTGATATCATATAATTAATAGTCAGTAGAAAAATTTGAATGGAATAGATGTGAAAAAAATCCCAGAAAAATCTCATAATTCTAAGAGTATACTTGTAATGGTTGATTTTGATAATTTAATATAAGATACCTGTTAACATAATGTTACAGATAAAAATCAAAAAATTCAAAGAAAAATTCATGAATCATGTTAAAATTGAATGAGTGGGATCATTACATAATGATCTTTGATTACTTTCATCCATAATACGATAAGTTTGATTTCACCATTAAAGACCATGGTAAAAGAAAGAAGAAGAACAAGAACCTTAACAGTGGAAACGTTGGTTGGAAAAGGAGGTGAGGTTGAGATTGATAGTGCAAGACATTTGAATGGTCTTTTTCTTCTTTAGCAGCTTGAGCACGTGCACTGTACCACTTAATTTTGCGTAGCTTCTGAGTTTGAACATGTCTGAGAAAATGTAATGATCGGTTAGATTTGACGTTACCAATTCCTTCTGCCCCAACCTCATCTGAACCTTCAAGTTCAAATCTTTGGTTTCCTTAGCCTCCAACGTGGCAGCTTTCAATTTGGAAACACCAACACACACGCCAGAATTCTCATACATCACACTCACACTGCTCTTTCTGAAACTGAAGGAGGCAAAGCTAGGGTTCGTGAGGGTCACGCGAGCAATGATGGTCACGTTCAAAGGAGATGTTGTAGAAATATTGCGATAGCTATGAGTATTGTGCATCAACCTTGCTGATCTGAATTCAATTTTGGGATCTCCCACGTGCGACGTGACAAATGCAAGAACAAGCCAAATCACCATTATGACCACAAACAAAGCCAAAGTGTATACCAAACATTTGCTGCTTTGTTCTTCTTTCTTGTGTGATGGGAACACTCCGATCAGTTCCTCTGTTGAGATGTTGTTGTTTGCATATCTGTGTGCTGGATTTGACAACGACTTTCGCATGATTTCTGACATTTCGTTTCTTCTTTCACAATCTCCAACTTTATATTTTTGCATGCCAGATTTCGTTTCGGAGAAACCTGAAATAAAGTGCTTTTTGTTTTGGTGGAGAATCCATGTCGGATTATATATACATAACGAAAGAGAGAGACTTCTTTACACTTACGCGTTCTTCTTCCTTTTTAAATTCTTAATTTCTTTTCATACACTCATGATTTTTATTATTTTTACTCTTTCTCCTTTTCTTGCCTTTCTGCTTCTAATAACTGTATTATTCGTTAAGAGTATAGAATCAATTCTCTCCATATGGTAGTTTCACATGCCATTAATATACCATTAAGAAGACAAAATATAACCCCTAACAAAACCTATCACAGTACTGTACTTCTATTGTATTATTATGATAGTCCTTCACCATAAATTTCCCATTATATATAATATAAATTGTTTATATATATATATATATATATTATATAACATTTAAGCGTAGGCTACACTGTTTAAGAACTTCAACTTCAATACTCTCTATTTTAGAATGATATTTTATTTCTTTTTTCCTTTTTTAAGTGATTCTGTTTAGGACTCACATTTCTATATGTATATATTTGAAAAAACAAAAAAAAAATCATTCTCTTTATTTGCATTTCTTTTTTTATGACCAAATTAAAAATAGTAATTAGGAATAAAAAAATCGAAATTGCTTTTCAAAAGAAAAATATTTTTCGAAAAATCATTCATATCTTTATTGAGGTAGATAATAAAATATTTGAATGGAAATTATACTAGAGTAGCTCTGGGGGTTTCTTTTATATATACAAGCCATGAATCTAAACCTAACAAAATTGGTCACATAAATTTTTTAACCAATCAATCATTAATATTGATTACTTGAATATACAACAAATTTGGGAGTTATATGGTAGTTGAGATGTGAGCATAACTACTTGGTAATAATTGTGCTAGGTGGCTACATATTTATCATCAATTTTCTTACTATTAAGAAAATTAATTACATTTTTAATATTTTGTTATAACTCTAAATTGCTGTTATAAGCTATGGCAAAAGCTGTCAAGAAGTGTAACCAATTCTGTCTAATTAGCTTATTTTTTTGGACTTGAGGTTATATATGGCTTAATTTGTGTTGTAATTATTTAAAAAATACTTTTTAATAAAATAAAATATTTTTTATATATTTATTTTATCTATCTTCTCAACTATCGTTTTCTATTACCCAATTCCCGAGTCATATGATATTTGATATTTATTTACTATAATGCGCCTCTATTTTTCTCTTTTTGGCACGCATTATGGAGGCAAAGACTTAATTATGCTTGGAATTAATAATAAAAATTTAGGTATTTTAATTTCTTCTCAAAATTTAATAAATTAAAGCTTTCACATTATATACCTCCTTTTGCAACTTGATCTTAATTTTCCTCTTTTCAGAATATAGATTCGCCAGTAAGTTATAGGAATAAATGAGTTGATGAGAAGAAAAAACACATTTACAAGTTAATTCACAAAGAAAAGTGCAGCAGTGGAAGCTTTTTTATATTATATGGATGGTGACACAGAAGACTGAAGATTCATATTTGTTCCTTCTAATACATGCGTTGCTTTGTTGTCATTTATACACCAGAGTGAAGCCCAATCTAATGCATATACAATGCACTACTTTTATTACCTTTTTTTTCTAAAGTTGTTCATAACTTCCACTCGTGAAATGTATTAAATACTTTGGAGGTTAAAATGTTTTGTTTTTTAATTTTATTTTTAAAAGGTTTATTTTGACCTTTTGATTCTATATAAATTATTTTTGTTTTTCTACACAATTTTGAATTTTTTACTAATTCAAAACTTAAAATTTGTCCAATTGAAAACCATTTTTATTTTTAAGTCATTTTATAAAAGATAATTCAAAAGTTGCAAAATACTTGATATGATGGAGGATGGTTTTTTATGATGTCAACAATAATCATGTCATATTAAAACAACTAAGACTCACAATCACACACTTTAAGGTAGTGTACATATTAGACAAGGAGAAAGAGAAAACCCCTTGCATGTGATGTTATAGATTTTAGATTTATTTTGAATTATTTCTTGTTTTAGTAGACTTATTTTATAATATTTCATCTATTTCACATTATGCTATAATATGACAAACTTATATTATACTCGTATTAAGCATAATATTTATATATAGAGTGACATATTAGATGAAATTGGATCCTTGAATTATTTGACAAAGAAAAGCTATATAATTTACTTATGATTACCATATATATTTTTTACTGTATTTAGATACATTAACAAATGATATAAGAAAACTTAACCGGAGCACTACCTAATTCCTTTTATCACTTTCAAAACTGTTGTATATTTTCTATGGGGTGTATATACCAATAATCTATCTGGTGCGCCAGAACGATAAGTGTTGCAGAGGTCTTGTACGGGCAATATCTCCTTTCCGCAGCCACCACATGTATGATGAAATGCCCAGCCATCTTGCTGGCCGGTATATACAGTGCTTCATCATTTTCTGTGCTTAAGTGTTTAGCTTATTGAATAAATCTTATAATTTGGCCACGACAAGTTTCTAAAATGAAGGTTTAAGTTGTAAAGTACTTGTGTTGACTGGGTACAGTTACGAAGATACTCCAAATTCCCTTAGAAATGCTCCTTATGGAACTCAAATTTTGTTTGACCTTTTTGGTTGAACTCGAAGCAGAGCTTGCTTAATTCTTTGGCCAAAACCGGTGCGCCACAATAGAATACCCCTGTAGCGAATTGAGGATGTAAGTACAAGATGAAACAATGTCTATAAATTTATGATTGATGAAGATTGGCTGACCTATTCGTCCATTGCAGTGCTTAGAACATATTTTAGAGAAAACCTTCTTCCAGTTAGGCCTAGCAAAATGAGTTCTCACCTGGTAGTAAATTTAGAGGAGCAAAGCAAGGTTTAAAATCAACTTAGTCATGACTGAAAAACAAACTCTGTATGACTCTTATTTTTCCAAAACTTAAAACGTATGAAGGTACAGTAAACAGAAAAAATAAAAGGCTTACCCTAGTCCCAGAAACAACATCAACTCCATTTTTTGCATGGTTGAGGGCTTGCACCATAGTAATGAGGGCGGATCTGGCATCGCCTTCTTCGTATACGCTAGTTAAGTAGTTGTGCATCTCAATAACACCCTGAAGTTCATAAGTTGACATTGAACATTAGCTAAATGCAAATATGACTTACTCATCTTGCAGCAGAGGAAATGAATACTTAGAATTCCTCAAGAGAGAGTCTTAAAATATAAATATTAATAGCAGCTAATACCCTTTGATCAAGTTCAGCAACTTCATTCATGACCCCTTTAAACCAATCGAAAGAACCTTGTTCCCTTGTTACCCAGTAGAAATAAGAATTGGTAGTCTTAAGTGTCTTCTTCCGTTTCGGAGAAATCTTATTGAAAGACAGCGAATCTGCACTCCCAGTGCTAAGGTCTGAACCTCTACTTGAATCAGAGACTGAATCCTGGATGATAAGCAACCATGACGTTACTTTCATAGTACATAAAAACCTTCCGAGATTGGTAAGTTTAGCAAGGCTTGTTATATCAAACATCATACTGTTTTTTTTTTTTTCATTTACATTTTAATGTGAAGAAGCATCAATAAATATTTTTTAATGGATGCGCTAAAGCTCACCGCCAGCTCCTCCATTTTGACAATATTGTTGAGAAGATCTTTTAGAATGCTAATAAAAGGTGTTGCTCCGATCCCCAGACCGACAAGTAGTAGGACATCATAGTTTCTGTAGTCTTGTGCTGGCGCACCGTAAGGTCCATCTATCCTTAGCTTTGGTAAGCTGTATCAATTATTGATACCAAGAAGATGACAGGAATCTGAGCATAAAGAATTTTTTCCAAGGGCGAAGTTACAAGGCAAACAAATATGGCAGGCCCATCACGTACCATTTCTTGGTGGTTTCATCGGCCCTTAGAAGGCCACTCTTCCCAGCTACGGGAGGCTCACAGGCCGCAGAGAATACCTTTCTGAGCTCCTGCGTCCAATCTCCCAGTTGCCGTATGTGAACACTCAGGTAGTCATCGCCAGGGGCAGAGGTAATAGAAAACGGATGCCTGTCATAAATACAGTGTATTGTTAGATATGAACCAACGTAACATGAAAAAATTCGTAAAAAGTAAAACAGAAACAGTAAGATGTAAAAGGTGATCTCATTTCAATTGTTTTCTTTTACGACATCTTAGAGGGCTTAACCAGTTAAAGTACTAAATTCGTTTTCTCCATTTTGTGGTTAGAATTTACATGAAGCATGAGAAGTTCAGCTACTACAAAGTAATGTAAAAAAAAAAAAAAAAATAGCAACCTACCACTCAAATGGAGAAACAGCAGGACATTGTACAAACATGTATTGTCCACTCTTGTAACGAAATTGAGGCGGCTTCGACATTTGCAATGTCAGAACATTTCCAGTATAAATAGCAACCTACAATGATGTTTTTTTTTCCACAAAATAAGATCCGTGAGTTCGAGTTGCATCGTTTTTTTTTTTTAGCTTATTGAAATCAGTGATGGTTCTTGTCCCTATTTTTTTTTTCTTGCTCACCTTTATAAGACGGACTGTATAGAAACCAGAACGGCAGAATCTCAACGTTCTTTCTCCCACATAAAGGACGATTGGAACTGCAAGATACATCCATGTCTGAAAAGATATCAATGCATTAAGTAACCAAACCGACAAGGAAAAAAACCATTAACAATGCTTCTAAATAATTGAAATTTGATACTAAAAGTTGCATACCGTTTGAAGGTGCCATTTGCGCTCGAGGTAAAGATTTACACCATGAATGATGAGAAGGACATAGACAATGACAAATAGATGGTGCGAATACCAGAACGCATTGAAACCAGTGAGCCTATTAAACGGTTTCGGAAGCTTAATAAGATTTCTTCTGAACCATTTTGTTGCAAGAGTGAATGCTATTGCCATCAAAATCACCATCAGAATTCCAGTCACGCCCGCAACCCCCTTAACGAGGTCTCCGTAACTGGGTTTGTGATCACCAAATACGCCATCCAAATACTTTTCATAAATTTTGTCAGACGAATTAACAAGTCTTGGAAAATCACAAGCAAGGTGATTCCCGGCATGAAGTATCACACCAATCAGTACTGCTGCAGCAATTGTCTGCAAACATCAACATAAATTACTTCCTTCCTGCAATTTATACCTCTAATTAAGTTTTAAATCCTTAACGAATCTGGCTAAATTCAATTGAAATTTCATTATTTTGTTTTATTTTTTGAGGACCGAAAATTTTAATATTTTTCATTTGAAATCTCAATCCCTGCCTCATTTTTTCTTGTCTTGATATCGTGCTTTATTATATTGTTTTGTAATTAATTTAAAACGACTGTTCATGTAAAATTACAAATAACATTTATTGTTTTCAATAAAAACATTTAGATAATAGAGAAATGTTGCCATATCAATGGTGGTAATTAACGATCTCTTATACACTGTAAACGCTGTGTGAAAAAAAATATTAGAAAAGTATGATGATCTTGTTATCTAACATTTTTTTTATATTAACATTTTATATTAATTATAAACATTTATACTTTTTAAAATAAATATAGTGACAATCACCTCACATAATTAATAAAAAAATTAAATGTTTGATAATTAACTAAAAGTATAAAAATTTTCAAATTTAATAAAACATGAAAATTTAATAAGAACTTGATTAAAATTACTCAAATTTATGAAAGTTTAAAACTTAAGTAAATTTAAAAATATTATTGGGTTGGTATGCGAGTAAAACGCGTTTATCCTACAGTGATAATAAGACGAGCTTTCCTGATAAATTCTATAAAGCAACTAATTCTTAAGAGATTTTAAAAAATGTTTATTGATAGAAAAAAATTAAATATTGCAATATATATATTAAATCTTTTACTGTCATTTTAATACTTTTAGACGAACACTCTTATGGATCACAAATCCCTAATGATGAGTTAAGAAAGCGTTACTAAAAAGAATAGAAGCGATCTTAGTATATATTATCCTATAGGCGGCTTAAGGATGGCCATGAGAAACAGCACTTTGTCCACTAGGTTTAATATATTGAACTTGTTTGTGTGGAGTCGTACCTTATGAAAGTTGATGTTATCATCGAAAGGGGCAATAGAAGACAAGTTGGTGGACCTGAGCCACGTGATGGTATTTCTGCAGACGGGAAAGAGTATAAGTGCCATGTTGAACTTGAGTGTCTCAGCAGCACCTTTGGCCACCAGGAGACAGTAACCCATCACATGATAAGCATTTTTGCGCTTGTACTCTATGAACTTCCACATAAACAGCCCAATCATGACGGAAACCCACAGTGCTAAAACCCAAAGCCTCCTCCAATTTTCCTGGAAATAGTACATCATCCTGCGGCTCATCCTACGTATCCGGCTTCTTCCCCTTATTCCTTGTAGGTTCTGGCTCAAAGCTTGACTGGTGTAGCTTAGCGCTTGGCTGTAGTTTAGATACGTATCCTTTTGTAACAGAAGTGTCTCCAATTGCCATAGCTGCGCCAACACAACCACCATTAAAATGCCGCAAAACTATGAGACTTTCAGTCGTACAGTAAAACATATTTCAAATTGTCGACCATTATTATCATTCCATTAGTTCCTACATATAGAACCAAAAATGCAGCACGCGCGCGTACGAGTTTGAGGAATATATATGCGTGCGAAATCAATTATGATGAAAGATATATGGACATTAGAAACACAAACATCACTCAACAATTCTTAAAAACGTTTTAAAAGCAATTATTTCTGCTCTGTTTTTTGACATCGGATATGATTTTCCTATGAGTGAAATGTACTTTTGTTATTAAATTAATTTGTCATGTAGCCTATTATGAGTAAAATGATTTTATATTATTAATTGATAAAAAAATTTGTTGTTATTATGACTTTTAAAATGGTTATTATAAAACTCAACTAACTTAATAAATATTATTGATTGAATACCCAGGTAAAATTGTTTTAGACTATGTAAACTATTTCTTTTTATTTCATTTGAACTCTCAGTAGCGTTGAGTAATATGATGACATTTTAATTTTTCTTCTTAAAAGAATTAATTTATTACTAAATTGCATACTCTATTTCATTTTTGACTTTTTGATAAAGACCAATCTAACAAATTATAAATTTAGTTTTTATATATTATCTTCGGTCTTATTCTATTAAAAATAAATGGTAGTTTATCGAAAAAGAATAAAGAATTTATCAACAAGTGTCTCAGCTCAAACCGCAAGAAAAACCAGTTCAGCCGCCTAATGCATATCTTCTAAAAGTTTTATATTGATTAAATAAATGAATATGGTTACCACAAATAAGTAATTGATTTGAAGCAACCACTCAATCACAGTGCGTGCATAGTGAGGAAGACATCCTATAGTTGACTATTTGCAATATCCACCGCCAAAACCAAGTATATATAATCTTGGCCTCTAAGACACCTATTAATTAACTATAGTGTAATTTGCTAACTAATTTCACCCAATAAAGGAGCAGACCTGGTCATGCATTGACTTCATTAATCAGTATGAATAAACCTAATTAACAAACAAAACAAGCTGGGTTGTCTTTTTCTCTATAACACATGGCATAAAATATTACAGACATTAAACATACTAATAAGTGTTTTCATTAAAATACTTAAAAGAGTAAATAATAATTTTTATATAACCAATAATTTAAATTAAAAATTAGCAGTGGAAACCAAATTAACCATGGACAGTTTAATCTCTACCACGTACTAATATTTTATATTATGACAATATATGGTGGAATTAAACATATGAATGTTTTCTTGATAAATTCAGATGTTATAGTTTACAGAGAATTCGAACCTCAATGTAGCCAAGTCTTTCAGGGTCTAACTCTTCCATGATCAGAGCTGCGTATTCTTCGGCTTGCTCTTTCAATCTGGATAACTTATTTGCAGAAGCGCTTAGCATAATGATCTGAGAAATGAAATATAACCATTTGTTTAATACAAGTTTTAATTTTAAAGAGTGATATTATTTAATTTCAAGATATACATTTTTCACAACTTTATATATTGTCGTGTGTGGAAAATTCATCAGGTTTAATAGTAAAATGGAACAAATATTTGATTCTTTGCTTGAAAAAAAAAGTAGAATGGAATGAGTTATATATTTTTTAATTTGTATACCATTATTATTTAAAAATATTATCCTTGAGAAGAGACTGACATGTTAAATTTTGTAAAAATTATTTTATAATATAAAATGTTCTTTTCTTCAATTCCAAATTATAAGAAAATTGAATTTTGTTATGTTTAAGAAGAAGGAAAATAAAATAAACTGTAAATTTTTATTATTAAAACTCACACAATAAATCCTACATTATTTATTATTTTATCACCGTCTAGCTTTTTATGTCGTCGGTAATAATAAATATTCATTGAATCTTATATCTATATTAGTGATTGTTTTATAGGTTCAGTTTCAAAATAACCTATAATTTTCTTTAGCAAAATAAATGTTCTACCATTGACTGAAATCAGATCAAACAACTACGGGCGACAAATTTTGTTTAACATTTACGTAAATTCTTAATACCCAATTTGAGAATGCCAACTTGTAACACAAATTTGAGAATGCTAATTTAAGTTATTCAAATTTAAAAATATTTAACTATATACTAGTGAGTGTTATGTGCTGACGCATATAAACTGGTGAGATTAAAAGAATTAAAGTCAATCGGTTTAATTTATAAAACAAGCACGGAATCCTTGGGATGAAAACAATTATTTGATGGTTTGACTAATGACTGTAGTATTTCCCATAAAATTCACATTTGGACCACCCACAAAAACTTTTAACGTAAATGTCCACTCTGCCCCCACCTACCGCACTGAAAGCGTCAACTTTATAAATTTCAAGAAATTGGTTTAATCAGGAAAGTGGTAGTGGCATATGTGTGAGCAAAAGCCAGAAACTCATTGGCCTTTAAAAGGAAATTATTTTGTATAATTAAATTATACATATTTTACAACTATTAGAAAACTTAGGAGAGAAAACAGTTTATGGATGATAAAATATAAAATTATAAATTATTATATGAATGATATGACTTATGTTTCAATGAATAGCACCCAACGGTATGCTTTATTGCTTTGGAACAATAGGAAACGTCCGGAGATGGAAGGATGAATAAACATCAATTTATTAAAAATATATTCACATATTAACTAATATATATTTTATATTTTATTCGATTAAGAAATATAATCTTCATCTTTTATTTGGTGTCGTAATGCTCGACATTACATGTGTTTTACTTTCTAAACAATAACCTGGTTCACCTGATCCCGGTTATTGCTATGGTTGAATATTAAAACCCAACTTGACTACATATGTATTGGCTATAGAACAGACATAGCACACGTGCCCTTTGCGTAAAAATAAAATAGTTAATTAAAAATTTCTATTATAATAAAAATAGAAAAATGATGTGCTTTTTATTGGAGAAGTCATTAGCAAAAGAAGAGGAGGAAAGAAGGATAACATAGTAAAACATTTCAAAATCACTTTTTAAAAATAAAAGCAAACAATACACGTAAAAATTAGACAATTAAATATACGACTGAATAAAAGCAAACAATACACGTAAAAATTATACAATTAAATATACGACTGAATAAAAGCAAACAATACACGTAAAAATTAGACAATTAAATATACGACTGAAGTTAATTGTGTTACTTAAGTGTACATAGGAAGAAATCAATTAACTATGTTCTAACTAAGGGAAAAAATCTAGCTATGTCAAGCTCCTTACTCTTTCTTTTGAAGTTGTTGATCACGTTTCCACTTACAAAAATGGTTGGTTATGAGTTACGCTAGCTTCAACTATTTTAAAGCCTATAGAAAAATAGTATTCACAGGGCTATGCATAAAAAAAAAAACAGTCTTAAATATATTAAAAAAAATGAATTCAGTGGACAAAAGGAGAAAAGCAATTCAAATTTCATAGGTGCACAGTAAATGTATATCTGTTGATTAGAAACAAGAAATTAAATTTCTGACAGAAATGTACCTCTTTCACTTCTTCTTCGGTGATTCTCCCATCTTCGTTCTTGTCCACCCTACGAAGATGATTAGGATTTAAATTAGACACGGAGGAAAAATGAAGCTTTGCAGGCATTTATCTCTATTTTGGAAACAAATACGTAAAATCAAAACTTAAATATAGATTTATCTTTATGGCAATTAAAATATTTGATGAAGTCAGTTCATTTTAAGTTTAAATTATTTAATTATCATTTAAAACTAACCTTTCGTTTTAGTATAAAATTCTACGTTTAAATTCTGAGCGATTAAAAACGTAACAAAGAAAAAAAAAAAGGTTCAGAAATTACTTTTAACGAACTTTATTATTTTTAATAACATATTAAATAGTGAATCAAAGCTTACATATCAAAGAAGATCTGGAGGCGTGAATCAAAGCTTTGATCGGTAATTTGCGACCAGAATTCGCTAAGCTCGTCTCTATTGATCTTTTCAACCCTGAGTCTTCGTCTACGACCCAGAGCATCGAATAGTTCCAGAGCGAACTCCTTAGAGTCCTTCATCCCTTCAAAAAAACAGAAAAAAACTCTTGAAGCAACGCAAAACAAAGGAATGAAAATGCGAACACGAGCAACGCAATAATCTTAATTGAAAATTAAAAATAAATCGAACCTATGCATTGCGCAAAATCGGAGCGGTAGAGAAAACCGTCCTTAGCAAGACTATCGAAATTGCTTTGCACCTCTTTCCAGCCATCAACGCCGTTTGATTTACTGCTAATGAATTTCAGTCCACGGAGTGCTTTCTTCGCACCGGAGCTGTTGCGCTCAAGCTGAGCGCGTTGCTTCCTAAGATCTCGCCGCACCACCGCCGTTTCAGATCCTCCCTGGCTCCACGAGAACCGCCGCAGCTCCGCCTTGAGCTCCTGCGAGAACTGCCTCGCCTTCGCAACCGCCTCGGCCTTAAGCTCCTGCGAGAACTGCCGCCACCGATTGGGAGAGCTCCTCCTGATCGACGGCGACCACGCGGAGGACACCGGAGTTTCGTTTCCGCTTGGAGCATAGCCGTCGTCGACGTTAACGGCAGTCACCGGCTCAAAGCCACGGAGAACGATGGTGTGATCGTCTTGAACGTCAAGAGTTACCTCGACGTACTCGTCGGCGACGGAGTATGACTCTGTTCCCGGAGAAGTCCCGCCGCTGACGAATGCAATCTCCGGCACGGTGTCGGACGCCCAGCGGCGTTCGTGCTTGGGAGCAGCGTTCATTGTGACTGAAAACAGAAGAATGTATAGTTTAGGTATGGATTTTAATTTTATAATATAGAGATTTTTTAATATAACGTGAAATGAGTTTGTTATATAATGCGATAAGGTGCGAGGGAAGCTAGAGAATCCGAAAAGAAAAGGACAATAACTTGTACAGAGCTTTTGAGAGAAAGGAAACAAAACAGTTTGACCAAAGAAAAGGACAATGACTTTGCTTTTGCAGTATAAACCAAGAGAAGATGGTACTGTTGTTATATTATACATTTCAGAACCTGATAATGGGACTCGGGAAGAACAAAGATTACGTGGAATAGTGATAATTATTTTATATAATATCAGTGTGGTTTGATAAATAGAGAAATGTGTGTGATTTGAATAAATAGTGATAACAAGAAAAGAAGAGAGAAGACGATGGTGTTTTCTTGTCCTTGTAAATTTTGCATAAAACTGTGTTAACGGGGGAAGTGGTGGAAATGGAGGGGGAGAGAGAGTGGTGGGGCCGGAAAAGGAAAACGAAGCTTAATACTTTAATGGTAGTGGGACCCATATACCAGAGTCTCCGACGACGGCATAGATGGCCCAGTAAACTCCACTCACGGTGGTCGCCATCAACCCTATTGTTTTGTTGGATTTTCCTTATCTCTTTCTTCTCCCTCAAAAGAAAATGGTTTATTTTTTTTAAAAAGAGGTGAGAACGATTGAAGCATCATGTGACACACACCTAGGAACAATTGTTTCTTTAATACAGATAATTTAATGTTTTTCAGTTCAGATGTTAACTCTGATTTAAATTGTAGCTTTATTTTAATTTTAGTCTTGTGTTCATATGTTTTAAATTTTGGTTATACCTTCCAATACTTTGGGGCACAGTGGATAAGAAGGAGGAGATTCAGGTGGCTTTATGAGATGCCTTTTGTTCATCTGTGTGTGATCCTAATTTTTAAGTTTTTTTAATAAATTAATCATCAGTTTCTCCAATTACAAAACATTGCTACTCAATTTAAAACTCTCAAAATTTAATACTTTTTATTTAAACAATTAGAAATTTATGACCATGAGCTTTAAAGGTTGAGTTTGGAAAAAAATTAAAAGAATAATTATTTTTTAGAAATTTTGAAACGTTTTATTATAAAGTATGTTATTGAGGTTAAAAGTTTAACAAGAAAAATTAAATTTTAGAATTTTATAAAAGCATTTTTAAATGCTTAAAGTTAAATAACTTTAAATTTATTTAAAATGATAAATTTAAATTCTTTTATATTTTTAAATTTATATTTCTTCTATTCATATTCTCTCCTTGTTAGGGTTACTTTTAGTTTATGATAATTAAGATTGTTTTTGTTTATCATTGATTAGAGTCATACTTTGTTGTATGATACAAACTATTTATCGATTGCTTATTTTGTTCAAATTTTACTTCTGTAAACAATTTTTCTTTGTATTGATACATATATGCTGTATCCAAATACTTCTCTTTTGTCTATGTCAACACCGAGTAAGGAGAAGAAGGAAAAGAGTGTAAGAAAAATGAAGTCATTTGACAAATATCATTCACCAACAATATAAAGTAGAAGAAGTAAATAAGAAAAAACAATCCACCCATATGACGCCATTCTCGAGTTTTTCTTTACAAGAACACTCCCACACTATTCATTTGCCTAATTAAATTAACTAATGACTTTTTGGCGTTATAATTGTGTTATATATGAATGTATAATGGATCTAAATGAATAGTTCCTATTTTTCATCTCTGAATGTAGTTTTCTGTAACTATTCGAATTATGAAGACTTTGAGCCAAAAATATATGACCACAAGGCTTGCATGTGGGGCTGAATGACTTGAGGAAGTCCACCAACCTTCTCAATTTCCCGTTCACTGATAGAAAACAAAATAATCCACACGCCCAAAAATCTATGCCAGCATGGGGTTGGTGAGATGGGAATTTATAGAAGGGTACCTACGTTATATGTGTGTATAACAATTCTTTCTATTTTTGTTATTTCTTTATTATTTTAGCAAGTAAAATACTAAAATAGAGGTTAATTGTGTGTGTAATATTGGAATTGTCAGTGTATCTATTGATAAAGGGTTTAGGGTTTAACAACTCTCTAAGAGTTTAGGGTTTAATAAGAGTTTTAAATCTGAGTCTAGTTCTAAGTTGAATTGGGTTGAAAAGAGTATCACTCTTTTGTATCTGAACTATTCTTTAATTTTGATTTATTTTTTATTCATATTAAAAAGAAAAACATTTATTTTTATAAAAAGAAATAATCAGAATTGAAGGATTTTTAGATGTCATTATGCAATAAATGTATTGATATGTTATTAATTTAGATAAAAAGAATAAACACACGAAAACTTGGGCAGGTCACGTTCGTCGCATGTTGTTTTGGAGTAAGAAGTTGGATATTATATATAATTTATTTATTTTGTTTCAAACTTTCTTAGAATAGAGGAAACTTCGTTTGAAGATTATTGGCCACAAAACAAGTGCATGGACTTATTAGTTCTAGAACCTTCTTTTGTTTGAAATCTAAAAATTGTCTAACAGAGTTATTGCTTACTTTATTCATATTCATATTTTTAAATAAACCATTAACAATGTCTTCCACGTTTATCTAACATCTTTAATGTTTGAGATAATATTAATTATCTTGCTGTTAATTATGCATTTATTTTTCACTTAATTTTTAATTACGGAAAGAAGAAGGCGAAGCATAATTGGGTTTTGTTCTAGAAGAGGATTACGTATAAAAGCGAAAGATATGAGAAAGCCATCGCAAACTTCCAAGTTTCAAGTCAATTGTTCACCAACTCCTATCTTCAATATGAATTGCTTATAGACATAAAAATGGTATTATATAGTCTTAACATTGTTAATTTTTGTGATTGAGAAATCCATTTTTTCCCCAAAAAATTACTTTTTATTAAGTATTCAAAAGCCTTTCACAAGAATATTAAAACTGATTGAAATCGACAGAACAGAATCGCAGCTAATATTTTTTTTATTCATTTATTAGAATCGTGGCTAATAATTTGTGCTGCCAGTTTTTGCCTGTTACCAATCACACCATCTCGTTGCTTGATTTTAAGGCAAGAAATGAAAAATAAATAAATAGAAATAATAAGTTGAGTAAAAATATATTTAATTGTTTCATATAGTGGAAATGGGAAAGAAGTAAAAAAGGGATAATTTTAAAAAGTATTCCATAGAATTGATTGTATAAGAAATAAATAAAATAAATAAATAGGAAGTTTTAAATTTTAAAAAATACTTCATAATATTCAATTACATATTACACAAAAATTAGTGACAACATGAGCAAGTGGTTATACAAAACTACCTGATGATTTCTGCATCAAATAGGTTCAACTTATCCATTGATCCATCATCTCTAATCCAAATGCTTTATACACATCATTCTCGTAAGATCAAATATAGTTTTATTAATTGTTCTCTCCTTTATTGATTTTAATTTTATTTCATGTATATAACACCATAAAAATTGTATCCGTAATGTTTTAAATTTTCTATATATATATATATATATATATATATATATATATATATATATATATATATATATATATATATATATATATATATATATATATATATATTTATTATTAATTAATTTTATATATAATTTATTT
>Ga0099825_1004022_pt1 | contig 19404 bp, 15 predicted proteins | sample SiratroredBW_FD_76838 | JGI IMG/M metagenome (GOLD analysis project Ga0099825, IMG submission 76838) | Root nodule microbial communities of legume samples collected from California, USA - Siratro red BW | ecosystem: Host-associated > Plants > Roots > Nodule | place: USA: California | collected... | reverse complement strand
CATTTTTTAAATAACAATTCACTTTGTCAAATTATAAAGAAATACAAATACTATCTTTTTTTGGCCAGAAAGAAAGACTTTGTTTAGCCAGTTCTTAAATTTAAAAAAAAATTAAAAAATTTTTTTTTTTTTTTTTTTTTTTTTTTTTTTTTCAATACACTCTTTAAAATTAATAAATTTTATGTGGTACTCACTGTATAGTCTCAATGAAAACAGACATGTATTAGAGAATTTTTCTGGTGCAAACAATAGTGATTCTGATTTCTGTAATAACACATGCACCAGCTATCTGCATCATTGTCTCACTAAATTTTACTTGGTTTGAGTCCACCATTTGGTAATGATGATGACCCTCTAGAACACTTAATTTTGATCTCAAATGTCTTCTCTTAACATTTCTATGGAATGCAGGTTTCTAAAGAAAGTAGGATGGGATGAAAAGCTAGTAAATCAGTCATATCCATGGATTGAAAAACAAATTGTTCACCGTCCAAACTTTTCACCTTTTCAAACAGCAGTGAGGGATAGTCTTCTAGACTCTGGTGTGTCACCTTTCAATGGCTTCACCTATGATCATCTCTACGGAACAAAAGTTGGTGGAACCATTTTTGACAGATTTGGCCGCCGCCACACAGCTGCTGAACTGCTTGCTTCAGGCAACCCTGCAAAGCTTACTGTTTTGGTCTATGCCACTGTTCAAAAGATTGTGTTTGGTACACAAGGTACATGTAATGTAACAACATAAAGTCAAAGAGGGTATACTTGTTTAAGTTTATGGTTTTGCAAGTAACTTAAATGACTCAAATAAATGTTACCTTTGCAGGAAAGAAACCAAAAGCTGTAGGGGTTATTTTCCACGATGAAAATGGGAAACAGCATGAAGCTATTCTGACAAATGATAGGCATAGTGAAGTGATAGTGTCTACTGGGGCAATTGGGACTCCTCAGTTGCTGATGCTTAGTGGAATTGGACCAAAAGAAGAACTCCAGAAGTTGAACATCTCAGTGGTCCTTGACAACCAGTTTGTTGGGAAAGGAATGGTAGACAATCCCATGAACACAATGTTTGTTCCTTCTAAAAATCCAATTCCTCAGTCACTCATAGAAACTGTTGGTATCACCAAGATGGGTGTGTACATTGAGGCTAGCAGTGGGTTTAGTCAGTCTAATGATAGCATTCATTGCCACCATGGTATCATGTCAGCTGAGGTATGCAATATTTCTCTGAAGTCATGTAAGAACATTGGAATCCTTAACAATTACTTCCTCCATTTTGAAATAAGGCTAGTTTTAACATTTCTGCTGTTATCAAGTTATCTGTCACATTTATGATCCTTTTCTAACTTTGTCCTTCTTTATCTGACTTAACACTTCTAACTATTTTTCTTTTAAGGAATAAAATATTGATAACAATAAAACATAGGATGATTGGTTCTATAGTCATCCATCTTGAATAATATAGGATTTCCTTAATCTTAAGAGCAAAAATTTGTCAAACATTAGAGTCCAAAATTCCACATAGCATTTAACATGTTGATCATGGTATATAATATAAGGTCTGCATGGAAGGTTAGTATCTAGCTAGCAAGAAATTCTATTAAGAAATCACTTTTCATTTTTGACATGTTGGACAACAGATTGGGCAGTTGGCTACAATCCCTCCTAAGCAAAGATCACCAGAAGCTGTTCAAGAATTTAAGGAGAACAAGAAAGACCTACCGATTGAAGCATTCCAGGGAGGCTTTATTTTGTCAAAAGTTGCCAATCCTTGGTCAGTTGGTGAGCTCAAACTGGTCAACACCAATGTGAATGACAACCCTGCTGTTACCTTCAACTACTTCAGTCATCCATACGATCTTCAGAACTGCGTTAAGGGGATCCGTTTGGCTATTAAGGTTGTGCAGTCAAAACATTTCACAAACTACACTTTGAGTGACAGAAAAACCGCAGAGGAACTGCTCAACCTCACTGTGAAGGCTAATGTCAACTTCATACCAAAGCATGAGAATGACACAAAGTCACTGAAGCAGTTCTGCAAAGACACTGTGATCACAATTTGGCACTACCATGGAGGGTGCCATGTGGGGAAGGTAGTGGACCCTGATTACATGGTCCTTGGTGTTGACAAACTCCGAGTGGTAGATGGCTCAACATTTGATGAATCACCGGGAACAAATCCTCAAGCAACTGTCATGATGATGGGCAGGTATGTATCTACACTGTGATCATGACGCAGAAAAAGCAAATTTTTGGACTTGATTGCAAAAGTTATGATACCAACATTAGCATTTTCGTGACAGTAATCTATCTGTTTGTGACAGGTACATGGGACTGAAGATTTTGAGAGACAGGTTGGGGAAATTGGCAGGTATATAAGGAAGAATTTATCATGTGAAGATCATATTGAATCTTGAAAAGAAGGGTGTCTAAATGAAGAAGCACTGTTGCACATCAAGAAAAAAAAAAGAGTCCTAGTGATAAGATTGGAAATGTATGCAGTTTATTGTAATTTCTACTAAATATATTAGAAGTCAACAAAGTCATGGTTTTTGGGGAGGAAAAAGCAATTGTAATGAATTGTTTTAACCTTTTCTATTTTCAGTAAAAAAGGAAAAATCATTCTGGATGTTTAGATACTTATAAATATTCAGATCCTAATAAATATTAGGATGAAGAGAGGGAAAGAAACGAAAACGATATGTCTGTAGTGTCCTATTAAAGCAATCTTTGTAAAGAAAAATTGTTGCTTTCTCTCTCTATTTTATATATATATATATTATATCTGCATGTGTCACTTAAATCCTTTAAAAAATTTAGTCCATTTTTTTGTTAGATAACTAATATTATGGACATGAACAACTTGTTACTATTCTCTGTACTACCGATTGTTCAGACTTCAGACATAGCTACCTAGAAATCCACAAGGGTACGTAGTTTATACATTGATAAGTAGTTGTAGTTCGTGACATTTTACATTATTATCGCAACATTTTCTTTAGAGTGAATCTAACAAGTGATTCATGGAACATGAAATCAGTAAGCAAAACGCAAGATTGTTGAAAGCTTAGTGGGATCCAGACCATAGTTTAGTTGAAAATCCATGTTCACTGGTACTACCACTTGACAAACTTCTCAACTTCTGCCAGAAATGCCTTTTCTTCCCAATAGTTAGAGGCCCTGATCGAGAATACCTCCTGAATGACTCAAATTCCTGACCTGAAGTACGGAGAAACTCTGATGCTGACAATTCTACCTTTTCTTCACCAGATTGATAGCCAGAAAGAGTTTTTTGATACTCTGAAAATTCCACTCTTTCACCTGAAGCTTCAGAAAACTTTCCTTCCACATCAGTTAGAATACCCTCTTGATAACTCATTGATCTTAAATAGTCTGTTTCCTCAACCTCACTGCACACCAGCTTCAAGGCCTGAACAACTTCTCCCATGAAAGGGCGTTGTGAGACTTCTGGTTGCACACACATGGATGCAATCGCTGCAACTTTAACTACACTGTCAACAGAAATGTTAGGCTTTACAACTGGGTCTATGATCATCTGCAAACCCTCCTTACTAGTGAGAAGTGGACGAACCCATGTCACAAGATTTTCTTGACCAGGTGGTTGTGACAAATCCACGGGCTTTCTTCCAGTTAGGAGCTCAAGGAGTACAACTCCATAACTGTAAACATCACTCTTGACCAGAAGATGGCCAGTCATTGCATATTCAGGAGCTAAGTAGCTGCAAGACATGTCAGTGAGATGAATTCAGTTTTCATCTAAGAAATTATTTAAGAGATGAAATAAAAGCTTTTACATGCCATCCCCTAACCACTTAAGTTTTAGGAAAAGTTGGTTCATGAATCATGATGTAGTCCATGAAATTATGATAAAAAAGTTGAATTTTAACAGAAGATAAGGTAGGCTTGCACATTGTTCATCAAAACCTGAACATGAAGAGGCTAGAAAGAGATTATTACCCAAATGTTCCCATAACATGTGTGGAGATGTGCTTGTTTCTCTCATCCAGTGCTGTTCTAGCCAATCCAAAATCTGAGACCTTGGGTGTAAAATCATACTCCAACAAGATGTTACTGGCCTTGAAATCCCGATGTATGACACATGGATTTGAATCTTCATGCAGATAGGCCAAACCCCGAGCTGCACCAAGAGCAATCTTCATCCTCGCATTCCAATCCAGTGGATCAGTTTCCTTGTCAGGTCCTGAAAATAGTATTCAAAAGTCAGATTCCAAAAAATATGATATTTTTTTACTTCCAACAGTAATGACAAATATCTTAAACTGCACTTTTGTGTACCATGTAAGTGGGATTCCACACTTCCATTAGGGACAAGCTCATAAACTAAGCAGCGAGTCTGTTTCTCTATGCATATACCAAACAATGTAACTAAATTTCTATGGTGTAGGCGGCTAAGCATCTCAACTTCTGCCAAGAATTCACGACCACCACGCTGATCATCTCTTTTGAGAACCTTCACGGCTATATTCCTCCCATCATTTAGAACACCTTCATAAACAAGTCCAAAACCACCTTCTCCTAATATTCTCGAAGAATCAAAGTTATTTGTTGCTTTTTCTAAGTCATTCAAAGTAAAAATCTTAGCAGACCCTGTATATGTTATTGTTCCAGAATTGAAGGACTGTGATCCAGAACCTGGCCTGATCCCGTAAGCCAATGACCTCGCAGCCCCTGCCAAGAGTAAATTTAGTTATAAAATTACACTCAGTTCCAGATACACCAAGAGACAGAAAAGCAATTCTTATGTCTTATTGGTAAAAGTACTTTAATTAATGGAAATTAGTATGCTACAAAATTGTCTAAGAACAGTTTCACAACAGTAATCATTATAAAAAAGAACTTTCTTTGTACAATCTCTAAACTGCCAACAAAATTTTGAGAGTCATTAATTTCACTTACTTGACTGCTTTGAAGAGGATGAAATTAAACCGTCTGGAACTGAGTGTTCATGAACATAGGCACAGCATTTCAGCGCACAAATCCAAGCAAGACCAATGAATACAACAAAAGCAGTAACTGATGACAGCACAATTATAACAACCATTCTTCCATTACTCCCTTCTTTTTTCTTCTTTGGGACATCTACTCCTAAAGGTTTCATCATCATTCCATTGTTGCCATGTCCTGGATTTGGCTCATCATCTATAACAGAAGCATCTGAGGGAGTTGAAGGTGGAGATGGTGGAAGACCTGCATTAGTTATCCCAAAGTATGAATGTAGCGATATTTCTACTAATAAAACCAAACGTACCATAGATATTCACTTTATGAAAAAGAAAGTCCTAACAAATGATAATCAATGTATAACCTGGATACTGAACATAGAGTACTTCGTAAGCACCAAAGACTGAAGCATCTATCAGAATCTCCCTGTGCCAGAATTTCTTATATATTAAAAATGCGGTGGTATCATCAAATTTTACTCCTTTGGGTACTAAGTCTATGAGAACAGTGGTTTTCTCCATTTGCTGACTAGCTGCATCAGCTTCCACTATGCGAACCTGGGTATGGTTCAGCAAAACACTTGCTGCAATTTCCTTGGCTAGCTCTGCAACCAACGGAAAAAACTTGTATATTGCAATGTTGATGTGGATTTTAACCTGAAGTGGCCATACACAACCACAAGGTGACCCAGGAGGAGTATATGTCAAGGGCTCTGAGCAGGTCATTGACAAGCAATCTACATGTAGAAGCAACATCAGCTAGCTTCCTTAAGATTATTGAAAAAGAAGAACTAGCACAATTTTAACAATACTCTTAGCTAGCTGCAGGATCAAAATTAGATTACCCTTATTAGGAGGTGGAGGTGGCAGAACAAATTCATATGCTGGTGGTGGAGTCTTTTTCTTCTGCAATGATGAGCCTAGAGGAGAAATTGTAGGTGAAGTAGAGGGTACTGATCCAAAAAGGATATAATAAACAATCAGGTAGATGAAATATAGAACAGAAATAGACTCTAAAAGCAAGGAGAAAAACAAGATTTTATACCATCTAGGTGACCTGGCACAATAGCTGGTGATGGTGCAGGGGCCGGGGCATGAATATCCATAGTATTTGGTGATGAGAAAGGAGGATGTGATTTGAAGACTGAAGGACCTATTCAGTAGAAGTTTGCAGAATCAAATTAATTTTAACATTCTAATATCAATAAATGCAAAAAAATTGTGTAAAAAATTTAAGATCTTTCAATCATGGAATCAGACCTTGATGGCTGTATGTGGGAGCCTGGACTGCGTAGCTTGGTGCCAGAGTTGGATTGTGAGACTTTCTTTTAGAATAGTGATGCTTATGATGTGAGATTGGGGAATCCACAGAACCATGTGTCCATATGATTGTAGGAGCTTTGTGAATTGACTTGGAAGGTGAAAGTGCAATGCTTGCAGGTACCCCAGAAGATGACTTGAAAGGTGAATGTGCAATACTTGAATGACCTTCAGAATGTGACTTTGATGGTGGGATTGCAATACTAACATGGCTTCTGTCACTGGAATGTTGCAGTTTGGTGGCTACATATGGAAAGATAAATTTCAATTTAGAATAATTATGAGCATGAACTTTCCAAGAGGAGGTTATCAACTACATAACAAGTTAATGTAAAAGTACTAAGCTGGATCTAGTTGTAAATAGACTAATGGATGAGAAATTAACCAGAACTTTCCATATCCTCATGGATTTATACTATAGCCATGGCCTGTTGGGATTTCATATCAACCTTGTTACAGAGCAACTAGGATAATTTTTTTAATACTGAAACACATAACAAAACATGATTTGTAAGTTGATATTATCACTGAGTTCCTAGTCCATAACTTAGGTTGAACTCTGTGTCCGTAAACATTCAAGAACAAAGCAGTTAGAACATTTGTTTTATAATATTGGTGTTTCTTTCTGGTTATAATTTTTTCTAATACATGACATTAGAATCGTTATTCGGATTATCCTAAAGAAATACAAGATATATCAATGAGATAAGTGGACACAAGATTTGATGCAGAAGCAAGAAATGGTATCCAATGTCAGGCTCCTAGTAATGGTATCACAGATCTGTGTCAAGCTAAAGTGATCATAGTAATAGCAAAAGCAAATTTCATTGCTACTTCTCTGCTTTACTTGCAGTAATAATGATCAAGATGCTAAATTATTCACACTGTCCCCACTAAAAGTGTGCAACCTGGTGCTTGTAAAATCCAAAGTTTGCTGTCCTTCACCTACTTGTTGCATACTAACAAATACACTAACCAAAAATATAGCCCTAAAATTTTACTTGAAAACTCTGAAATATAAGACTACTATTAAGGTTTTTTTTTCTAACAATCCATGTTGTAAACATGTATTTTATATTAATCAGCAGAGATTGAACCGATTAACTATACTTATCAAGATCATCCCATGTGAAAAGTTCACTTCAAATGTTTTTTTCCTTTGTGTAATTTGAAAACTTGTGATAAATTCATTATGATTGTCCAAAGCTATTGCATTGCTTTATTACACCAAACTGAATCTGACTTTATAAGAGAATTGGACTGTAGAAATTAGTAAAATTAGAGGTTTGATCATCATTTCAACAGTAAAATTTTTTTCCAATGCGAGTAAATAAACTGCGAATGTGAACCAAAGAGAATCTAGTATAAGGGTCAGTTACAGTTAGGCCAAATTTTGACACACATGAACTTCATCTGTGCAAACTCTAAGGAGATAATCATAAAAAAAATCCCAATTAAGCAAAAATTATAAAATCCAAACACATAGAATATGTCAACTGCAACAAATTTTGAACCACGTATAACCAGATACAACACTCAAAACAGTAAATTTGGGATTTGTTTCTCATCTGCCCGTTTTGATCCAACATGCAGAAACTAACTCAAAGCGTCTCAATTATGCTCATACCTGCATATTCATGAAGCTGCCGAGTGCAGACAACTAAATGCAGCTCAATTAGCAGGAAAATCAGCTTCAGTCCCATTTTCTCCAGAAGAAAAACTAGATCAACAACTCTGAAGATCTCTCAGCTTTCACCAACAGCCCTTCATGGAAAGCAAAATTGAAGAGAATTTGGTGAAAGCAGCAGCATAGGCTGAAGCAAAAACACTTCCAAGGACAAGCACAACAAAGTCTGAAATCAAAACATAGCCTCAATAATGTGAACCAAATTATTAAAACAGCCTGGTAATTCCACAAGAATGATCTTGGTGGAAGACACCAGTGTTTCCACCTTTCTCTGTTCTTCAGAACTAAAGGTATAAGGCTTGCAGGCATCAGAGTTGTGATGCAACTGATTTCATTGCTGCTCAGAAAAATCTAACAGCAGAGGAAACCAAAAAGCACAACCCCACTTCACTTTAAGCAGAAAAAGAACAGTAACTATGCCTAGGAGCTTGTGGGGTTGGACATGTGTGAGTGTTCTTGATTTTGAGAGAGAGAGAGAGACATCAATACTTGCTATAAAGTAAAAGAATGATTGGATTTAATTAATATTTAACACCTTAGTGCTTGACCTTCTTTTCAGTTTATCCAGGGTAGGTAGTGATTCACCTTCACCATGATGTGATTTTTGGTTAGATAATACCTTTTATAACTAGGTAAGAACTTTCAGAAATCCAAATTACAGATTGAATTGGCATAGACTTTTGGGAATGTTTTGAATTTTGATCTCACAGTAATCATCCCAAAGGATAACATTTTGTTTTTCTTTAAGCAGAATTTGGTTTTCATCTTCTAGATAAGTTTCTTTAACTTGTAAAAATTACACCAAAACCTAAAGGTACTATTTTTAACTTTTATAATGAATTTTGATCTCACAATAATCACCCCAGAGGATAACATTTTGTTTTTCTTTAAGCAGAATTTGGTTTTCATTTCCAAGATAAGTTTTTTAATTTATAAAAGTTACACCAAAACCTAAAGGTACTATTTTTAACTTTTATCAGTATATCAGTTAACTGTTGAAGTGTTTAACTGAATACTATATTGTGGTATTAACTGTTGATGTGTTAATATTATGATAACTTTTTAAACTATAAAATAAGAATTATTTATCTGATCTAAAATATTAAATAAATTAAAAATTAATTTGTTAGAGATTAAAATTAAAATGTACTCATTTTATAAAACAAACATTTCAATTTTAAATTGTAGAGAAATAAAAATACAGGGTCAAATTTTAACAATTTGATCAAATAATGTTAAAATCAGAACCTAACTACTTGGTTCAACTACGAATCTTAGATTGAAAGTTGATTCACACAAAGTTAAAATGCTGATAACATTATCGCTGACTTTGGTCCTTTCTATTTTAATGTTTAATCAATAATTCTTACATAATTTTTGTTGTTTTCAAAATTCAATTCTGTGCAACTTTAATTCAACACTAAACCAAACATACTTTACAACCACATATAGTGTAATAATGTATTTCTTCTGGTTGAAAAAACCAAGTTTGTGGTCTAATTTTCTTCTTGTTGAAATTTTGAAGGTTACCAAATTCTGAAATAGCTGCTGGAAAGTTTATAGTTTGAATGGTCCTTTATTCTCACCTTTAATTATGTACAAAATTAAGTAAGAAACCACAAGTAGATAATAATTATTTTTTTATATGAATGGGATAATTTTTTAAAATATTTTTGATATGAATGGACAAATGACTGTATTTAAAAAAATAAAAAAGAGTGAGTTGTGTTCGAAAACACAATTTTAAAACAAAAATTATGTTTTAAAATATGATTTTGTAATTCTGAAATTAAAATAAAAAACCACAAATTAAAACACGATTATTGTAATTTTAATTATTTTTAATTTTGATTTAGCAAAAATTATATATTTGATTTAACCGCGTGATTAATAAAAAATAAAATAAAAACTAAAATCATGGTTAAATACTCGGGTAAGAAAAGATAATATATTTAAACATAAAAAAAACTAAAAGTATGTTTAATGTTTCTTCACATAAATTTTATAACATGATTAAAAAAATAGTTTTTTAATTCATAACTTCAGAATAAAACTATGAATTAAAACAGAACTCTCTTAAGAAAATATTCACTACAAAAATTTTTTAAAATGTATTTCTGATGTATTTTAAAATACAATTTATCTATTTTATCAATTTTAAAACCCCATTATTTTTGCAAAACTAAAAAAAAGTCATTTCTGTAAATTTGTCATTATAAAAAAAAAAAACACATAAGTTTTTTACTATAACCTTCAACATTTGTTAATTTGGTTTATTAGTTGGTACACACCTAAAATAAACTAAACAGGAGACATTTGAATAGGAGAAGTGCAAGTACTATGCAATGAACCTTAATCTCAAATAATGTCAGGTTAATTACCTCTAATTAGGATGCAAATAATATGATTAGTTAATGTTAAACAAGTGTCAATTTGTAATTGACATAATGAAGACACATTCATCTATATGTATTGATGAGCCAACAACTAATTAATGTTGAAAATTATTAAATGAAGATGACAATTAAGGATGAACAGGATTTAACTACAAATCAAATTAGCCATGTATCACTGTCACATGTTTTTCAATGTTTATTTTTTAGTTGAACTTATTTTTTACTTTTACATATTATAGTTGTAGGACGTTTACAACTTTTTTAGTATTTTTTCTCTTTCAATTTCCTTCTTTCTTTTCTTTCTTTATTCAATTTCCTTCTTTCTTTTCTTTCTTTATTCAGTTTATCCTTCTCCTACACTAAAATTACTCTTAACTCGTAGTAGTTGTAACGGAAGTTGATTAGCATTACCTTTTCTTAATTAAGGATTTTTTTTTCAAAAAAAATATTGTGAAATTATTGAATATAGATTGTAGGTTTAGTTAAGTTTGAAACCTCCCATAAAATTAGATATTTTTAATTAAATTTTTGTTGCAAAAATATTTAATCAAATATTCAAAATTTTTATTAGTTTTATTTTGTCATTGATATACATTTTACCTTGCATTCCTATTACTTATATATGTTATATATGTGTATATAGAAAATAGAAAACTAACATAATCAAGTTACTCATAAATTTAGTTATGTTTAATTAAATTTATATTAAAAAAAATTATATTGGAGGCTTAAATTCTTTATATTTTTGGATCAAGTCTTTAAATATCTTTTATTCTATATATTATTTTTTATTGCTATCTAAGTTTATAGTATTCTCTTTCAGACTCTAAAATTATGTCACTTTATTTAATGAAAAATAAAAAAATAAAACATTTTTTCATATGAATTTAATGAAAATATTTAAATTTATTATAAACTTAAAATTTAATTAAGACTAAGATATAGAATAATTTAAATGCAATGTATTATTTAATAATGTTAATTAAGATATAAAATGAGTTGGATGGATAAGTAATTTATAAAAATGATTTAATTTTGACTAGTCCATGAACTCAAATTTTAGGGCATACCTAAACATAAGAACACAGTGGCCACAAACATTAGCACGAGAAGAACGTGTGACCACACACTACACACTTCAGAATTGTCGGTGGTTTGGGTCATGCTTCATTTTTTGTACTAAATTCTGAAAATGACAAAGCCTCCTTGTTGGGTTAAATTATTTGCAGTGACAAAGTTAACCCAAATAATGGCACTTCACAGAACACCATTGTCCTACAAATTGAAAATAACTCTCCAAAACCCATCTTTTTCCAATGTTTCCACTTACATGTATTTATGACAAATTCATCACATGTATGTCAAAAATAAATCATTTGAAGTCAATAGTTTTTTGGTACACAACAACCAACATCAATTATTTGGTTGGTGTAAAATTGATTATTTCTCATCTTTACATGTTAAACCCCTTAATTATAATAAATAATAAAATTTATTTTTTAAATATTCATAATTTATATCATAATATTATTCTATGTATATATTTTTTAAACCAAATAATATAAAAATTATATATTTTAGATTGTAATTTTTTAATTTATATAATATTAAAAATACAGACAAATTAGTAAACAAAAACTGACAAAAAAAAAAAATCTCCTCCCATCCAATTGATGTTGAGTTGTCACTTGAAATAGTATATAAACTACTATTAACCTTTAACTTTTTTCTATGAAATTTTTGGAACATTATGGTTTCCACTATTTTGTTTCCCTTGGGTGATTTTTTTTCAAATGTTATTTGATTGAATGCCTTGGTTGATAGCTATAAAATCAAGTATGTAAATGTGAGGGGGAAATGGTACACAATTCAACGCAATAATCAATAAATTGTTGATAAGAATAAATTCACGCTCATTTTAAAAAAAGATTTTATATTAGTTCTAAAAAAATTATTAAAAAGATATTTTATTGAAAGCGATTAATCAACATTATGGTAAAACTTAATTATCTATAAAGTGGGTATTTTATATTAATAATATGATTAAAAGAATATTTCAATAAACTTTTGACAGAAACAAATTATAAATCAGCCCAGACCGGTGGTCTCTTGCCAATAGTGCTTCTTCCTGTACCTTTAAAGTTTTTCGGAACACTTCCAAGATTTTAAAATTTCTCCAAACTATCAGTTTAAACTGATCATTATACTTTTTATTATTTAAAAATGTATTAAAAAGACTTCCGAAATAGAAAAATCTGAAAGCCAATTTTAATCCGAAACTTTATTCTAAAAAAAGAAATATCACTAAAACACTTTCAGAATAAGAAAATTCAGAAATTATTTCTAAATCTAAAAGCTTTCATATTTATCCATTCTAAAAGTATTTTTTATAAAAGATAAATTTTAAAATATCTAAGCTAATTTTAAATTCATAAATAATTTCAAAATTGTCAATTTTAAAACTGGATGTGTGAAAAAATAATTATATTATTAATTATGTTATTATATTATTATTTATTTTAAAATTTTCTATTCTAAAATAAATATATCAAAATAATTATATTATTATTTAGTTAAAAATTTTAAAATAAAAATAATATAATGAGACAATGATATAATTTTAGAATGGATAATAATATAATTATTTTGATATAATTTTAAAATAAATAATAATATAATTATTTTGATATAATTTTAAAATATATAATCATATAATTATTTTGATATAATTTCAAAATAGATAATTATATAATTATTTTGATATAATTTTAGAATAAAAAATAATATAATTATTTTAATATAATTTTAGAATAGATAATGATATAATTATTTTGATACTTTTATTTTTAAAATAGATAATTTTAAAATAAACAATGATATAATAAAATAATTTATTATATAATACTTTTTTTAACAGCTTCAATTCTCGAATAAAAAATTTCGAAAACTATTTTCAAATTCAAAATTGACATTCAAAATTATCTATTCTAGAATTTATCTTTTAAAAAAAAATATTTTCCAAATAGATAAATTCCGAATCCGAAAATATCTTTCAAATTTATTTATAATGAAAATATTTTTAATGGCAACTTTTTTTTTTGGAGTAAGCAATTTTAAAATTTATTTCCGAATTTGACTTTTGAAATTGTATATTTCAAAAGTTTTTTTTATTTGTTTTTAAATAATAAAAGGTATAATGATCTTTTTAAACGGAACAGTTTAGAAAAAAATTAAAAACTTAGAGGTGCCCAATAAAAACTTTGGAGGTGCAAGCAGGAAGAAGGAGTCCTCTGCCAAATAACCTATTACTGTTATTGTATTGTTGATTTATGCAACGCTCCATTAGTCAACTGTCATTATTTTAGTGTAAAAAGTTATATGCAAAAGAAGAAATAAGGCATAAAAATTAAAATGTATTTTTTTTTAAAAATATGTTTGAGAAAAAATATTTTTATTTAACCATTTGTATTATAAATACTAATAAATTATGATTAAATATTATATTATATTTATTTTTTAACTTTATGTTGTCATTTTATTACAAATATATAATTAATTATTTCACATAAATACTCAACTAGTGGAAATGAATTTATATTATTTTTATTTTTAGTTTTAAATAAATGAGTTAAATATTTCTCAAATAATTTTTCGTTTATCATATCCATGAAGTTTATTTATACAATTAAATAACAATATTTTATTATAAATACAATTGTGTAATAACTTTTTTCCCTTAACTGTGATTTGGGTAAAGGAGGCATTTTGTGCACAACCTGAACCTATTTGACTTATTCTCAATTTCTATAATCAAGGGAAAAAGATGTTTCATGAACTACAACAATTGGGAACTTTGTTGACAAACTGGAAGATGTGATGAAGATTCAAGAAAGACACTTGAGGTATAATAAATTAATTTTGTAATAGAATCTTATTCAACTTTTCAATTTGTTTTTATGATTTTAAATAGAAATTCTCTTAGATTTTAGTGGTTAACTTGTGGGATGAGTTTAGTAATTTTTTATTAAGATAATGTTATTTTAACATTATTATTCATCTTTTACATCTATATAACATTTATATATATATATATATATATATATATACATATATATATATATATATATATATATTATTTTATTAAAAAAATAGTGTCAAATGAACGTATCTTAAACAGTATTGTCAAGGTAATTTTTTCCTTTTTTATTAACTTTTTTAATTAGTTTTAACTAATATATTAATGACATTGGATTTTTTCAAAGATAATTTTTTTTCTAGGTTATCGTGAAAGTTTATCTTTATCTCTGAATTATTAATTCATAAAAGTGTTTCAATTTATGAATCTATTTTAATTATTGTGTTTTCCTTCATCTTTATCTCACTATGTGTGTTTTTGAATTTTTTTATTACTGTATTGAATTTGTTGGGAATGATGTATTCTTCTTACATCAATAAAAAAAACTCTAATTTATACTAATAAAATTAATGTCAATAAAAAACTCTAATTGACCTCAACTGAAAAATAATACTGTGAACTGACCTACATTAACATATAATTATAATTAGTGTAAACTGGAAAAAAAATTCTATCAAACATTAACTCAAATAACCGTAATTGACTCAATGTAAAAAATTGTTTGACATCAATAGAAAATATTGTCGAGGTTGATCAAAGTTGATTTAACATGGAGTAGATGAGGACTAAAGCAAAATCAAACTTAATAATAATTATGAAAAGTTGGGACATAACTATAAAATAAGAAAATTAGGAAACATTTAAATTTTTTCTTTATATGTAGAAATTTAAATTTTATTTTAAATGATCAAATTGCTTTAACAAATTTATAGAGATTCAATTTATTTTAAAATTTATTATCCAATCTATATTTTATTATAAATTTTTAAAATTATGTATACAATAAATTAATTTATAGTTTTTATTTAAACACACTATAAATTATAGTTTTTCAAATCACTCTCACGTCAAATGAAGAATACACAAAGCTCTATATAATGTTTTCTTGACACATGCTTGATAAAAGGGATAAAACACACAAAAAAAAAAAAAAATGCTTGAATTTCACACATCACACCAAATATTAAAAAGGATCTGACTAATTTATTGTTCAGTTCTTCTAAAACCATTTGGGATTTACAATACTGATTTTGGACTGAAGTTGAATTAAGTTTCTTTTCTTTTTAACCCCACAATATATTGATTAACTCCAACTTAATATGTTCAAAGTGAATAATTTAAAAAAAAATTATAAAAATGTCAACCAACTAATTAAAAGATAACACAAGAATTAATCTCATTTTTCACTAACAAGATCATAATTAATGTCTAGATATTTCCTTTTTTCATGAAATACAAGATTGGCAACAATGTGCAATGCACTTTGCTTATCACAATTCATGACAATTCTTTCGGAATATGTAATTTTAAAATTTAGCATTGATGGTGGAATTAGAGTTAGGTAAGAAGAAGTTTGGACTGAGATTGAGCCTCTTTTGTGGATTGAAAGGAAAAAAAAATCAATCAAATATCACAATTTTACGAAGAAAAATTTCTCTTGTGTTTAATGATATAACATTTCATCCTAGTTTGAAAACCTAAGAAAACAGCACATCTTGAGTGTGAGAAAAATCTGTGTCGTGGAGGCACAACACAGGATAAACAAAAAAATAAAATAAAATTATTATGACAGAAGATCTATCGGATAAATTTAATTTAATAGAATTTTTTTTCGTGATAAATTTAAAATAAATTAAGAGAACAAACAATATGATATGTTGCTCTCAAATCTACAATCTAGGGGTTGATCTGTGAAAAAAAAAATTGAACTATAACAAAAACGACTAAATAATTTTTTTTAATTATAAATATCTCAAATACTGGTTAGAAACTCTTATCTTATTTATAATTGTATCAGTTAAAAAGGTTTTGGCAATGAAAGTTGAAAATATAATTTCCTACAAAATAGATCGAACTAGAGTTTTTATTAGTGTGAATAGCTTCCAAATCAGTTTAACATATTTTATTTTTAATTATATATAAAAATAACTAAACATAAGTACTTGCATAATAGACGCTTATTCAATAAGTATTTACTTGTTTAAAACGTTTTTCTTCCATTTCTTGTTTCCTTATATAGTAATATCACTCAAGCCTAGTTACAAACACATTTCAGAGGAAAGGGACATATCACAAGAAGAATTAGACTACCTGACATGAATGTTAACGGTGCTTGGTGATTCTTAATTCTCAATGATTCTGTGTTGATTTATAACTGCTTGATTTGAAAAAAACTTTATAGTCACCATTTTCATAGATTTGAGCTGCGAATAAAAAGAAGAAAAAACTAAAATTTACATGAAAAGATGTTCTATTTTGTTTCTCATAAGGGTTTACCAAAATTCTTAAATTGTGTGAAATATCATGTACATATGGTAAAGAGACCACTTAATCAAATCATTTATCAGAATGTTTAAAAAAAAATCAGCAAATCACTGTTTAGTTTTGGTTACTTAGCAGTTTAACTAAAGATGAATGTATATAAAGGTAGAAAACTAAAAAGCAAGTAATGGAAGGTATAGAATCAATTTCAGTGATAAAAATGAAAAAAAAAATAAAAATAAGATAATGAATCAATTTGCCATTAGCTGGTTCGTTACTTCTTACATTACTTTCACTGTGTTAATGATTAATAAAGTAATATGGTTCTAAGGAAGTAGAGGTTGCAAATCATCAACTTGCAACCTGATTTCTTTTCAATGGGACTGCTTACCCTAATGGGATCTTATGTGTCTTTTCTCATCTTTATTTCTAGATATTGAACATTGATTTGGTAAGTCACTGAGTAGCTTATATCACTCATCAAATGAGGAAATATGATCAATTTTGGCTGTTGATAATAATAATACTGATATATATATATATATATATATATACCAGCATGATGGAAAAAAGCTCCTTATTTTTCTTATTTCTTTGAAAATTTGTATTTCAATTTTCTCTGAATAAATGCATGCATGCAGTAGCAGACATGCAGTGAGAGTGAGTGAAAGAACATTGTGTTGGAATGTTGCTGTCTCTTGTTTCATGGTACCACACTCAACCACCCTTCAAATTCACTATAACTTCATCTTTTTAACTTTAATCCATGCTAAATTCATGCACCTCACAATTTTCTTAAACTTCTTAAAATTCTCTCTCCATTTCAAACCCTAAACCTAAAAGCAAAACCACCATGACTGATAGGGTTCATCCTTCTGCCAAAACCACCGCCAACGGCGGCCCAAAGCCAACATTCCCGGCCACAAAATCCCAACTTTCTGGCGCCAGTCGCCCCACCTACCGCCCCCAACCGCCCCGCCGCCGCCGCAGCCGCGGCTGCGCCTCCACCCTCTGCTGCTACCTCCTCCTGATCCTCCTGCTCCTCCTCCTCCTCATTGCCGGCGCCGGAACCGTCCTCTACTTCCTCTACCACCCCCAACGCCCCTCCTTCTCCGTCACCTCCCTCAAACTCTCCTCCTTCAACCTCACCTCTCCCTCCACCTTCAACGCCAAGTTCGACCTCACTCTCTCTACTACCAACCCCAACGACAAGATCCTCTTCTCCTACGACCCCACTTCCGTCTCCCTCCTTTACGGCGACGCCACGCTCGCCACCGCCACCATCCCCTCCTTCCTCCACCATCAGAGGAACACCACCGTGCTCGAGGCCTACGTCACCAGCACCGAGGAAGAGGTGCCCAGCGACACCGTGACGGAACTGAAGAGGAGCACGAAGAGCAAGAGCGAGGTGGCGCTAAAGGTGAAGTTGGAGACGAAGGTGGAGGCCCAGATGGGTGTATTCCAAACCCCGGGCGTCGGAATCACCGTTTTATGCGACGACATCACCGTGAATCTCCCCGACGGCGAGAAACCGGCGTCGGCGTCGGTAGAGAATACGGCGTGCGAAGTGGATGTGAGGTTCAAAGTCTGGAAATGGAGACTTGCTATATAAATACTAATATATATATATATATATATATATATATTTTTTTTTTTTTGTTGTTGTTGTTCTTGTGTTTCTTTTATTCTTCTTTTTCTCTTCTTTCCTTGATTTTTTTTTCACTATGTTGTAATTTCTGATTTTCATTTGGTATATTTTTCTGAATTTTATTAATAAATGCTTGTTCATGGTAAAGAACATGATTTAGATTCAAGTGTTGTGTATTATATTTTAGATTTAATTTATTTTAACAGGGTTTTCCTGATTGACGTAAAAATAATCTTAAAATTTTTTTATCTTTAATGACCAATAGAATTTAAATATTTTTTTTACTCTGAAGTTTATTATTTTGATTAGTTACTATATTATTATGTAAAACTAAATCTTCATATATGGTGCATATAATATATATTATCATTTTCTTTTATCACACACAGTATATTTATTTCATTCTACAACTTCAATTTTATTTTTTTCAATTATTTTGTTATAAATTTTAATTAAATTATAAATAAGGAGTATCCCTGTTAATTAAAAAAATTACAAATAAAGAGTCCTTTCATATTAATATCAATAGCAATTTATTATTTAAGAAAGGTTATCTGTCGAACATGTTAAACTATTATTAAAATTATGAATCTTAATTTTTTAATCGAAATATAAGATTCAGGGAAAAATGAAAAATTACTTTAAACATATTATGTACAGACAAAACAACTTGAACAAGAAGTTATATAAAACTATTAATTATATCTAAGTTTGTAAAATCATTATTCTACAAGAATGAAAACAAAATAGGTAAATAACTAGATAAAGTGCACGCATTGAATACGGGAGCCATAAATAAGGGTAAAATTATAAAATAGGAAAAAGTTATTAAGTGTTCTTTCAGATTCTTTACCATTTAGAAATTTAATGTCACGTGACTTTTTAACTTTTTTGTGAGAATTGATAAAAAAAAGTATATATATATATATATATATATATATATATATATATATATATATATATATATATATATATAT
>Ga0099825_1004021_pt1 | contig 19404 bp, 14 predicted proteins | sample SiratroredBW_FD_76838 | JGI IMG/M metagenome (GOLD analysis project Ga0099825, IMG submission 76838) | Root nodule microbial communities of legume samples collected from California, USA - Siratro red BW | ecosystem: Host-associated > Plants > Roots > Nodule | place: USA: California | collected... | reverse complement strand
ATGCCTGATTTGAGTTGTATTAAACTTATCATAGGAATTCCTGTACAACGTGATATATGTGGTTGCACGAATTGGTTGTATGAAACTTACCCTTGAATTTCTTACACACTGTGACATATGTTGATACACAACTTGGGTTGTAATAACTTACATTGATCAATTGTGTTATGTTTGTTTGCTTGTATATCCAAGTCTTGTATATTAAATTAGAAGTTAATCTCTCACAAGACATTTAATACGAGTATTCCGGAAGGTGAGTTAGTCAATATTATACTAATTAAATATCCTTAATTATTGAATTCATGTAGTCTTTATTGTTCTTGTATATTATATTTGAAGGAGATTGAATGATTGTTATATGTTGATTAAAATGTCTTCTTTTATATAATTCTCTTTATACTAAACATTTATTTTAATAATTTACCATTAAATATCTTACTTATTATGTGAATTGGATGACCAAATCAAAATAGATACAGAGATATGTGCAAACATAATATTTAGAGATAATAAACATTTTATTTTATCTTTCTTTTTATAAATATTTAAATTATAAATGAACTTCTATATGTTTAAGCTATAGTTTAAAATACATTATCCTTTATAGAAGTCTGTAATGAATAGTTTTTTTAAGTGTTACCTATGGAAAAAGAAAAAAAAATATTTCATTAAACATATAAGTAAACAAAAATTACGGATAAATTTCATTCTACATCCATTCTCACTATCATGTTCCCACTTTCATTCTCCTATTTTCATCGCCAATTTTTTATTGTAATAATCAGAAAAACGATAACTCGATTTCCATGGAAGCACTCGCGGCAAAGAATGCGGAAGGAAAGACATAAAGTTCCACCATAGAAATTTATATTCTTTTAATAAATATAATAATGCATGCATCACATAAAGTCTCCAATATCTTGTCTTATTTATTTCTAAAAATGCTAACTATTGTCATAAAACGATTTTTTAAAATTGAAATTTAATTCTGTATTATTTAAATGATAAAGAAAAATATTATTAAACATCATTAATATTTTAATTTTAAAATAATAAATATTTTCAAAAACGTAAAACATAAAGTACTATAGCATAAGACAGAAAAAGTAATAGTGGTACTTTTTTTTGTTTATTATTAGAGCAACAGAAACGAGACAAACACACTTTTGTTGACCAGTTCTTGACCGTTGTTAGTGATTAGACATTTGAGTAATCTTATACCAATAAAAGAAAAACACAGATAAAAAGAAAATATGATTAGTTCCCTTCATTTTTACAACATCCATTATTATTATGTTTTGACTTTATACATAAATTGTCTATTTTAATTACTGCTAAATAAAATCCACATTGAGTGATCTTATAGCAATAGAATACCAATAGAAAAAAAGACACAGATAAAAAGAAAATATGATTAATTCCTTTCATTTTTAGAACATCCATTATTTTTATGTTTTGACTTTATACATAAATTGTCTATTTTAGTTACTGTTAAATAAAATCCACACAATAGCTGTGCAAGTTCGTCATCATTTGGGTAGTAACTAAATTGATTTCACAAATAAAAATGGCATATAGTTTTGTGATAAGTTTACAATGTTAAAATTTTGTGAGGCTTTTTCTGCGCCCTTCTTAATATATAGTGGCTTTATTTAATGAAATTAAGATAAAATAAAAAAAAACTGAACAATATAAAAGTATATTTATTTTAACATATTCAAACTATTTCGAGATAAAATGATAAGATCATTATTTTAACTTACTAGTGTAAATAACACGTGGTGAATAATTTATAAGTAACAGTTTTAATATTATTATTTATTTTGACACTATTAAAAGTTAAATAATACATTTGTTTTTATATTAGTCAATAGAACAACTTGATGTCAAAATAAAATTATAAATTTAATTAGTTTAACGCACTGTTATAAATTTAAATAATTGATATGAAATGGACAAAAATGACATGAACATGTAAGTTAAAATTTTATATATCTATACTCGTATATAAAGGCAATATGATTTTTGGTAACTGTTTTTGGTATATATAATACTATTTTACTTTAGTATAATAACGGTATGATAGCTAAACTTTTAGTAGGTAATAGAAATATGATAAACACCACCTATATTTTCACCACTATACATAAAAAGAGTTTAATTTTAATATATACATTATTACTTTTTAGTTTTGATATATAATATAATGTCATAGATTATAAATAATTCTAAATATGTCTTTACAATAATTATTATAAAATTTAAAACATTTGATGGACATAAGAATATATGATTGCGTCACAAGTTTTACAACATTATTCTTATTAAATTCTTAAATAAATTATATTTTGTATTATATGTTTTTGACGTTTATAATTGGTGTATAATTTATAAATATACATTAATATTTTTGTGAGTTCTTTTTATTTAAGTTAGTAATATTAAATATTTTTAATTTAGATATGTTTATACTTAAATTAAAACTATATTGCTAGAACATATTATATTGAAGCATTCCATCTTTATTAATATATTTCAAAGAAACATGATTTTTGATGCTTAACTTTTCACAAAACTAATTAAAAGATATTAAATTTCTTAGTTTAAAATATATTTTTGAAAATAACTAAAGAAATAGGAAATGAAATAACGTAAATACACTTTGCAAAAATACTCGTGACAAAAATTGTAAACAAAACTGCTAAGAGAAATAGAAAAATGAATTGCGATAACAATAAATGAGTATATTAGCGAAAGAAAAGAGAAACGAGAAAAGTAAAAATTAGTAATTAAGAATATTATTCTAATTTATTTATTTTTGTTTTTTTAGCATCATATTATTTAATTTAGTACTTTTTTATTTGTGTAAATTTTAATTATTCTTTCACATTTTATTCTTATTGTATTAGTAAATATTTTGTTGACCTTAATATCGATAATTTTGTGGTTTGACTTCTACATTATCAGATATTTTTCTACACATAATTTATACTCTCATTCTTTCTTCCATAATATCAAAATATAAATTTTGAATAAAGAAAAAAAAATCTTTTAATCACGTAAACTATACTATTATTATTAAAAGAGTTATCTTCCTTCACATTGTCAAAGTAATATTTTTCATTTAATAACGATACACACATGAGATCATAAATCATATATTTGAAATATCATAAAATCATGTGGCATCTATCCTTCTATGTAAGCATGATATTCGTAACGCGACCCCAAAAACTAAGTCAATGTTTGGATTTTGAAACGCTCCGACCAACTTTACGCTTCTCATGTTGCTTTCTATGCCGTTCCACACATGCATACCAAACAATCGCAAGTTTTATAGCTCTTTCTCCCTAACGTGGCTAAATACTCACCCAATCTATTCCTTCTCAAATAGAAGGAAGCAGAAAACTGTTCGATTCTCTCTTATTTATTCCTTTCTTACTGCACCCATTCTCAGCTGCTCCTATTTTTCAGTAAGGAATACTGCAATCCATTCATTTATTTCTTCTTCTTCTTCTGCAAGTTAAGTTTCGTTTCTTTATTCAACTTCACTGAGAAAAATGTTCTCAAAGAGAATATGTGAAGAGTGGTAATAGACTGAGTATAAATCCCACATCACTGTTCAGTTTTTACATATAAGAAAATGATTTATTTTTCCCGTTACCCAATTAAAAAAATATTTTAAATTTAACTGTCAAGATATTTTTTAACTACCAATAAGCTTATTATAGTTGACCATTTTCTATTAAATCATAGTGTAACTGTCAATATATATACACTGTTTTACTTTATATATACATATATAATTATAATTGTGACATTTTTATCTTTTAATAAAGATTATTAAATTCATATAAATATAATAACTTGAGAAAGCTAAACCTAAAACTGAAACAACTACTTAAAGACACTAAAATTAAGATCCGTTATATTTATTTAAGAACGGAAAATTAGGATGTTGAAAAATACTTTTTAAAATTTAGAAAGAACTTTAGGCATAAATTTATTTTATGTAATAATACTCTAAATATAGGCAAATAGATTTGATTTCTAGAAATAACAAATGCATTTTTACTCTATAATTGTACCAGTGTCGTCTCTTTCCCATCTTCTCTAGCACTGTTTTCTCGTCTTTCTGCAACAACTCACTCACTTCTTCTCTCTCTGTTAAACACGACAAAAAAAAAAAAAAAAATCTGATTCAAAACGCCGCAACAAAAACCTTTTCAGTTCAAACACGCACACTCACTTCACTTAAGGCACACCGTTTGCAGTTTGCATTTTCATTTTTCATTGCTATCAAACAATTCTCTCTTTCTCTCTCTATTTTCTGGAGAGAGAATATCGTTATGAAATCCAAAGCCGGAGGAAACGGTGAGGCCACCGGCGGTGGAGGTGGAAGCAGCAGCTCTCCCAGCCCCCCGCCGTCGCCGAGGCGGCAATCCGGTGTTACGCGGTGTCGGCGGAGAGTGAGGCCGGCGAAGGACTCGTCGGAGACTCGGCGGCTGGTCGCCGTCATCATGGCTCGGCGGAGCCTCCGGTACTTCTTCCTGCTGCCGCTGGTGTACATCTCCGGGTTGTTGATGTGTGTGGGGCCCTTCTCCGCCCTCATTGGCCACACACCTCTTCCCGGTTCCCGGTACCGCAGTCACGAGATCTTCCACAAGCTCTGGCACGAAATCGAAACCGATAATTCCTCTGTCATCGAGGTGCGTAATGCGTAACTGAACGAACCAGCTTAACGCCTCATAATCATAAACCATGTGCTCATTAAATATTGTATTTTCCTTTTTTTTTTCAACTCACTTATTTTATTAATTAATTGAAGACCTAGTTGAGTCTAAATAAAGTGAAGTGTGTCACAATGTGTATATCTGAATTCCAAAAATGTCAACTATTTAGTGTGTAACGGTATCTCCATCAAGATCTAATATCCACTTTTTGATGGAAAAATTGTCTACGATTAGTGCCACACTAATTCCTATATGTTTTACTTTCTGCTCTTTTGCTCACAAAGTTGTCTCTAAATGAGGATAACTTGACAATGTTCGAAGAGAATTTTGTTGGAAGGAGCTGACAGATATAAAATCACCTGGATTTAATCAGTTTATTGTTCGTTTCATCTGATTTTCCTTCTCAATATTGTCACAAAAGCTGAAAATAAATTAGCTGAGAGAAATCAAACAGAGTTCTGGGTTTTTCTTATAATATTTTATTTTTATATTTTTGTCTTTTTGCAGTTGGCTTCTGTGTGGAAGTACAAAAGGAAGTTAAGAGAGCAAAAGCCTTGTCCGAATTTGACGGCTTTGCATCGCGAACACTTTGGTAATCGATATAACCTATAAATTAGCTGATTTGGAGTGTGGCGTAGAAGTAAAGTTTGTGTGGGATTTTAATTCGGTGGTTTCTCTTAATTTTAGTGTCGCCTGGACTGAATGGTTTTTTGATTGTGGAGGCCAATGGGGGTCTTAACCAGCAACGCTCTGCGGTGAGGCAAAGGCATCCCTTTCCCTGATTTGAAGCTGTTTTGTTTTGATTTTTGAAAAATGATATAGTTTTTGACAATGGTGTTTCTTGAATTATTAGATTTGTAATGCTGTGGCTGTGGCTGGACTCCTGAATGCAATATTAGTTATACCTCAATTTGAGTTTCACAATGTGTGGAAAGATCCAAGGTGACCAATTTACTCATTATGTTTTAGCTTTGAACCTTAGGAGATAGGTTTTAACCAAGGTTTGAATTCCAGTTGTAGTTGCGGTTGCAGCCTGCAATCACACGCTGATTAGCTGTTGTGGCGGCTGCCGCAACCATGATGTTGCAGCTGCATCACTTGATGTGCTCTGTGGTTTCAAATCCCATTAACATTCATGCCTGGGAAATTTTGGTTACACATTGTGGGTTAATTTGATTTCATTGTCTGGCTTAGCAATGGTCAATGTGTGAATGAATTTCACAAATCCAATAACACGTGACTGATGAGGAAAAGGAGTATGTTTATCACATATTTATTTGGTTTACATTTCTGTTTACACTAACGAAAACACAAACCTTTTCTGATGCATTTTTATGAGGTAAATTGTGTCTTATGTTGAACTTCTGTTTACATTATTTCAAAATCTAAAAAAGAAATTTTAAGCTGTTGCCATTATTTGAGACAACTCATCGAGATGACAATAAGAAACCTACAGTCTCATTCGACAGATCTAATCATCTAAAGAAACTTTCTGACTCTTATGTTAGTTACCACTGTTTAAACTTTCATACCTGTTTTTCTAGAGATTATTTAGTTAAACATGTTTGTATTAGTCCTGGAATTTAATAATGCTCCCATAAATAGGGCCATATTAACATTCCTGTGTATGCTCCAAGTACTGAATCTATTTCACGGACCAGAAAACCTCGAACAAGAAGCATATCCTCCTGCAATATTATTTGTTGATCCACATTAATTAGTACTTGTAACCTTTCCGGTATATCTTACCTTGGTGATATGATTAGTCAAGTGATACTTGATTAGATTTCGTAACCATTGGCAATGATGAAATTCTAGCAGCCCTCCTTGGGTATATGCATGTTCTCCTCACAAAACAGTCTGTACAAAAATTAATAATTAAAGATGGAATGCTATGAACATTATTGTGACTCTTCTTAGAGTTTCCGTATTTATTTCTATAGTTACTTGTATTTAAAATAATATTATTTTTCTTACAGTGAATTTGGGGATGTATATGACGAAGATCATTTTATATCCACACTTGATGGTTATGTGAAGGTGGTCAAAGAACTGCCTGAAGCACTAATGGAGCGGCATAATTATAATATGAGTAATATCACAAACATCAAAGTTCAAGCTTGGTCTCCTGTCAGTTATTACCTTGGAGTTGTTTCTCCCATCTTGCAAAAGGAAGGGTTGGTATTGGGACAGTTTCTCCTCATCTTTTCTATTCATCCTTTTGATATTTTATAAAATGAAAAATGTTGGTTTTTTCCTTTCATAAAAAATTTTTAGATGAAACTGAACTCTGAAATGAGTTCAAATTACTTTGACACAATTTTGATTTTTTGTTCAAATAATTTGATGTAAAAAAAATATTTTCATATGCAGGGTAATTCGAATAGCTCCATTTGCCAATCGTTTGGCAATGAGTGTTCCACCACATATTCAATTTCTTAGATGTCTTACTAATTATAAAGCATTGAGGTTTTCTTCTTCAATATCTGCACTAGCAAACAAATTAGTTTACCGAATGATTGAGAAGAGCTCTAGGACAGATGGAAAATACATTGCCGTGCATCTTCGTTTTGAAGAGGTACTGATTCTCTCATTCAATTAGGTTGGAACTGGTAGTTAGTGTCAATATATGAGACTGAAGGGAATTAGTGAAGGATTGAATCAGCTTTGTTATTGACTAAATCTTCTCAATATGCAGGATATGGTGGCATTCTCTTGTTGTGTATATGACGGAGGAGAGGCAGAACAGTTGGAAATGGATTCAGTTCGAGAAAAAGGGTGGAGGGGTAAATTTAAAAGAAAGGACCGGATAATTTTACCTGACCTTAATCGGGTTGAAGGAAAATGTCCACTAACCCCACTAGAGGTCCGTTTTACTTTTTAATGCTGATCAGATCTTAAATTCTGTTTTTATTTTTCTTCTCGGCATAAATCTGATCTCTCATGTTATTCACTTCAGAATGTGATGCCATAAATATTTTTTTTAGTAGTACCTTTTCCAGGTACTAGATTTTAGTTTCACTATCACTACATGCTTTCATTTTAATTAATTTAGTGAAAGAATGGTATGATGAGATGAAAATCAAACTATTGTTGCAATTTAAAATTGTGTGAAAGCTGATATTATATAGAAGAGACTGATCTTAGGTGCATATTCTTTTCCTTAATTACGTAGGTTGGTATGATGCTGCGTGGCATGGGATTTGATAACAATACTTCAATATACTTAGCTTCTGGGAAAATATATCATGCAGAGAGATATTTGGCTCCTTTGATGAAGATGTTTCCCTATCTTTATACAAAGGAATCTCTTGCAACATCAGATGAGCTTGCTCCTTTTATGGTAAAGATCCTCGCTTGTTGGAAAACTAGAACAATAACAAATGTCATGATTCATTCTATGAAACTGTGCTTCAGTTTCTGTTTTATTTTATTTCTTTCTCATATAGCCTGTAGACTGGAGCATTATTAACTTGATTCTAGTATACTTGTCTTGTTTATAAATCTGCTGAAGCATCACATTCTTTTCTCATGCAGCAAATAATTATAATTTTTTTGTCCTTGCAGTGGTTAAATATATAAATATTCATAACACACATTTAAGAAGCTAATATAGAAAATATAATTTGCATCCGATATATAGTTGTATCACTATATGAGAATGTAAGAAAATTTGATAACTAATTAATTGGAGTCAGTGGCATAGACTTGTAATAACAAGAACCAAATTCTAGTGGAAAATTTAAATGAAATTCCTTTTAATAATTTCCATTAATATCCTTCTTGATCTTCCTAAACACATTTTTCACAAAGCTAAAAATCATGCATCTATTCTCTTCACCTTCTCACATGTTCAAATCACCTTAATTCATTATTAATCATCTTTTCCTCAATGGTGTCAACAATCACCTTAATATACAGTCACTTTGTATCTTTTTCTTTCTTATATGACCACATATTCTTAATATATTCATTCCTACTATTCCTATTTTTTTCTCGTCTATTTAAAGCTCAATGTTCACTACCATAGTGTAGTTGGTTGTGTGCAATAAAATTTCACTTTGAGCTTACAAATTTCTAAGCTGTTACAACCATTCACTAAAATTTTCAAATGTAACGTCATGGATTTGGGTTGGACCTGCAAGCTGAAGCTCATCAATTTGAAAAAATGATCAGCAGTTTTAGACCTCAATTGCTGCGCTTTTATTTTTTGGTTTTTGTTGTTTATACACTGACCTCAAGAATGGACATGATGATAAAGGATCTAACTACGTTTCAATTCGAAAAAGCATAAAGGATGTCAATGGCTTTCTATTATGATTCTTTATCCACTCATTCTAGTAGTTTGTGTCTTGATGGTTGGTTATAACTTGTAAGTACGTTTAGCTGCCAGTTCTGTGCTTAAAAATACAAATTAAATAAATAAATAAAATCTTATATACAAGTTTAATTTAATTATACTTTTTCATAGAGTGTATGTTTTGGGTAGTTTCCAATATGCTCTAGTGCTTATTTTCGTATTTTTCTAGGGCTATTCTTCCCAATTAGCTGCACTGGACTACACAGTATGCTTGTCAAGTGAGATTTTTGTAACAACTCAGGGTGGTAACTTCCCTCATTTTTTGATGGGCCATAGAAGATTCCTCTATGATGGCCATGCTAAGACAATTATCCCAGATAAACGCAAGCTTGTTCTTCTTTTGGATGACTCGAGTATTAGGTATATTCTCTCTCTCTCTCTCTCTCTCCCTCATCCTCCATTTATAGCTGCTATATACTCTGTTTATACATTTCAAAGGATTGTGGGGAATATTTAATGTGCTTCTATCATATGTTGTCTTGACACAAAATAAAAATTTAGTGATTAGATAGTAGTTACTTTTGTAGGATTCACATAGTAGGCACGGATCTGTTCTGTTCTACAAAATAATATATTAACCGAACGGAGTTTCCCCTAGATTTAAATTTGAATCTTATGATTTATATTATTTGGTTTAAACTTATTTTTGAGAAATAATTGCTTATTTTTTCACCATTTTATACGAGTTTTTGATTTGGAAAATTTACTAGTTTCCAGAAATAATCCATTCCCAAACACCCACCTATGGTTAAAAGGTGATATTTGCAACACTTGAACTTTGGTGTACTCTGAAGAGTATTGATCTTTGTATGAAATTTTATTGCTAGAGCACTAATTGTAATCAGATACTAATCTACCACTGAATATGCACTATAATCCTGTAATGCCACAGCAAAATAAAATACAAGATAGCGAAAACCATTAATTGGTCCTTTGAAAATTTTTCTGAGCTGAAGTCAGCTGTTTATGGATCTTTGTCTATTAACCCATCAAAATGGTGCCTTTTAGCTTCTAGGCTACCAGGTTGTGTAGTGATCTTATATATGATGCAACTTTCTGTAGTTTTTATTACTAGTAAATCCTAACTGCTCTCTAGGGCCATGTTTTCAGTTTATTTTTTAACTTTGTTTTTGTATGATTACATTTTACTTAATAATTATAGATCTTGTTTGGCTTGAACCAAACTGTCAATAGGTTGGTTCTTAGAAAATTTTCATAGCTGAAGTCATACCTGTTAATGGAGGGGATTATAGACTCCTGCTTATTAATCATAAAAATTGGTGCGTTTAAACTTCAGGACTACCGGGTTGTTGTGATCCTGTATTTATGCAATTTTCAGTAGTTTTTTACTAGTAAATTCTGATTTGTAAGAACTGTTCGCTAGCACCAGTTTATTTTTTAACCTTGTTTTTGTAGAATTACATTACGTTTAATTGTTTAATGTTGTTTGGCTTGAATCAAACTGCCAATAGGTATCTTACTGTTGTTGTCCATCGTTGTCAGAATGTTACATTTAGTTGTCATCTGGATTTAGTTTGAGGGCTTAGGCTATGCCATTACTGGAAAACACTAGATGATGGGAAATATTTGTGCATCGGATTTTGCAGTTGGAGAGCTTTCAAGGATCAGATGGAAGACATGCTCAGCGAAAGTGACCGCAAAGGAATCATGGTACCTAGAGTTAGAAAAATAAACAGAAAAACTTCTGTCTACACGTACCCCTTACCAGAATGCAGGTGCCTACAGCAGTCTCTTGCCAATAAAATTGACCACAATCATGACGTTCTGTATAATTACAATGGAACAAAAGCTTAAATGGAAGACATGTTTCATTTGTTCCATCATCTCTGCACGGCAATCGGATTTATATCATTACCAAATTCCAAGGCATTGGTGCTTCAACTTCCAATTCTGCGGCCTTTTGAAGACAAGTTATGGATATTCCTGTTATTATAACAGGAGAGATTTCTACTTTACGATTGGCTTCTGCAACCCTGAAGATTTTGTTTGCATGTTACTTATTTTACACACTGGACAGTTCAGAGCTCCAATTTAAAGGTCGGAAAACGCTGCACCAACATGTTCTACCAATAATAGATATAGAAGAATTAATAGAGTGAGTTTTCTTCCCTCTTAATCAATGTTTTGTATGCTGACATCTCCATTTTTTGTTTCTTGTGTAAAATTCTTAGGCTTGAAGAAATATTGTAATGTCGAGTAAGTGAGCATATTTTTGTTTTGACCCATAGTTAGAGGGAGAGATCCTTATAGTCCGTTGATGAGTGGCTTTGTTTTCCCTCCCTTCCATATTTTCTAGATGTAACTTAATGTCTTCTGTATATTCTTTTTCGTTTATATCATTTAACATAATCTGAGCTCTTAATTCATCCTTGCAAAAACAAGTATGTGTAACACGTATTCTCACAGACAACAGTAGATAGCACCAAGAAATATGAGATAATATAAGAGAAAATAGATGAAATAGAGTAATAGTGCAAAAATCACAAATATTGCAATATTGGGTTTTCACTGCGGAAATATGTAGGTATTAAGAACTATGTATGAAATAACATAATGATAAAAGTTGGCTTTCGAGGGCCAAACACTCTCCACTCCTTTTTCCTACTTTTTTATTTTCTTCCCCTTCTATATTCTCTTTCCTTTCTTATTTATATCTTCTCTTATTACTAACAAATTTTGAAAAGAGAAGGCCTAAGTACCGAGTTCATGAGAGCTTGAAATGTTGACGGAGCATTTGTAAGACCAAAAGGAATTACGAGAAATTCGTAATGGCCTTCATGAGTTCGAAAAGTAGTTTTGTGGACATCCTCCTCTTGCATCCGAATATGATGATATCCAGACTTCAAATCTAATTTAGAGAACACCGTAGCTCCACCAAGCTCGTCCAGTAGCTTCTCAATAACGAGGATGGGAAATTTATCAAGAATGGTGATTTTGTTGAGCGCTCGATAGTCAACATAGAAACGCCAACTATCTTTCTTTTTCACGAGAATCACAGGGCTTGAGAAAGGACTAGTACTAGGCCGAATTATTCCGATTTAAAGCATTTCCTCAATTATATTCTCCATCTCTGCCTTTTGATAATGATGATAGCGATAAGGCCTTATGTTAGGAATTAGAGCATTTTCCTTCAACAATATGGCATGGTCATGTGTCCTATGTGGTGGAAGCTCAAATGGAGGTTGGAATATGTCAACAAATTGTTGTAGAATATCCATAGTGGTTGCCGATATTGGATGTTGCTAAGCAGAAGAGTCAGACTGAAAGAGTGGTGTCACGAGAAACCCCTCTTCCGCGTTTCTCAAGGCATTCAAAGCCCTCTTCCCACTAGCTTGGCTCCTTCCCAAGGTAGGATCACCTTTGAGAGTCACTATACGACCATGTAGCATCCAACTCAGGGTCAATTTCATGTAATCTTCTTCAAATTTACCCAAACTCGCTACCTAACTTGCCCCTAGAACCACCTTTGAACGACATAACTTCGTGATCAAGAAATCCTCCATGATTGAGATTCCCTGCACCAGTATTGTCACCTCCTAACCCGTGCTTGAGAGCTTCATTCCCACCTTAACTCGGAATGGTAGTAAATGCACCAAAGGTAAACCCAGGGCAAAAGAAAGAAAATTAGCTTCAGCCCCTGGGTCCACCAAAACAATGACCTTGCTACCATTGATGGTCCCTCGGACTTTCAAAGTCTAATGAGAAGTCAAACCCCATTAGCTAAAAGATGAAAGATGAAGCGAAGTACCGTCTAGAGCCAAAACAGGTTCCTTCGCGTGTGGGATCTCTTCGATAACCTCCAGCGTCTCCTCGTCCTCACCCAAAAGGAGCAGCTGTTGATGACGGAATTTACACGAGTGGTTTGGACTCCACTTTTCTCTACAGCGAAAACAAAGGCTCTTTCGCTGACGGTCATTCCATTCTTCATGTGAGATCCAACGAGAAGTGGGCTTTGAAGTACTAGAAGTTGTAGCAACGGAGGAAGCCCAGTTAGTTTTTTTCTCTCGAGTAACATTGGCCTTACTCAACTCTGGTGTGGATGAGTGAGTATTGGGCCTGACCCAATTAGAAGCTCGAGAGACCCCTCAGCCCACACAAGCACCACCTCGTGTCTCTTGCCTCCTGGTTGAACACCTTCCTCATGCCTTGCGACATTTCGAGCTTCAATCACCATCTCTATATCCATCATGGATTGTAAATTCTCAAAATCTTCTACCGCCATCTCGAATTTGATGGTTGGTTTGAGTCCTTCATGAAACATGCAATAAGGGTGTCACCTCTCAAGTGTCAGTGAAATCTTGTCGCTAATTCGAAATCATGACGATAGTCCATAACCGAGCCACTATGTTTCACCTTTAACAACAGAGCCAGAGGATTAGAGGCAACTCCAGGCTCAAAACGCTTAAGCAAGTCTTGCTCAAAGCGAATCCATGTGTGGAAAGAGGAATGAGACTCCCACCATTCGAACCACGTCAATGCTTTGCCGTGAAGTGCCAACACTACGTATTCCAATTTCTCACCCACTGGAATACCGGAAATCCAAAAATAACAATCAATTATGACGAGCCACCCGTTCGCATCTGAACCATCAAACGGAGGAATCTCCATCCGCCGATTGAAATTGCCCTTGGAAATTTTTTTTGATGATGCCCTCCCCCTGGATCCTCTACACGCGAATCACCGTTTTCTCCCTCAGAATGTTAATGGGGTTGGCGTATCATTAATTATTCCATATGCTTCCTCATTGTCTCCATGGAACGACTTTGTTTCACGCGGAACTCGGTCATTTGGCGCTCCAAACCTTCCATACGTTCCTCCATGGCAGCAGTGGTGCGGGTAGTGACCATCCACAGGTAAAAGCCCAGATCAAAGACTGATACCAAATTATAACACGTATTCTCACAGACAAAAGCAGAACGGATTACACCAAAAAATATGAGATAATATAAGAAAAAAATAGATGAAATAAAGTAATAGTGCAGAAATCACAAATATTAGTAGGTTTTCACATGTAGGTATCAAGAACCATTTATGAAATAACAGAGTAATAAAAGTTGGCTTTGGAGAGGCCAACACTCTCCACCTCTTTTTCCTACTTTTTCTTTTCTTCCCCTCTCTATACTCCCTTTCTTTTCTTATTTATATCTTCTCTCACTACTAACAAAATCTAAAAAGAAAATGATTTCCCACCTTCTAATTAGTTATTTCTTTTTCCCCTTCTTTTATATGTAAATTGGAAAGATGTGATATTCCTATGTTGTCCAGAGATTGTTACAGTTTGATGATGATAGGAAAGGAGTCGGGATTGCCATGAAAATAACTGAATTTTTACCGGGAAAGCATGTAGATGGAATCCGTAGTTAAAATTATAGGAATGAAGATAGTTGTGTATAGGAAAGATTAATGAACTCAACGTGAGTTGATTTTTTCTAAACATCTCTTTAGTAGTCTTGTATGCTTTTAGGAATTCTAGCTTTGACTTTTAAAATAACTGTTTTGCTTGTTTTTTTTAGGATAATGATTATTACTTAGCTGAAGATGGAATATTTATTTTTACCTTCTATCAAAAGCTCATGCCTAATCCCTTCCATCCCAAAATGGTCATGCACCTCCATACTTAGCGAATTAACCAATATGCCCTTAAAAAATTAAATAGACCTTACACTTTCTTATCTTTTAATCAGGAATACAATTTTTAATCTGGAATAAAAAATATATATTTTAAATTATATAATTTGAAATGTAATTTTTTTTATTACAAAGAATGTGTATTCCTGAAATTGCATTTTAAATTATATAATTTAGAATATAAAAATTGTATTTTGAATTGTAAATTTAGAATACAAAATTATATTTTAGATTATTATATCTCGGATTGTATAATACAAAATACAAAAAAATATATTTTAGATTATATAATTTAAAAATAATACTTTTAGTATTTTTGAAAATATGGAGTTCGAGGTAAAAATTGGAGATGCAGGAAAAATGCGTCTTTAGGCATGTATGTAAGGGAATAGGTTTTCCTTATTTCATTTCGGTACGATTTTCACATTTTGGAATACTCAAAGTAAAAGAGATAATATTTTTAGGGCTTTTTCATTCTGCATCCCGACAATTTTATGGTGCACCTTCATAATTTTTAAAATAATCATTTTACTATTTTTTAAAGTAACTTTTAAATCATTTATTCTAAAAATTTTCTAGAACACTCTTTCTGTAAAAGAAATTCTGGAATAGAATTTTTAGAATGAAATTTTCATAATGGAAATCCTAGAATGCATAAAAAACATATTGGAATATATTTTTTAGAGTTGTGTTTTCGAGAATGAAATTTTCAAAATAATTTTTTTTTAGCTTTTTTCATACCGTGTTTTCTCTCTATGGTACTTTCTTTGCGGTGTTCTTTCACTATTCTTCTTTCTTTGCTGGCATTCTTTCCTCCTTCTTTTCCTCCTTCTTCAATTGCGTCATAGTGTCAAATGGTGTTGATATTAACGACGGTGTGGTGCAGTGATGGAAGACATTTTAGTCTTTTCATATTACTAGTGGGGTGCTGGAAACAAAAGTCATATTTTTATATAAAATGGAAGAAGTTGGGTTTTCGAAGATGAGGTTATAAAGACGAATTCTTCCTCCACTGCCATACCCTCTTTATATACTTTCAAAAAAAAATTTAATTCTAAAACTGATCTCGTGAAAATAATCAAATTGTTCATATTTCTGTTGAACATGGTATGAACAGTAAAACAACTTCCGTTTTCTCTTAAATACGTCTTCTACATTGTCATTTTTAAAGGTTTTAAGGGTAATTGAACGCTAGGGAAGACTTTCTACCATTATGCAGTGTTTATCGACAATAAGGGAGACTGGGAGGTAAGACTTTTTATTTTGGTGGAATTTTTGTAGTTTCTAGTAGGGCACTCGGATGAAGCTATCCGATTCTCATTTTTTTGAAATTTGAAAATCGGACAGCCAGCCATCTGGTTATCATTTTTTTGAAATTTGAGAACCGGACAGCCAGCCATCCGGTTCTCATTTTTTTGAAATTTGAGAACCGGACAGCCAGATATTTGATTCTCAAATTTTTGAAAAATGACAACCAGATGCACTGGAGGGGGTGCCATCCGGTGTGTAAGTTGTGAACCGGACACCACCCCATCCGGTTGTCAAGAGGAATTAAATTTGCAAACCAGATGGGCAGTGGGTGAACCTCATCCAGTTTGTAAATTTGTGAACCGGATGATGTCAAGAGGAATTAAATTTGTAAACCGGATGGGCAGTAGGTGGACCTCATCCGGTTTGCAAATTTGTGAACTAGATGAGCCTTATCCGGTTCACAAATTTGCAAACCGGATGAGGTTCACCCACTGTCGATCCGGTTTGTAAATTTCTTAACGTTTTGTGAACCGGACGGGATGGCGTCCAGTTCATAGTTTGGATTTTTTTGTTTTTGTTTTTTTTATGAGTTGTTGGAATGCTATGTTACAGATATGAATAGTCTTTGTATATATTCAGAGGAAGTAAACAAGGTGTCTGATATAAATGATAAACATGAAAGTGGTTCGTTGGTTTGGGAAGAAGATTTCATTCTTGATTTTACAACTGATAAGGTAAAATGATTTGTTTTTGTTTATGTTTATGAAATGTAAATTAATTACATACGAATGTGATATATTGTGTAGGTGTTCGGTACCCGATATGAATTACTTGAATGGGTTCGCAAGGTTGCATTTAGACTTGGCTTTGTTGTTGTCATACTCAGATCAGACAAAGCAACTAGAGCACAAGGTAAGATGACCTATGTCTTGTTGGGATATGAAAGAAGTGGAAAATATAGAAAGTACAAAACAAATTTAGAGGTGAGTATAACCGGCACAAGAAAGTATGATTGTCCATTTAGATTGCGCGACAAACCAATAAAAGGTGAAGAAGGTTGGGTTTTGAAAGTCATATGTAGGTTGAATAACCATGAATTGGCTAATACATTGGTTAGTCACCCTTATGCTGGTAGGTTGCGACCCAATGAACACGCTTTAGTTGTGGACATGACAAAGAGTCAAGTTAAACCAAAGAACATATTGCTTACACTTAAAGAAAAGAATGAAGATAATGTGACGACACTGAAACAACTGTATAATACTAGATATACATACAAGAGATCGGTTAGAGGATCAAGAATTGAAATGCACCAGTTGATGATGTTGTTAGAGTGTGACAACTATATTCATTGGCATAGGTGTCACGAGTCCTCCCGAGTTGTAAGTGATATCTTTTGGACTCATCCTGATTCTTTGAAGTTGTTAAACCCATTTAGCAATGTGTTGTTGATGGATAACACCTACAAGAAAAATAAGTATAGGCTTCCACTGCTTGAAATTGTAGGTGTTACATCCACAGGCTTAACTTTCTCAGCTGCCTTTGTTTAGATGTCTATTGAACGTGCAAACAATTTCACTTGGGCTTTGCAAAGATTAAGAGGGTTGTTTTTGAGAGAAGATGTCTACTGAACGTGAAAACAATTCATCTGGTCCTCACCATATCTGTCACATTGCACAAAGTTAGTGTTAATTTAAAAAAAATTGAAAAAATGTGAACCAGATGAGCATGTCATCCGGTTGTGAATTGCAAAAAAAATGACAACCGGATGACACCCCTATATGGTTGTCATTTCCAAATCAAAATGAGAACCAGATGAAACCTATCCGGTTGTCAAACTCCCATATCAGAAAACTCCCTGTGCGCCGTCGACAGCCCCCCAAACACCAAATTAACTATTCTGATCAATAATACCACTCACAAATCGCTAATAAACATAAAAAATTGCTTACCTACAACTTGTTTAGAGGTTTAATTGAAGATTTGGGAGAAAGGAACGAAATAGACGACTTGCTTCTTTCTTGCAGGCAGCTACAGATCCAGATCCGTGATTCTAGAGGCTGAACCGGATGAACCCACAATGACACTCAAAGCTTCCAATGGTGAGATCAGTGAGAATGAATCAGATGAAGGGTTAGAGTGAGTGAGAGAACCGAATAAAGGGGATGAAAGGGATAGAGGATATTTCTATCTTTGTATTTTTACTTAAAGGCATAGTTGTCTTTTTATAGTGAGTATGAAGGTATAGGAAGAGTGTAAGGGGGTGGAGGAAGAATTAAGGACGACTCTTTTAAGGGATATTGTATGTCACGTTATGAATTTTATTATAAGTATAATTGTGCGATATTATGTTTTATCTGAATTTATTTTAAGGTTGAAACGTTTTATATTATGGTGTTAGAAAAAATACTTTTCACATTTTTTTGAACATAAACCCTTAAGAAACTAGTTTCCACATTACCGAATGAGATTTTTAAAAATTGAATTCCAATTCATTTTAAATCTAAATAATTAGACGAAATTAAATTTAATTCATATTTTCTGAAAAACTACTTTACAATTTTGTAGATTCAAATCCAAATAATTAGATTGAATGATAAATCTAAATCTATATTTGGGAAAACAAAATAGTTTGGATGTTTATAAATTAGTTTGTTATCAATTTAAAATTGATATTTTTAAAATCAGTTTTAAATCTAAAATCATTTTAAAAGATTATGTATTTTCTAAGAATATTTTTTTGGAATTTTTCATATTTTATAAAATGTGCAATTAGTTAAGAATTTTAAAAATAATTCAATTCTTAATATCTGGAACACGTTTTCTATAGACTAGGTACAATGTTTGTTATATGTGGTACAATTTGAGTGCTTGTCACTTTCTAATAAGAGCATAGTGTATTCCTTAAGAGTTTACGTTAACTCCCTTCTGAGAGTTTTGCATTGAAACGTGAGTAGGTCATGGATTGAGTTTTTAAAAAAATTCCAAAATCTAAATTTAATATAAATATAAATGATTGGATTGAAATTAAATTCAACATGTTTTTTTGTCATAAATTTGAATTTTTATAGATGGAAAGTCAAAATGATTGAACTAAATTGTAAATCTAAATCTATGTTTTTTAAAATAAAATGATTTGAATGCTTTATAATATCAGTTTGGTACCAATTTTAAAATCGGCTTTAAATCTAAACTAATTTAAAATTAATATATATTTTCTAAGAATACGTTTTAGAATGAAAATTTATTGGAATCTTTCGCATTTCATAAAATGAGCAAGTAATTAATAATCTAAAATGTAGTTTTTTTTTTTTTTTTTTTTTTTTTTTTTTTTTTTTTTTTTTTTTTTTTTTTTTTTTTTTTTTTTTTTTTTTTTTTTTTTTTTTTTTTTTTTTTTTTTTTTTTAAATAT
>Ga0099825_1004018_pt1 | contig 19409 bp, 8 predicted proteins | sample SiratroredBW_FD_76838 | JGI IMG/M metagenome (GOLD analysis project Ga0099825, IMG submission 76838) | Root nodule microbial communities of legume samples collected from California, USA - Siratro red BW | ecosystem: Host-associated > Plants > Roots > Nodule | place: USA: California | collected... | reverse complement strand
CCCACAAAAGGGAAAGGAATACGGGCCAATCTCTTCTCTCATACATATCCTTCCATAAAAATATAATTAACATTTATGTTTTATAAAAATTACTATTATCTACTTTTATTATATATTTTTTTTTATCATTCATATTAATTATATTATCTTTTATTTTTCATTTTTTTAATAAATGATTACAATAGTAAAGAAAGTATTATTGTTTCCTTGATATAGTAAAGCGAGAATTAAAATAATTTTTTGTTAAAACTTTAAGCAAAACAAGATGAATTGAATATATTTCAGACATTGAGGAGTTAAGCTTGGGAACTTTAATTTGTTAAGGAAAGATTGATATATCATCATGTTATCCTCAAACACCTGAATTACTTAGGACTATAATGGAAGGAATTCGAATTTTTTGAACATACAATGCATCATGCCTATAATTATGCGAATTGGATTTTCCTTATTCTTGTTCTTCATGATAGAATTTTCAACATATATTGTAAAATCGTTAAATCTTGTATGTAGGTGAAACATAGGAAATAAATACGTAAAATTGTATGTGTTTTCATTAAAATGATATTCTATTTTTAAATCTTACTAAATTGCTAATCTACAATTGTGCTAATTAATTACAATAATGATTAGATTACTACACCTAAATAATGATTAGGATATGCCTATTTAAAGGATGAAGAAAATTTTGTAACTAGGAGGTATAAGGTTTAATTGATATCGAGATGGAAGAAACCAAGATATAATATATTATTATTATTATTATTATTATTATTATTATTATTATTATTATTATTATATTGACTATTCACTCTGTAAATTAAATTTGAAGGATAAAGAATTTTTTTTTTATTTTACACCATTTCTAATATAATTGATTTAGTGTAATTTTCCAGGATAGGAGAACTAGCAAGCTATCATTATTATTTATTTTTCAAATTATTTTTTAAATAAATATTTGTCACTCCTAATTCTATTATATCTCGTGAGAAATTACTAAATTTCTCTCTCATTTCTTCATATATTTAATTAGGGTGGTGCGGATTCCTTCAGTTTGAAAAAAAAAAAACAAAATTAAATGAAACTAATTTTATCGGTTTGAATTGAATTAGTTTTATAGATTTATAAAATAGTTTTTATTAACAAATGTATGATCATTTTTACTTTATATGGTAATCTAATATTATATTTTGATGAGTAACTTCATTATTTATTAATAAAAAAGATATATTTTTTTAATATTGTGTATAATATTAAACAATTTACTTTCAAATATTAACAACCTTTTTATAGACGTAAGAACTAGAATAAAAGGCACAAAAGAGTGTTGGAGCTATAAAAAGAAAAAACAAAGAGCAAAGGTAGATAGTTATGTTATTATAAGTCTAGCAAATTCTTTGAATCTATATTTCATAAGTCTAACAAATATGGTTATGTTGTTATAAGTCTAATGAATTTTAAATCTATTTACAAGTCTAATAGATCAATTACACATGCTTATATAATATTTTAAGAAATTTAAAATGTAATCATTAAAATTAGTCCTTATGTAGCTTTTTCTTTTCAAGTAATATTTGACTTTGTTTTAGCAATTTTCTTACTCAAGTTAATGAGCTAACATTCCTAACAATCAAGACGTATTTTCATCCACATCATTGATATGTTAAGCATGTTGTATTACTTCTTTATCACATATTTATAAACATGAAACAAGTTACAAATTATATTTTTCTCTCATTCACACATATCTCGTATATAAATGAAATAATATAAAATATAATAGTATTAAAATAATTTATTTTTTTAGATCAGTTGGACCATTATGAAGTGTTATATTATAAACTAATTCGAACCCCTCAATTCTATAAAAAAAGAATATCCAAATTGATCCAATAACATTTTATTTTTATACATTTTTTTATCAGTTTAGTTCTAAACATCTTTATATCCAACATCAAGTTGTTAATGATCTTCAACATTTCAATCGCCTTTTAAATCATGAAGGATAGACAAACGAATAGTGCGGTTTTGCATAAGATGCTCATGAGTGGCGTAGGAGAAAGTTATTTGTGGTATTGATAGTTGTGGAGGGAGAGGGTTCTTCATGGTCCTGATAGACATATACAATAACGCTTTTGCACAAAATAATCATCGTAGGTGATACATAAGTTAAAAGAATTGTTAATTATCACACCAACTTTATGATAATTTTGTTCAAAATGGTCGACAAAAGTAGATATATGATGACAAATGTGGTTATAACTGTTGCCATATTTGTTTAGTTTTGTTTGTTTTCTGTTGTCTACCTCAATCAAACAATCCATGTATATTAAATTTTTGGAAAACCATCTAGAATCAATAATGTTATGTGAAATCATACATTAACAATATATAACTCAATAGAAAATAATATAATGAAAAATGTATATAAAAGAACTTGTAAAGTGAAAATGTCAATGATTTCAAAACAAAAAGAAAATCATAAATTAAAAGTAAAATTAAAAACCAAATCTAAAAACTATTCTAATATCATGTAGTCTAATATGTTATAAAAATTGATAAAATAAGTTTCAATTACTAAACTAGCATAGTCAATAAATTCAAAATTCCATAAAATATTGTAATGCACAATAACTTGAAATAAGTTTGGCATGACAAAATGGGTCCGGTTGGCATTTTTAACCCATCATCCCACTCTCTCACACTACCTAGTCGGTTGACCTACTCTTTTAAAATTAAAAACTAAAATAAAAATTAATTTAAAAAATTAACTTTTTTGTATTATATTATTTTATGGATGCAAATATCCAATAATATATCTTTAAAATATATAAATTAAGTTATAATTACTAATAATAATAGAGTAAGTTAACATGTAAAGGCAATACTCATTTTAATTTATTCAATTAGAGACATTAATTAATTAATTAAAAAATTGAAATTATTTATATGATTAATTTTACTTATATATATGTATATATTAAAATAAAAAGAAAAAAAAAACAAAAATTTAAGAAAACTAGTAGGTTGGCTTGCACATCCATCTTTCGAAGTGCCAATGGTAGGTTGAGCTAAACTGAGTAAAGATTATGTGTTTAATCACTCCTAAAACTAGTTCATAAAGTAGAGATAATTTATTTAATAATAAATTAGTTTAATATAATAACTTGTGTCCAACCTTTTTCAAGATTGGTTCATTCAATGCTTGTCATCCATTACATTACATAGTAGCCACACCCATAATCATCTTATTACACTATAATTCAATACCAACATAATTAATATATTTAAATGAAAAACAACATATATTTAATTAAATTAATAACCTCGAGATGCCACTATGTAAATTTTTAGGATCTTGTACTTAGTTTGTGCTTCAAAATGTTATATTTGAAGTAGGCACTTATAATGAAAAAACGCTGAATAGGGGGTGTTTAATTAGCGTAAGTTCATAAATTCATGTTAATTATCAATCTATTATTTTTGTTTGAGATATGTTAGGGATTGTTAGCTACCAATCGTGTTGCATTGAAAATAACTATTAATATAAATGACAGACTATAAATTGACGGCTTAAAAACTACACTTACTTGTGAATATATGGTGTAAAATATATTTGTTTCCCCCTCCCTCTCCTATAATGTAGTTGGTGATCTTTGTCTGGGTGTCAACTTTTCTTTCTCTCAATGGATTAATGAGTTGACAATCCATGAATCCATACATGTAATGTTTATCCTCATTAGTACATAATCCAAACATATACCTAAAAGCAAAACTAAAATTGTTTAAGAGAGTTACATCATCCATAATTTAATGACTAATATTTTCAACTTTTCGTTGTCTGTCGCAACCTCTAACACATCTGACATGTATATTTATAATTCTTGAGAAATATAGTAACATCCCATAAAACATTTGCTAGGCTTGCATCCATGGTCATAAAAACCTCTAACAATACGACAATTGTATCGTTGACAAATACAAGTTGTTCCTTTCTATAAGGACTTTGTTTCTGCAAAATACCAAACAATTTCATTCCCTTACAACTACAAATGTATGCATAAATGAATAAAATTTAATAATGTAAGTATGCTCTTATTGAGATGTCTGAAATAAGTTTAACAAGTTATTTAGGTCAGGTTATGAAATTTTGAAATGTCCATTCTACAACAATGACCTTGTTTGTTGGCACAAGAAACACATCATTACCGATGTTAACTTTTTCCACCATGACCTCAACCACATCAGAAGGAGAGCCATGATATGTAACACTTGGGTCCTTCGGAGGCTTTCCCAACAACCACCAATTAAAGGGTAGAAGTTTTGTCCACATATAACTCATATTGGCTTGGGGTGCCAATGCCATCACGTAATGGATTATCAATCACACAAATCTCCTTTGTTCTAATTACTGTTAGAGGCACAAAAGGCTACTTTGCATCAAGTGTCTAATATGAAAGATCTAAGGTCTCAAGTTGCTGCTCAGACTCCTATCTCAACTTTTGAGTAACCTCCCTTTTTATTTCCTTGGTGATTTGTTGTCTTAATTCTGTAGAGTCTCTTAGTTTGGTGCCTCAGAGGAGTATTGACGTGAAGATGTTCCAAAGATTTGGTAAATGGCCACTCTTGCTCCAGTAGCACACACACGTCTAAGGTGTTTAAGTCATACAATTGCAACTAGTATGACATGTCAATCATGAGAAGTAAAGTATCTTGACAACTTTGCTCAACCAAAGAATCTTGAAACATGTGAAAAATAAAACATAGTTAATATTATGTATAAATAATAATTGATCATATGATCAAGACATATTATCTAATAATTTTTTCATAGACTCAGCGTGAGTCCTCAGAAGTATATGCACCCAATGATTTAACACAAGCTTGTCTCCACTTCTGATGGCAAGAAGGTGGTTATGGAGGAAGAATATAATTTTGTACCATCCTCAAAAGTAGGTGAAGTTCTTGCTTTCTCCTTTTCCTTAATCATGGTTTGATTAAGTTTTTTATTATCCCCTGTGAGACAATAAGTGTGGGATAATATTTTGTGTCTAAATTTTAACAGATTTTTTAGAGGTCACATCCAATAACTGGACTTTAATCACCAGTCATATTTTTGTTAAATGTACATTGTCAGACTACATCATCATCATCAATATTAATAATCATTAATATAAATGAACAAGTGTCACCAATATCAAAATTACACATTTCATCTTTGTTAAACCCCACTTGTTTCTTTTTGTGTGAAAAACAACAGATCAATGTTCTAACAAAATGTTTTCACATAAAACACTTTATATGCTTGATATGGCATTATAATTTGCTCATTCGAATAATCTATCTTTCAAAAGTCAACCAATGTCATTTTTGACTCATCGATTTTCACATCATTTGTCAACCCACTTTAAAATTGAAAGAGAAAAATTAGTACAACCAATCTCTCAAATCTCTTTTATTAGGTCATAGTACGAAATTGATTTAATTATGAGATTTTGATTTTTGAAGTTAAGAATTGTCACTACTCAACTTCAAGGATAACTCTACTATTTTGTATTATATTATATAATAAGCAATTGTAGATGTCTTAATCGGTACAACATAAAACATCAACATGCAATCTATTTTTGAGTCATATTAAATAATTGAATGGTGAAATCAAAAACTATCTAAAACACACTATAACCTTTTAAAAATTATATCAAACATTTACTTATTAAAGATAACTTTGATAATACATATAAACATATCTTTTCAATACAAATGAGATAATCACTACAAAAAAAAACAATTTAGAGACCAATTGTTAGCTATCAAATGAAATGATTGCTAATTGTGATAAAAATAGTCACCAAATTAGATTTTGGTTGCTAAATAACTACAAAATAAAAGCAATTATTAAATTTAGTGACCAATTAAGTTAAGATAATGGATATCTAACATTAACTACCAAGATTTTAGTGACTTATACCATTATTTTTATTTTATAGTTATTTAGCAACCAAAATCTAATTTTGTAACTATTCTAATTATAATTAATAACCATTTTATTTAGTAGCTAAAAATTAGTCTCTAAATAGTTTTTTTTTAATAAATTTTTCAAACAACAATTCTTAAAGAATATGATTTAAAAGCATAATCAATTAATAATCAATTATCCATATAGTTAAAATTTTTCATCTTCATATCATTTCATGGAATAACACAATCACCGCAACATTTATAATTTATTTCATAGTTTTAAAAAAAAATTACAAATAAAATTAAATATGATGTCTTCAATACCAATATGTTCAGGACAATATTAATTCATTTTTAAACTCTTCAAACAAACTATTGCATTAAATACATAAATTAAAGAAAAAAATCGTCGCTACCAAAATTTTGGATGAAGAGATGGTATTGAAATATTCCAGTTTCCTATTTAAACTTTTCCATATAAATAATACAATGTCAAATGTACTAGAAAAATAAAGCATGATACAAATATTATGTCCACACATTTATGTACATTAATATTATGATAATATATTTTATTTATTTCTTTAGTAATGCATGTTTTTTATATTAAAAATATTTATGATATTATTTACATCCAAATTTTAATTGTAACATTAATTTACTATAAACAGATATTATTTCTTCACTTTTAAGCAAGAGGGCAATTCCATAATTTTATGCTCTTTCACTTTGTTCTTCTGGGTCCAATATTCATCCTCTTCTCTTTAATTCATCACAAAACAATAGAAACAAACGGTGACAATAAATGGCTGAAAATAAACATAACATTAATGTTAAACAAAGTATAAAATTATTATTGATACTAATGAGAAATTTTGTTTTAGAGCTTGACTCTTTTTAGTGGGTTTCCTCGCATTATATGAGAGTCCAATTCATGACTATATGAAGTTGATATTAAATGTTATAATTAAGATTTAAATATTTATGAAATGATGTAACAGAAATTGGTGTGACAAGAGTTGAACAGCAAAATGAGAGTATGTTCCCTGTCCTTTTTCGCTTACCGGGGGCGTTCTGCGATATGTCTTCGGCTGTCTTTGAAAACTTTGGTGGTTTACAGTTGTAGTCTTGAAGAGACGTTGCCCTTTAGAAAGGGAATTCCGTACTTTGTCCACTTCTCAACTTCAAAACAAAACCTGTCTAAATCTAATTAAAGCCCTTCCCACTTACACCATCAATACACTTCAAAGTGGAGTTTCCACATCCTTAAACAAATCAACTTCCAACATCAACCCTATCTCATTTTTTTTAACCATTTAATATCAACTTCTTCAACCAAACTTCCTCTGAACCATGTCTTCTTCTAACTTCCTTCAATCATGTCACTTAGGTGTTGTCAATACCGTTTGAGGTTGAGCTAATTAATTCTTCAAACAATCACCATTTTTTCAGGGTTTTAAAGATTTAGTGGAAATGATGGCAATTGTATTGCTTTCTTTTTTAGTCGAGCCAAGCACTTTTGGATTTAGTATATTTATTTTTTCTAAAAATTACATACTTTAAAGAGAGGAAAAAGATAAATAAAATTTAAAAGAAATAAATTGAAGTATCTTTTAGAAAATAAAGCTGCATACCCTGGTTTCCTTCTACCTCTTATATTCTGTATCTTTATGAGTTTTCCATCCCCGCATTCTTGGAATTAGAAAAAGAAAAAAAAAAAAGTAAGACAACTTTTGAGTTCTTATTTTTAAAAAAATGTAACTTTTAAATACTTTTTAAAATAAAGAAAAGTTTATGTTTATACATCTTTAGTGTAAAACAAATTATAATATCAATTAATTAAGTTATTATTAATAATAATATAAATATAAAATAATTATAATAAATATTAATAGATTTACTGTATATAATAAATTGAGATTAAATAATAAATTAAAAACATTTTACATTATCATTTACAAATTATTATGTCGTATAAATTTGAGTCAAAAAGTTATCTTGCAACTTCAATAATATAGAATGAGGATAATAATGATAGGAATCTTGATCGATTAATTGAGATTAAATTAATAAATTTACTATATATAATAAATTAAGATTAAGTAATAACTTAAAAACATTTTATATTATCCATGTATAAATTATTATGTCGTAAAAATTTGATTCAAAAAGCTATGTTATTACCTAATTAAATAATATAGAAAGAGGATAATACTGATTGGAATCCTGATCGATTGATTGAGAAATATTATAAGAGAAAGTTTATTAGTCTTGTTTATTTATCACAGGAAGAAAGAAGATAATAATATAATTAATTACTAAGAAAGAAAAGAGGTATTCCGTATTCTATATTTTAAAATAATAAAAAATAGTAATTTTATTAAAATAGTAGTGAACGATTTGTAGTATATTATATCATTACAAGATTTAAACAATTGTAATACATTAAGTTCATGAAGTATGCATAATTATTTTTAGCATAGAAATTATTTATATTGATTTTTTTAATTTCAAAATATAATTAAGAGTAAAATAGACTATAAAACCTATCCAATAATAAAATACTGCATATATTAGTAGATATGACTTTGTGGGTAGGTTTAATCAGAGAAATGACAAACGATTAGATAAAAGCACGAAGAAAAAAAGTTAAAAATAAAAAATTAAAGCATAAATGTCTTCATTAGAAAAAAAAAAAAAAAAAAAAAAATTTTAAATTTAAATACACCAAAAAAAAAAAAACAAAAAAAAAAAAAAAAAAAAAAAAAAAAAAAAAAAAAAAAAAAAAAAAAAAAAAAAAAAAAAAAAAAAAAAGTAAACAATAAAAAAAAAAAAAAAAAAAAAAAAAACTTCAATCCTAAATCTGCCAAACTGAACAATACCTATGGCTAAGTTCTTTTACATGGTCCTGAACTTTTACACTGTCATTACAGCTAGGAGAAAATAGAATAATTGGAAGAAAGATAGGGAGAACAAGACAAAAGTAGACTAAAAAAATGAAATTTGAAAAGAATTAATATCATAAATTTCTTCTGTTTGAATAAAAGGATATGAGAGAAATTAGATTAAATATAAAAGTACCATTTGACTCTTTGAACAAGTTTAATGTGTAACTTAGTCATAATTTTTTTAATAATCGATTTTAGTGAACATTTGTATGATTCTAAATATGAAAGAAAACGTTACTTTACGAAATAATCGTCATGTCTAAAAGTGTATTTCACCTCAAATAATTAAGAAAATAAGGTCTTATCAATTTTAATCTATCTTTCTCTCTATTTTACTTTGATCAATAATAATATTATTATTATTATTAATTGAACAGTACATCGTTGAATTATGATTAAATCAATAATTACACACACACATATATATATATATATAACAATATTTAATATATTAAATCACAAATTAGTATAATATTATAAAATATCAAGTTAAACATAAATAAATAAATAAACATAAAATGATAATATCTTATATCACGTGAAATAAATAAAAAACTCTACAATAACAATTTTCAAAAGAAACCCATACGTAGACTCTATAAAATGTTAAACAAATTAAGAACAAGGACTCTGACAGCCAAAATTTGCAAAGTTGAGACTTGGTACCTTTCCAATTGTTTTTTCCTCTATCTCTCTTCTCTCTCTCCCTATCTCTCTTCCAATATATGTATATTATTTCATGAAAGTAAATATTGTTTATTTGAAGATTGTTACACCACTAACTTAAAGATAATTTCCCAATAAAAGTTTATGAACAATAATAAAACTGAATAATTTAACAAAAGATGTTTGATCCTACTGGTTCTTTCTTAAATTAGATGGATGGAAGAGATAAGCAAAGGAAAAAGTGAGAGTGGTAATGAAGAGTTGTATTAATTAGTAAATGATAGTAGGAGAGAATGAGCAGTAGTGTGACAAGTATATGTCTGCAGCATGATATATATGAATACGATAGATACCAAATGGTTTCATTGTGTAGTCCATTCCACTCTTACTCATTCTATTCTACAGGATCATCCTACTTATAGCTACCTATTATCTACCCAACCCTTATATAAATACATCATTCATATGCTATAATCTATATTTGAACTTCCTTTCTCAACACTCAAAACCACACTTCCACTGCATCTCCATGTCCATCCAACTCTTTTGGGGTCGGGGCAAGTTGCTCATGCTCTTTCATTTTCAACTTCACCATAAAACATAATAATACACATAATTCTTCTACCTATCAAATTCAAATGCATACCATAGGTTCCATAAATGGATTCAGGTTTGCGGATGAAGATCTTATTATTTTTAAAATTCGTATGCTTATAGAAATGTTGTAGGCTAGTCTATTCAATTTATGAATTTTGTAGGTTTAACATGTGAACTCGTTGGCTAACTTATAAAGTTAGTAATCCAATTTCATTTAGTATATTTTATTTTGATAAATTTTAGTTTTTATAGATTTAATTTGGTAATCTTAGTTTAATAAATTTCGCATTAACAAATTAGATAAATTTCTTTTGAATTGATTTTTTTCTATATTACTACTTTTGGATCCGTGAACCGACTATTTACTTACAAATTTTTTACTAATCGAATATGTTCATAATAAAGATGTGTTTTGGCTATGCATGTATACTTCTATTCTCTAAGAAATAGGTAAAAGATATCTTAAAAATGTGATGGATTCTTTGACTGAAAAGTTAAAAGGAGATTCTAATAGCAATTTGAGTGATGTGGGTTGATGTGAGTGGTGAGGCATAGTCAACACAGAGACAGAGCGTACATAGTATGAGCTGACGTGCTATTTTCAAGAATGACTATGCAACAACATTTTCACTCTCTCTCACAAATTCCCTAGTCATTCCCACTATCAACTCAAATCCAGAAACAATGATTTCATTTTAGTAATATTATATATATATATATATACAAAGTATAAAAATTAATCAAATTATTTCTTTATAAATCATGTCAGGTATCTTTATAAAGTTTTAACATCTCAATTAATTTGGTTTTACAACAATCATTTATAATCATACAAATATTCATAAAAATAAATAAAAAGAATACAGATAAGCATGGGAGATTAAACAAAAGTTATGACAAAAAAAAAATATCAAAAAAGTTCACAAAAACCTAAACTTTGGAAGGTCAAAATCAGTCCTAAAAGTATTTGTTTAATGTATAGGTCAAAAAATCTATTAATTATCAATCCATATGTTAATTATAAGATAAATGTGTTTATCATTCTCCCAAAAATACTATTTTTTAGAAGTCACGACATAATAAAAGAATTATTATTGGTTTGATAAATAAAATAAAAAATCAAATTCTAACTATTTTTTTGAAAAAATTTCTACAATAACAATGATAACATATAACTAAACATATATAAAACATTACAAATTCTAGAATAATTAAGTTGAAAAAATTTACAATATAATCACTTTTATTATTTCTTAAGTTATCACTATTAGCAACATATTGAACTAGCTCTCGATGTACTATTCACATTAATTTTAACATGCATTGTAATTAAATATGAGAAGTTTTTCTTGACTTAATATGTATTTAAAAACTTAAAAAAAAAACAGGTTAATAATATTATTATTCATATTCTTACTAGAAGTCATATCTTCTAATATCACAGCACAAAAAAATTTACATTAAGATCAATCAAAATTAGTCTAAAAGATCTTTAGGAGATTATGCTATATGCAACAAGTACCTATATATTATTCAAGTGTAGTTGCTCCATGAACAACTAATATAATAGAGATGAAGTTGTCTTTCTTAAGTTTGATATTCACACATGAATGGATCATGAAGATCTCTATTACTCATTTATCTATATTCTATAAATTATGTGACACAATGAGAATTCTAGAAGGAGAAAAAGAATAAAATGAAGAATATATTTATCTACGGTTCATTCTATTTTCTCTAGCAAGGAAAGCTAAATCTTGACTACAATCTCATTTAAATCAAAGTTTAACTAGTTGAAATGTTGTAGAAGAGAAATTTTTGAATTGGTCCTTCCCACCTTTTAGGTATACAGGTGTTAAATCTAACATTTCTACTTTCAACCAAGAAGTAGATGAACAACTTTGTGAAGCATGTGAGTAGTTTAAATAATTAATAAGAAGATGTCAAAATCGTGATTTTGAAAATGTAGGTCAATTGAATATCTTTTGTAATGGACTAAAACCTAAAACAAATATGAATTTAGGTGTAGTAATTGGTTGAACTATTATGAATGCAGATGAAAAGCAAACATTGAACAATATATTTTTTTTTATCTCTACAAATTTTCAAGCTTAACACAATAGGCATTTTTTTAAAAGAAAAAAAAATATTTAATCTTACAAGTCAGCATGATATTCTAACAAAACAAAATCCTAAGTCAACAAATTGGAGCCTTAACAAAGTATAAGGCTAAACTTCCTTAGTACCTAGAAGTTGTTCATGCTAGTCAAGGATTTCAAAAAAGATCTAGATGTAATTTTTGTAGATTAAAGCATCTTAATGACCAATGTTCTTACATTGGAAATTTGTAAGAGGAAAAACTAGAGTTACCAAGGCAAGTAAGGTAACTTTAGTAATAACTTTTAACATAGTATAAAGAAACAATGTTAATACAAGCTAAAATTAATGATGGAAACAATAAACAAGTTCTTCCAACAAACAACCTCCATATTAGTATCAGGGAGACTTTTCTTTTATTCGTGAAAGGACTTCTAAATTGTAACATACATTAGAGAAATTCATTCAGGCTCATTTATATAATATGAGAAATCCAAAATATTCAATAAGAAATTGGAGACTTTGATGGGTTAGTTAACAAATAAGTTATCTGAATAATAAAGTGGTAAATTATTCCCTTCAAATACCATCACTAATCTTACTAAGACTAACAAAGTAATTGGAAAAGAAATTGGTGATCACTTGACAAAAGAGGAGAATATTGTTGAAAACAGAATAAGGGTGGGTGGAAAAAGTGAGTTGGAGATAGAAGAAGAAAGTCATGATAAATAAATAAAAAGAAAAAATATAACAATAAAGAGGGAGACTATTAGGATTTCAAATTTTCTCAAAATTTTTTTTTTACCTTATCTATGTGTTCCTTTTGGAAAAGACAAGGTAACATAATTGCATGATTTATAGATATTTTTAAAATGGTTACAAATTAACATTATATTTGTAACAAATTTTGAAGAGATGTCTTTATATACTAAATTCTTGAAGGAACTTCTAATCATTAAGAGAAGTTTTCCAAAAGAAGAGACAATAGAGTTTGCAACAGGATGCAACACAATTATTTAGAAATTTTTACATAAGAAGTTTCAAGATCATGTTAGCCTCCTTACTTGAGTTACCAAAGGTCAACTACATGTGGGAAAAAATTACCTAACTTAAAGTCAGCATTAACCTCATGAATTTATTAATACTTAGAAGGATGTATGATTTTGAGATAAGACCAATGTGTATGTGATCGCAGTCATTTCACAAACAAATTAAAAGAATTTTAGTGTTGATCACTTAACATAGTACTAGACCGTCTAACACCAAAGAAATGATAATATAGATAAGGAAAAGTTAACCCTAAGTCGTCTCTAAATGAATCCAATAGTAAATTCAAACAATCAATATTCAAAACTTATCTGGAATAAAGAAAGTTAGTAATAATAGTAAATTAAAGAGGAGAGCTTGAGATTGTTGTGCATGAAATTAAAATAAATGATTTAGAAATAATAAAAAGAATAGGTTGACTCTCAAGTCCTGTCACAGCAAATTTTTCCTTGATTTTGTTAAGATTATTATCCTTCAATTTCCTTAACATAGTTCAACTCAATCATACAAGCATCAATCAAATTCAACAAAATCTTATTAAGTGTCTACTAGTATATTCAATATCTCACATAGTCTCCAAGCATATACTCAATGAGATGTATATCTTTTATCTCTTAACTAAGTGTACAAGAAATTGATTAAGACTAAGCGAATTAACCAAGAACTCTAATTAAAAAAAAATAATTGAATTCTCAACAAGCGTTCAAAAATAAATATTTTTCCCAAATCATATTTCAAAAACCAACAATATTGTACAACTGTTATAGAGAAATTAAAAAACAAAACTTTATTAAATAGAAACCTCAGAATTCATTGTGAAATCACAAGAGAATCAACTCAAAGGAGTTTAGCCTTCCATGATGAAGACACAAGAATTACAAAAGAAAATAAAACTAAAGTTTATGCTATGCACTAGTGTGCTTCCTTCATGCCTTCTCCAGCCTCTATTTATAATCACATTTACTTCAAGAAATTATTTAATTATCAAATATTGTCCTTGCAATTATCAGATGTTTCTTTATGTGCCAAAGATTAATTTTGTAAATATATTCTTTTCAATAAAGTTGTAGATTTTTCATCTCCCAATTTCTTTCAGATATTTTGTTTCCAAATTATGTTCCAGGTATCAACTCATAATAATTTAATCTGATGCAAAATATATTGCGAAATATTTGAAGGAGATTTGCTCTTAATCAAGTAAGAATCGTAAATGATCATCTTTATAGAAAATTTGAATAAGAATTGTAGATGATCATCTTTGTAGAAAATTTGAATAATATCTTTGCAAAAGAATAGATTTGGAACCCATAGAATATTTGCAAATAATTATAAATAAGAAAATTAAGAGAATATACTTAAAATCTAAGTTTAACTAATAATTTCAATTAAGGCCCAAATAATCTTGATTGAGTAAATTTTATTTAAAACAATAGATTTATTCTCAATTATAATCTAAGAAAATCAAGGTTAAAAACTCTAAGTGTGAATAAAAATATACTCATTATATTATATGTGAAATACCCTATTGAATATATTCTTGTAAAAGTAGATAAATTCATATTTCTTATAGATTTTATTGTTGTGAATATTGAGAAAGCCCAAAAAAAAAAAAGTACTCTAATTTTAGACAAACTCTTCATGAAAACGGTGAGAGCAATAATTGATGTTGACAATAAAAAATTAAATGTGGGAGCCAAAGATGAAAAGATTAATTTCAATAGAAGTTATGTATTTGAAGTTATGCAATATTTAAATAATAAAGGATAGTGCTTTAGAATGAATATTCCGAGAAAATTCTAGTTGCAACTAAAATACAATTGAACATACCAAAGTTTTATGAAAAAAACCATCATTAATGCTTATGGTATTTTGATTGGTGACAAAAATAAAGAAATTAAAACAAAACCGTCCTCTGTATAATTCAATTAAATATTTATTATATAATGAAAATTTTGATGAGTTCAATTCTTTCCTTCTTCAACCCAACTTTTTTCCTACTTAAAATTTAGATTGCAATTCAATTTTCTTTTAAGAAATACTTTGAAGAATGTTTTTGGAACCATATCTCAAGAATTGAGTACATATTACATTAATACCGTATTTGTTTTCAAAGAGAGAAATGTGAGTGTGTTCTGTATTTGAATCATTTGAGTTACGCTGATTTGAGGATATAAAAATAGAGGAGGTGGAGAGAAAATAATCTATATTGGTGAGTGAAGATTGTCGAAAAAAGTCACGCTAGTTACTAGTTATTATAAGAAGATAAGAATACCTTTGTGAAAAAATGTGACTTGTGAAAAAAGACCAAACAGAATCAAAATTTTATATAACCAATTAGACCTATTTTTTTTTATTCTTAATCGATTATCTAAAAAAAAAATTGATTATACATATTTTTTTTAATCATAATTATTTTCACAACTCATAATCGATTAAAAGATAATTCTCTCAAACTTAATAATTAATTATACTTATATTTTATCACCTATAATCGACTATCAACATTAATAATCAATTATATGTAATCTTTTTAATAAAAATTAATTATAAGAAACTTACAATTGACTAAACATATCATTACCATATGAATAATCGATTATATATTATAAACTTTTAACATATATCGATTATATATATATATATATAATTATATATATATATATATATATAATAAAAAGTAATATAAAATAATATAAAAAATATTAAATAAATTTATATGATTAAAATATTAATAATAATATTATTATAAGTAAATAAATAATAATAATAATAATGTAATTATAATATAATGAAAATTATATGTAATAAACATAAATTGCTATAATAATAATATTATTATTATAAAAATTAATAACAATATTATGTAAATTTAATATAAAATTATTAATTAAATTAAATAAATTAAATATATTTTATTTTCAATTATTTTAAATTATAAGAATAACTTTATAATCTTACAATTTTATTTATTAAAAAAATTAAATATAAATCATATTTATCACATCACTCACAAACTTTCTTTTATTTGTTTAAAAATCTGACTATTTTTTTTCTTAATCTAAATAACACAACCTGCTACCTACTTTTTTCTTAAATCTAATAATGTATACTTCCTCAAATTCATCTTTAAAGTCTAATAAAATTTTGAAGGTGGATAAGTATGTTTAAGAAATCTATCAAAAATCTCAACAACTATTTATCATTTCATTCTCAAAGATCTATCAAATATTACCCATTTTTTTTAAGCCACCTGAGCATTGGAACATCTTCGCATAATAGATATATTATAAAATATGAGTTTTTTTTAAATAATTTTCTTTTTTAAAATATAATTCTCCTCCTGATCAAAAACACTCAATGTAAACATAATTGCTATATCAACTTAATATATAGACCTTAAATAAAGATTTCTTTTGAATAAAGTTCATCAGGTTTTCAGATTTCTGATATAATACGGCATAAAATTATGAGTCCATCTATCATAAATGTAATTAAAAAAAAACAAGACAATAATACATTTGAAAGCTATGAATTTAAGATGTTATAGACGATAAAATTAACTTAACACATAAAAACCACACTGTCCATCTATTTTTAATTGTGAAATTCTGTTTCCAAAGATCTGAGACAACATTAATTATACTCTTATTTTTATTTATGTCAATGAATTTACATGGATACATGTATTTCTGATATAAAAACAAAAACTAAAAAACTCAGTAACTATTTTTATTAGTATAAAAACTAATCATATTTTTTTGTGATCTAAAACTTTAAATAAGACATAGAAAACAAAATAACCAAAATGTTAAACTTGAATCCATTTTAAAATCATGATTACTTGCTATTATAGATATTCACAAATTTGAATGTATTTTATATTTAAATAAATTGAAATATTAGTTCTTTCCTCCAAAAACTTTCAAGCAAAATTTAGATTGATATGACTATTTAAATAGTACTGGATTTATTTTTAAATCAACTTTTTTATTTTTCTAAACAGTAATCATTTATGAAAATGGTGATATTATTATAGTGAAATCACTTTAAAAACTTTAGAAAGGTATTATAAGTACTTGATAATAAGATGACTTTACATATTTTAATTTAGTAATTTTTATTTCTCCTTTTATTAATATAACATAATCAATACTCATTTGTATAAATACATCAATTTAAATTATAAAATTTTTATTTATGCAAGAGAAATGAATCGAACATGTGAAAGAAAGATATAAAAGCATGCATGATGAAAAATAGTTTGTAATGAGAAGAGTGATATGAGAATATTATATTATAATACTAATTATGATTACGAGAAAAATGTCTGTAACAAACCTTGGTGTAGTAGCTAAGTAGGTGCAGGCTGCCACTGCTATAAGCTAGCATGAGCCATGCGGGTCGGAATTCCTGTCATAGGTCTCATGTGCCGGTGTTGCAGATTTCCGCCACCTTTTTCTGCAACTTTATCATTCTCTTTTATTATTTTTATCATGCAAAACTTATCATTATCTCATTATGCCCATCAACCAATCAAATTTAATTATTAATAAATCAATAAAATAGTAATAACTGGTAAATGCTGATATAAGCTTGCTATGAAATTTTAGAAGTAATATTATTCAGTGAACAAACATGCACTAGATAAAGACAGAAATATCATAGTATCTATTTGCTGGTGTTAAAAGAAGGATAATTATCAATATTTAATTCAAAATTAAGAATATCTCCTCACAAATAGCTATAATGAATACAATCTCTTGGTGTATTAAGAGATAAATGGTTGACATACTTAAAATTTGAGATGAAGAATGATGTTATAGACTGCTCTTAACTTCTATCTTAATTTATATAAAATATTTAAACAAAACAATAGTATATGAATACACTTTCATATTTTTAGTTATTCAATAAATACATGTATATAGTATATTTAATGACTTTTCTTTACTTGATGCTTTGATAAGTTTCATTGTTGAATCAAATCAATATTTGTTGGAGCAGTTAAAATATGTTATTAGATTATCAAGTTTTTATGAGATTCTCCTATTATGTGTTATGTCATAGAAACCAAAAATATATTTTTTATTTCAGAGCAATTGTAACTAAACTTTTATCCATATAAAGAAATCAAAATCTAAGAATTTCATACTTAGAGAATAAGAACATCTTAATATTTCAAATTTCAATTTAATTATTAGGTTGCTATTAATTTAACACATAAATATAGTAATGCTTTTTTTTTTCAAATTTTAATTATAAATTCAGTGCGTATGTTTTTTGGAAAAAAATATTGTAATGAATGATGATAGAAATAATAATAGGAAAACAAAATTTAAATAATCTTTTAGTTTATCACACATACATCTTATTAGTCAGACTAAAAAAATACTAACAATTGACATAAAATCTATTTATAAGGTAGAAAATTTGTTAATAATGTTATTTTTTCAATGGTAATATATTGGTTGATATTATTGTAGTGTTGGTAGTAATTAGTGATGACAACATAATTTTTATTAATTATTGATTAATTTTTTAGTAAGTGCATCCAACACAATGTACCAATATGAGGTAATTAATGAATGTGGTCGCTAGTACTTAATTATCTATAAATATGTTGTCACTAATAAGTGCAATTAACACAACTAACCAACAAGAAGTAAGATTGTGGTTGTTGATAATCACATACTGTGTAATAGGTAAATATTTTGATTAGTGATCAATTGTGTTGGCTTTGCATATTCATTGATAATTTTATGTTATTAAGTTCAATTTTTTTCATGATTAATTCGTGGGTAATACCATAATTTTCAACATTAGCAACATGCTTGTTGCCTTTTCCATGCACAAATCAAATAATTTAACCTATATATAACAATTTCAGAAATTTTCAACAATTTCATATCAAATTAACAATTTCGTATCAAACCAAAAATTTCATATCAAACTTATCAATTTCATATGAAATATATAAATAAAATACATATTATTAATGAAATTAAAAATAAAATAAGTGTGTATCACGACCCAAAATAAAAACTTAAGAAAACTGTAAATGTCATTAAATTTTTACATATGAAATCTAATAAT
>Ga0099825_1004016_pt1 | contig 19420 bp, 8 predicted proteins | sample SiratroredBW_FD_76838 | JGI IMG/M metagenome (GOLD analysis project Ga0099825, IMG submission 76838) | Root nodule microbial communities of legume samples collected from California, USA - Siratro red BW | ecosystem: Host-associated > Plants > Roots > Nodule | place: USA: California | collected... | reverse complement strand
TTGAATTTGTGATGCAGTGTTCAAATATGATGCTCCAAATGCCACCAGTTTCCCACACAGTGTGTACATGTTCAAGAGTTACGAGAGCTTCTTGAAGTGTGACATAAAAAAGGCTAAGATGTTGGCGAGTCCCGTGCAAGGTGGAGGAGAGGGGTTCAAGTTTGTGTTGAAGAGGTGGCAGCCTCATTACTTTGCATGTGGTGAGAGAAATGGCTTCCATTGCAGCAATGGCACCATGAACTTTGCTCTCATGCCAATGTTTCGTTCCTTCTGGAAGTGGCCATGATAGAGCTGCACCAACTAGAGCAGCTTATTATATTTTTGTTTTTCTTATTATATGTTGTCTCAAGTTTTTGGCTAATAAGTTATGGTATAGTTTCAAATTGATCATTTTGATCAACTTTCTAGTATTTTAATGCAGTGTGGTTAAAGATTACATAGAACAAATAAAGAGTTGTTTGTTGGTATACTTTGGCCTTTTAAACAAATGTGAGTATCATAATAATAAATGTTGACGTTTAGTGGTTTATTTCTTTGTCTAACAATTATCTTTTATTCGTTAATATTATTAATAGTTGTTTAAGAATTTTGTAAATTTTGATTTGAAAACTTCGTATTAGCATTAACTATGTTTGCTTGTTTTTTTCCGATGTTAACTAGAAAATTTTTTAAGTGGACCTCAATAAAAGAAAGTTACAAGACAATCTCTAACCAATAACAATAAAAATAAATCGATCAATGTTAGCTTAAATAATGATAGTTAATATTAATTAAATATTAACAAAAATAATTTTAAAAATATTATCAATATCAATTAAAAAAATCTTGACAATTTTAAAAAAATTATAGATTGATTGAAAAAGATAATTAATATTAATATTTTAAAATTATTAATAATTATTTAATATTTAAATAATGTTTACATTTTGTGATAAGTGAAATAACTTTATCTAAATAAAAAACTTAAAATGTAATAAATTTAGATAAATTTAAATTCAATATATTTGAATATCTTAGAAATTATGATTCTCTATTCAAATGCAAAATTAATGTCAAAATATTATTTTTATAATTTTCTTTTATATGAATTGTCTTCTAAAAAGGACTTCACAAAAATAATAAAGATCAATCAATTAATTAATATAAATATTCAATTTTTAAATTATGATAGTTGTGAATCATGTATTATTTCATTTTTTATAATTTATTAGAATATTGATGATTAGGAAAGTCATATAATTATGAGAATTATGAATGGCATTTGGATGCACTCTTATACACTACAAAGGTGATTTTAACAGAATTCCAACATTTTAAAAACATTATTTACAACTTTCGATGGTCATTTCATATAATTAGTGGTGAATGAATGTGCAAAAGAAGTTGCACCATTGATTTCCTTGTAATTGTGATTATTTAAAATGATACCAATGAGTTCTTACATATTCTTTTGGCACAATGAAGTTTCCTGAACTTCAAGTTATAGCAGGAGTAAACTTCATATCATGGAGATTATAGGGATGTGCAATGCCCTGTCTTTGACATCTTCTACTGTCATACCAGATTTTCTCTTTTCTGTTTACCTCAAAATTCATCCCATTCTACTCTCTTTTTTTCTCTTTTTCTTCACCGTCATAAGAGTTTATTTTTTTCTAATAATCACTTAATTAATATTATTTATCCCCATATTTCATAGATTTTAAAAGGCGGTAATTATTAAAATAAAAACTAACACCAAGTTATAACTTATTTAAATAAAAATAATGATTAAAATATAGCATAAGATTACATCGTGATATGCATAAAGTTTCAGTTTAAAAATAAAATCTATTTAAGAAACATCTATTTTAGCAATATTTAATAAAATATCAGTTATATTATAACTGTGATAATAAAATTCACACAAAATAAATTAACTCGTCACTCTTCCAATTGAGATGAAACGAAGATTCTGTACTTAATTATTCTGAGACGAGCACAATCATATCGGAAATAGAAACCAAACAGAACCTAGAAAGATCTTGGCGCCGTTTCATCTCCATTTCAAAATCAGTTCACCCTACCTACTAAGCCTCAAGTTTCAGAAACAGAAGCAAAGGAAGAAAGAGAGTGAGAGTGAGAGAGTGAAGGAAGAAGCAATGGCGGCGCGTGCGATCTCGCAGGAAGCATTCGAAGAACTGGTGAAAGAGAACATCGACGACCTCGGCATGGACCCCACCGAGGCTCTCCAAGACGCCATCCAAACCCTAACTCTCCAAGGCGTCGATCTCTCAGGTTCCTCTCTCTTCTCACCTTCTTCTCCCTCTCTCAATCCCTAAACTACGTCGTTTCGCAGGCATCGTCACCTCCCTCCCCGGCGATACCAACCCCGTCATCGAATGCTTGGACCGCTTGAAACACCTCCAATCCCAACCCGACGATAACCAACTCGCTGTAACGTTTGACACGCTCCACGAATTGTGTTCCAATGCAACTTCAAATGCAGCAATTGCAACCAGAAACGGCGCCGTCGAGTTGGCTTGTTCGCTCTGCTCCAAAATCCCCCACGCCGCCGGATCTCGCGCGCTCCTTCTCTCCGCGTTAAACGCATTGTCGTCGTTGCTTCACGGTTCTGACTTCTCGTTTATTAACCGTTGCCGTTTTGCGACTACTGTTCTGAATTTCTCCCTTTAAACGCTGATTCTCTCTGTCGTTTCAGATGTTCAGAGTACGGGCGCGTTTCAGCGGTGTGACGGACCTGCGATGGTGATTGGTGTTATGGCTGATAACAAGCAGGATGTGGAGGTCTTGAGCAGTGGATTTCGCGTCGTGGCTTCGGCGGCGACCGGCGATGAGATCGTGAAGGAGTCGTTTGTGGAGTTGAAGGTTGATGAGTTGGTTTTGGAGATCTTGTCGTTGCATAAGAACAAGGGGATCCAGAGTTTGTATGACGCGGTTCGCGCGCTTTTGACGCCGGATGACAATCGAGTCGTGGCTTCTCAGGTATGTTTGGCTGCTTGAGAATGTGTGGGGGCTATGTTTGGTTTACATTTTGGTCACTTCAAATTTACGTTTGTTCAGAAAACTCTGTTTGGTTGTAAGTTTGATTTTCCTTGAAAGTATGTTAGCATAGTACATTTGGCCTGAAACCGGGTTTCGATTGAAAGTAATATCAAGGTTGCCTTTGCAAACTCAGTTAGCAAAATGAAATCCACTCAAACTTAAGTGTCCAACTAGAAGAGGAAAATATGAATCTGAGTAATACTTGTATTAATGAAAAGGAATTGCAACTCAAAATTCAATCAAATAGTATCACTGATTGTATTAAACCCGTACAGCAATAGCAAAAAATGAACGAAAGACCCAATATAATATTTGGACCGTAAAACAGAGGGGGAAGATAAAGGGGCGCTGCGTTTCTTTGGCAATGATATAAGAGACCAGGAGAAGAAAGAATGGGGTGAGAGAGAGAAAGAGAAGAGGGCTACAGAAAGGAATGAGTCGGGGTATTAGAGTACGAGAGAGAGAGGAATTGCATAACACTTTTTCGTTACCATGCATAATCCATCCTCCACCTACCTGTGCTCTTCATTCTGTTGCTCTTGCGCCTTTCTTGATTTGGTGGATCGCCTGCCAAGTGTCCTCGTGGAGTAACTAATTCCTCCAGCTCAGCATCATGCTTCACTCCATCATTAGTTGTTAGTTCATGTTAACACTTGGTCCTCTGTTTTCCTCATGACATTACCCTCCCCTATAGCAACAACCTTGCCCTCAAGGTTGATATAAGATGAATCTTAGAGAATTCTGTTGTATTCACCCATGTTGCCTCACAAGTGTTTCCTTCCCCCATTGAACCAGCACTTGGTTAACTTCCTTACCATCTTGTAAAACTGTCCTGCAATTGATGATAGAGTGTGGTGCTAAGAGGAGACATTGTTCTGTATATTGTAAGGGTAAAGGCAAGTGATGATCAAATTTATCTCCTCGAAATTTCTTCAAAACTGAGATGTGGAACACATCATGAATTTTAGCCTCTGTTGGCAGTTCTAATTTAAAGAACACCTCACTTAACTTCTTACCAACTTTGGATGGGTTGAAGTATTTCGTTCCTAGTTTTTGGTTCTTGCACAATGTTATCGAGTCTTGACGATAAGGTTAAAGCTTCACAAGCACCAAATTCACCCATCAAACGGCTCACAATAGCAGAGCAACAACTTAGAAGGGAGTAGGGTTTATGCTTCTGGTGTGATGAGAAGTTCACACCCTCACTCAGCTTCTTCGCAACTTTGAATGGGTCGAATTATTTCATTCCTAGTTTTTGGTTCTTGTGCAATGTTATCGAGTGTTGGCGATAAGGTTGAAGCTTCACAAGCACCAATTCACCCATCAAATGACTGACAATAGCAGAGCAACAACTTAGAAGGGAGCAGGGTTTATGCTTCTGGTGTGATGAGAAGTTCACACCCTCTCATCGCTGTCCCAATAGACACCTCATGTTGTTTCAATTGGCAGAGAAGGAGGAGTACATTTCGTAAACATGCACTTAGTGTGTTTATTATTGGGAATGTTGAAGAAATTTGGTAAAATTTATCCGTGGACACTTTGTTACATTTTAATTATTTTCTGTGATTCATAGATGGTTAATGTGGGTTAGAAGGTTGTGTTTGACGGTGACTTGTTAAATGGTCACCAAATGGTTATCTCTTTTAAAAGAGGAATGTATTTGTTTAAAAAAAAATTAAGAAGAATCATATTTTGTTCTCTTTCAGTTTCTGTTTCACGCTCTTGCTTTCGTGGTGAGTTAATTGAAACCTTCCCTTAAGGTTCCCTTGTGGTGTTGATGGAGTTGTTTGGTTCTTTTTGGAGGAACCCTCAATTCCCTTGGTTGGAGATTTGGTATCTAACAACAATTAGTATCAACCTGAACCTTCCAACACAACTATGGCAGACTCAACACGTTCCGTAGTCTCTAACAACTCATGCAGAGCAGTAGGAAATACTAGGGGGAGTGGAAAATTTGTTAATGGAATTTTTAGATGTCTTCCAAGAACCATAATAGTTGCCACCCTTCAGATCGGGACATGATTACCACATTCCTCTAATCCAAGGAGTTAATGCAGTCAGCAAAAGACCTTGCAGATTTGCTAAAAATCAGAAGGATGCCATTAACAAACTGATCCAAGAATATTTGGCATCAGGAATTATTCAAGACAATTGCAGTCCTTAGATTAGTCCAGTGGTTCTTGCGGGGAAGAAAGATGGCTCATGGTGACTTCGTGTTGATTACCTAAACAAAGGGATCGTGAAAAATAAACTTTCCATTTCACTAGTGGATGATTTGTTAGGTGAACTACTACTACTATTCTCTCTAAAATTGATTTGTGTGCAGGGTATAATCAGGTCCACATGAACCCTGCTGGTGTTTGGAAAACAACCTTTCGAACACAATCTGGGCATTATGAATACTTAGTGATGCTCTTCGGTCTCACTAATGCCCTTGCTACTTTTCAGGGATTGATGAATATTATTTTCAGAGGTTTTTGAGGAAGTTTTTATTCGTGTTTTTTGATGACATATTAGTTGACACCAACCTAATAGAATATTTACAGCACCTACGAGAAGTACTGTAGACACTCAAAGCAAATTCCTTGATCGCAAAGAGATCTAAATGCTATTTTATAGTCCAACAGGTGGAATATTTGGGTCATATTTGTAAAATAAGGTTTAGACCGAGTTCAAAAGGGGGTGAATTGAACTTTCAAAATTTTTTCGCAAATATGATTTGTTCTTGAAATAGAGAACGAAAATTCTTAATTCAATCAATCAACTCGTGTAATTTTGGATTGTCCAGTAAACAATCAATTGAATATAGCAGAAATTATTAAAGATAAATCCAGAAAACAGTTTACAGTTTACAGTATAGAAATGTATTAATTCAGATTCAAGATGATTAAACACAATCCAGTAGATTAGAAATAACTCAGAAACACAGTTGATTCAATTATATGTAAATAGATTCAGTGAACTGTTTATTAATCGAAAGCGAGCAGATAGTAAAAAGATCAAGAAAGGAGAAGAAGAAATCAAGAACGCAAAGATTTTATCCTGGTTCACCCTTCCTCAAGGGCTATGTCCAGTCCTTTGCAAACTAGCAAAGATTTCTACTAAAAAGATCACAAGATCAGTTTACAACTCTTGCTCCCAGCAAGTTACAAACTGCTCCCAGCAGTAAACCCACACCTCACTGAACCCCTCAGCTAGTGTGTAATCAGTGCAGAAACTCACTGCACCACAACACTTGCAGTCCGCAAGCAACACTGCTCTCCCGCAGTACTCACCCTCTACTGAACTCCTTAGCAGATGTGAGACCAGTGCAGAAACCCACTGCACCAACTCAATTACAAATCCAGTAATTGAAAACAACAAACAGATTACAGAACAACAAGATCAGAAATTGATCACACAGTACTTCTACATAGAACATATTACAAAGAATGAAAATCAGGTGTAGAAGACTTAGTTTTGGTCCAGAACCAAAGTCGCAAGAACCTCACTCAAGGATGCTTTAAAGATTCACGTTCTTGGAGGTTTCTTGTTTTGAAATGCTTTGTGAAAGGATGATCGCAAAAAGGGGCGCTATATCTCACTTAGAAAATCTCAAGGAATGCTTTTCGAAAATCTTAGATAACTGAAAATGATAGTGCCCATTCCTTTAAATACTCAAATCAGTTTTAAAAACAGCTTAGCTGTCACAGTTCAATTAATTGAACAAACCATTCAATTGATTGAATTGACCGTTAGTTGATCCAGTCAAAGATTCCAGTAGTAACAAAAATAACTGTCACATTCAATCGATTGTATTAGAAATTCAATTGATTGAAAAACTTTTTCAGCAAAAATTAGTTTGGGCTATTTTTCTTAAAACCAGTTTTGATAAAAATATTTGTGAATCTCTTAGACACCTCAGGAATGATGAACCATGCCACTAATGATTAAGGACTAAGCCAATCATCAACATACAAACCCAACTAAGGACTAAGATCGAATCACCCAACCATCTTCATGTTGGCTCAAAGTCTTCACTTGAACAATTCTGGTCCAGGTTGGTTCCAACAGATTCTTCATGAGGCAGACTTCATCAGCTCACGTGCTAGGCATTGATCTAACATAGTCCAGATCCAATCCATCAGAAACTTCATCCATCAGAAACTTCAGTAAGCAATGGTCTTTATTGACTTCATCAAATCACATGCTTAGTCTTGGTGCTAACAATATTATTACTATAGAGGGAGTTTCTACATGCCCCAATAAAGTGGCAGCTGTGGTGGAATGACCTTTACCTACAACGCTGAAACAATAGCCAGGATTTTTGGGCCTAGTAGGTAGCGGCTTGTACATGGCTATGGTGTTATAGCTAAACCTTTAACATATATGTTGGAAAAAGACAACTTTAATTGGACATAAAAGGATAGACATGAATTTGAAGAATTAAAGAAGATGATAAGCAACACTCCTATTTTAGCTTTGCTAGATTTTTCAAAATTCTTTGTGGTGGAGGTAGATGCTTTTGATCAAGGAATAGGTGCAGTTTTATCATAGAATCTTTAACCAACAACAACATGCTTATTCAACATGAGAAAGAGCTATTGGGGTGGTCTTTGCAGTGCAAAGGTGGCAACACTATTTGTTGAATAAGCATTTCATAATCAAGACTGACCATTATAGCCTTAAATACATATTAGACCAGAGATGGACCACAAATTTTCAGCAGAAGTGGTTAGTGAAATTAAAGAAATTTGATTTTTCCATAGAGTAGAAGAAGGGACAAGACAATATGGTGATTGATGCACTTTTCTAGAATGGAAACAGTTGAATGTAGAGGAACTGTTACACTCCAATTATAATCAGATTTAGTGAATCAGATACAACAATCATGGCTCATGGACACTCACTTACGGAAGATAATCAAATAGTTACATGAGGGTGTCAATTCACATAAGACTATACATGGAAAAACAAGGAATTAAGGAGGAAGGGTAAGTTGGTGGTTGGGAATGACTTGGTGCTGAGGAAAAAAATATTAGTTTGATTGCATGCATCAGTAGATGGGGTTATTCAGGAATGAATGTTACCGTGAGAAGGGTGAAGGCAGTACTTTGTTGGAAGGGCTTGAATAGAGACATCAAATATTTCATACAATGTTGTTCTATTTGTCAGCAAAACAAAGATGACACTGTAGCCAATCCTGGGCTGCTACAACCTCTTCCCATTCCTCAAACAATTTGGCAGCATATCACCATCGACTTCATAGAAGGCTTGCCAAATACAGAAGGTAAACAAGTCATTTTTGTAGTGGTGGACTGACTGAACATACTTGCTAAATCCTTATATAGTAAAGAATGTCGCTCAATCCTAATGTGGTCAAATTACATGGTTTTCTTGAAACTATAACTAGTGACAGGGATTTAGTTTTCATGAGTCAACTTTGGTAGGAATTTATGGCAGTACAAGGGGTACATGTTAAACTTTCTACAAGTTTTCATCTCCAAACAGACAGACAAACAAAAATTATGAATAGGTGTTTAGAAACCTACCTCCGGTACATGTGTGTTGAATCTTGTGAAGCTCCGACACGGCATATTACTACTGCTTCCCACCGTACGACTGCATTGGACACGGACGCACACCAGAAATGCGTACGATACCGCATCGGATGTAGGGTGTTGGGCCGGTCATAGGACGCACAGAAAAGGACACGATCCAAGGAGGAGAAGCGGAATAAACACGACTGAAGTGGAAAAACAGACGTTGGAAACGAAAAACATTAAATACAGAACCACAATTGAAAAATTTTCACATCTACAACTACCTTCCAAAAATGAATCGTCTTTTACCAAATCAAAAATAGAACCATTATAACTTATAAATAAGCGTAGGAGAAAAAACGAAAAGAAAACCTAAACAATGTGCGTGAAGAAGAACCAGACAGGTGTGTGCCGAGTGTGAAAAAGAACCGGAAAGGTGTGCCGTGCGTGAAGAAGAACCATAAAGGAGCAAACTTGGTGCAACAAAAAGAAGGATTTGCTGCTCTTAAAAACTCCCGCGTGAAGAAGAAGCATTTGTTCCAGAAAAGAAAAATATGGAAAATTACCTTTTATAAAAGGTAACTTTTTTTAATTTTTTATTCATTTATGTATAATTAAATTATATTATATTATAAGATTATTTTAATATTATATTATAATATATGTTTTAAATTTGAATATTTTTTAATTTACTTTTTCAATTTAATATTTAATATAATTTTTTTATAATATATTAGTATATTTTAAAAAATTCATAATTTATATATATATTGCGGTGTCTCCGTGTCCTATAAGTTTTAATTTAGCCGTATCTGCATGTCCGTATCTGTGTCGTATCCGTGTCCGTATCCAGTCTTCATAGGCTGAATCACCTCATAAATGGGGAAAGTGGCTTTCTATGGAAGAATGGTGGTATAACACCACATATCACACAACTACCAAGACTACTTATGAGATCATGTATGGGCAGGTCCCTCCTATTCATTTACCATATTTACCAGGAGAATCCAACATTGATTTGGTGGATAAGAGCCTTAGTAAAAGAGAAAAAATGCTATCCTTCGTAAAAGAGAAGAGATGCTGAAGATATTTAAGTTTCATTTAAAAAGAGCACAAGAGAGAATGAAGCAATTGGCTGACAGGAAAAGCACAGAGTTTGTTTGACAATCTTGAAATGTTTATAGTGACAACAAGTTTTAGTTATTTTTACTTTATCTTTCTTGTATGATGAATAACAATAGTGGGTATAAATTTTGATTGTGGTTTATATCATTACTCTCTTGTTTGATTGTAGAAATCATTTCTAGTTTTTCATGAATTCACAAGTAATTCCAAAATAAGAATTTACTTATAATGTGATACAACTAACTAATACCAAGAATTGAAAGAATTCACACAGGTAGAGAAAGAGAGAAAAATAGAACTCTTATTCTGTATTGATTACTGAGAATTCAAGAGTCTCAACACTCTCCTCACAATGGGTTTCCGAAAACTGCTCCTGCAGCATTTACATTGCTAATTATACCCATTAGTTAACTATTCACTGACTTGTAGGTCAGTTGGGTTTGTTATTTCATTCCTTATAGAGTACTTAAGTCATATTCCCCATGTTCTAACAGAACTCATTGACACCGGAAAAGTTTCTTATAGTATCATCCAATAACGTATAAGTTCATTCACTTTCATAGTAGTCACATAAAGATAATTCTAATTGGTTGGCAGTGTTAAAGGTTTATACTGAACAATCGTTATGCTATTTTTACTTTATGTGCTGTTCTCAAATATATCTATGTGGGATGAATGCACGAAACAATGAAAAAGAAAGCAAAATGAAAAAAAAGAAAAACAAGGCTTTTTGTCATTATTTTGAAAAATTCATGATGGAAATATTTTTCCAGACCAAATAGTCCTATGAGTGTCATAGGTGTTCACTACGCAGACATGTGAAAATAAAGAAATAAAGGATGCAAAGTTAGGAACTTAATTTGGTGAATAGTGAACAAGGGATTTCAGTTCATGTCTTTCAAAATTGTAAATTTGCTATCATTTCAGTTGTGTACATCATGACAAAAGTATTCGTTTTGATCTGTTTTCAGGTATATGGTTATGCACGGAAATTTGCCAAGATTGGAATTGCAGAAGCCCTTGTGGATTCTCTGAGTGCAGGGCTTTCCTCATGTGACCTAGTTTCAGCATGCACCACTTTGAAAGTCATTGCTGTAAATGTAAGTGGAGTATTATTCAATCCTACGTTGAGTACGCAAAATTGTGTTTGTATTGGAAGTTCATAGGAATGTAGCCATTAGATAAAACATGTAGTTGTATAGTTTTAGGTGATTTTTGTGGTGACAAATTGTCAGTCATACTTTGTCTCAAAATAGCTGTTGAAAGACTAAGACTTTTTATGGACTGTCTCTCCGTGTATGCTTTCAATGGTTGAGATTTTATTGATTCAGATGAGGCAACAGTGTGGACATGTTAGTGGAAATTAAACTTTGGGCTAATGGTGGGTATGTTTGCCTGTGTATCTTTGTACACGACTTGCAGTCACATTGGTCAATTATTAGGTGGCTTTTGCTTTTTATCCCTCTTAAACTAAACGTTTTTCAAGATTTAAACGTAGCATGTGTAATGACACACTAAATACAATGTACTTTGCTGCCTTGTTGAGTATGAAAAGTAAAATCAACCCTGTGTGTATACTTGGGAGGAGGAGTAACCAATTACATGAGTAGTACTGATAGGATGAGAAAGGAGGCAGAGTAATGGAATCAGAAAAGTTAGCAGAAGAGAGAGAGAGAGGAGGAATAGAGTTGCATGACACAATCCACCTCCTCAACAATTTCCCTTTCTCTTTCGTATGAGCCCAACCCTTCACATGTTCTCTCCACTTAGTTGGTTATTTTCTCTCTGGTTGCCTAGCTGTCCCATTTCACTATTTTCTGTTGAGTCATCATTCCCATGGAATATTTCATTCCTTGGCTTCATTACAGCATGTTGTGTTAGCCATACTAGCATCTTCCAACTGAAGACTTGCTGCATGGCCTCTTGTGTTATCTTTGTTATTTTATGATGCAGGATGAAATATGTAAATCCATTGCTGAGAAAGGTGGTATCGATGCAGTACTCAGATGTATAGATGACAGCGGTGAACATGGCAACAAAGCTGCGGCCAAAGTTTGTTGCTCATTACTTTCAAAGGTATAGGTTGAAAATGTTTCTCTGACAGGTCACCTAGTGATTTGTTTATTATTATTATTAATTTTTTATAATATGATTTCCACTGCTACTGGTTCTTTGTAGGGTTTGCATTGTCTCTTTCTCTGTTGTTTTGATGGTTGTCCTACATTCTCTTCTTTAGCTGACAGTTTTCCTCGCGTATGTTATAAGTTCTATCACTTGGATTTGAGTGTGCTTTGTTTGTGTCCTAGATAAATCCCTTGCATATTTTTAAAATAAAAATAAAAATGTGAATGCTACCCATTTTTTTGGGAATACGTAGCTGATGAAATTCACTTGGCTTCCATAAAATCAGGGGCTGGAGTTTGCAGTAAATAGTCTCATAAATTTCCAATTCAAACTCATAAGTTTTTATAGTATGATATGAATCATGTAGTCGAGTAATGAAGGTAAAACTGAAATGGGCTTAAACATATTCATTATTTGATTGCTTCTATCTTATAAGGTTTAAACAAGGCAGAGTCTACCCACTAAGTCACCTTTGATAATGTTGACTTTAGTATGACATCTCATTTGCTTTAGGGTGAATTACATTGACACTCCTTAAGCTCTGTAAGATTGCACAAAACTCCCCTATTTTTTTACCCTTATGCTAACTCATTGGCTTGAAAAATATTACACGGACCCTTTTTATACATAACAGTAACTTTCCTTCATTTTTAAAAACATCACGTGGTGTCCCTCTGTAATTGATTGAAATGTGGTCCAGTGAGGGAATGGGCAACTGGCACAGAAGTTTGTTTCAAATCCAGGAATCCAGGAATCTAGAAGGAGCAGCTGGCTGAAAGTAACTAACTATGTGGAAGGATTTGGTGTGGGGCTGAGGTGTATCAGAAAGGAAATAGGAGTTAGGGTGAGGGTGCATGATGTGTGGATTTGTCTAATTCCTTATCTGAGTTTTTCTTCTTCTAAGATTCCTCCCTCCATACTGAGTTCCTTTTCTATTTCAACATTATTTCCTTTTAATCTGTACTCCTTTCTGTACTTCATTCCAGTACACATGTTGGTAAAGAATGTTTGATGAAGTTCAGTGCGTTCAATAAAAATTCTACCTCCCTCCATATTGAATTCCTTTTTCAACATTATTTCCTTTTAATTGTACTCCTTTCTGTACTTCATTCCAGTACACATGCTGGTAAAGAATGTTTTATGAAGTTCAGCGCGTTCAATAAAAATTCTAGCAGCTTTTTTTTTTCTCAATTCATGTGAAATTGGTACTGTTACATGGGTACTTTCATTGTTTGTGCTATGTGACGAAATCTCAGAGTTGTGTGTAATTTACTATTTACTTTAATAGTATATTTTTATTTTTTCATTTCATTAAGTTAAATGACTCCTTTTTTTTTTTAATTGATCAGTTAGCAGGAAGTGACATGAACAAGAGTGAAATTGTTGAGAAAGGAGGACTGGATAAGCTGATCACACTTTCAGGCAGATTTGCCGATGACCCTTCTGTTTTGCTAGAGGTGAGAATCTGCAATATCTGTTTAGGGAGCCAGTGTAAAATCACTCTCAGACTAAAACATCCCGCTCCAAGTATTGAATTGTTCTTTTTGGGCACAGCAATTTCGTTATAGTAATCCCAATAGGCATTAGTCAATTTGACAGGGGCTGTTGAAGTATGTAAATGATGTAATCAGGGTTCGTAATGTAGTTTCTGGGTTCAGACTCCTAATATACTTGATCATGCTATCGCCTGCCAAAATTTATCAAAATTTATATCAGACCATATCCTGGACAGAATTTTCTCTATGAAGTTCGTGGTTTACTTGTTTTCCTTTCAATTTTGTGGATATATATGTGCATCTTGTACCTGTTTTGATTTTGTTGCTTTTATTCGTGGCACAGATTATGTCTATTATTTCTGTGCTTTGTTTAAGATCACCCGAAAACGCAGCCCGTGCCGTTGAAGCTGGTGCGGGTGAGCTGGCTGTTCAGGCCATGCAGAAATTTCCAGCAGCACACCAAATGCAGAGAAACTCCTGTCTTATGATCAGAAATCTAGTAGTGAGAAATCCAGAAAACAGGCAAGTTTATGATTCGTGATATTTATTATGCAAGACGTTTAGTCATACATTGCTTTGCATTTTTTTGTTTTCTCGTTTGTAGTCTTTGCCTTTCAGTATTTACTATGAATGTAGTTTTAAGAAACCAGAACAGACAGTTGCGTTTAAGTGGGCATTGACTTGGTAATTGGTCCATTAATGCTAAAAACCAGACCATTTCCGAGATGGTTCAAAACTGTGGGTTGAACAGTGTTTTCAAAAAAATATTTTTTACTTGTTTTTTAAAATTTAATCTGAAATATTTTTAAGACAAATAGAAACATATTTTAGTAAGGATTACACATGCATAAATTATTGTATCAATAATTATTATTTTTTTATAGTATATAATTTAGTCATTTATATCAATTTACAATTTTTAGATCTTGATTCCTTATAATTTTATATTAATTTGTCATTTTTTTTTATCATTTTAGATGTAACATTGTTATTGTTCATAGATATTGCTGTATTTCATTAAAGATTAAACTTAAAAATCATGATATGTTTAATTTAATCTTTTACGTGTACATTAAATATTTTGCTTTTGACAGCATGTGTACATTAAATATTAAAAACATATAAAATTATGTTTTTATTTTAGTTATAAAATTATATTTTTTTAGTTATAGTTTATGTATTATTTAATTAATATCAGTTTGACCATTATGAACATCTTTTATAACTAAATCAACAACTGATTCGGTTTTAAAAAGATTGCATGTAAGGCAAATGTGACATTGCTAGAGACAGAAGAGTGTGAATCCTATCACCTCGTTATGGTAACCTTGTTGCAAATTTTGTATTGGACAGAACAATCTTACTTAACAATGGAATTGAGAAATACATAAGGAAGGCCAAACAAACACATAGCAACTGCAAGGATGCTGCCACCGATGCGTTGAGGGATTTGGGCCTTGATAATTACAACTTGTAATTCATAACTTTTTGACCTCTATTGTTTTGTACGGTAATACCTATCAATATTCTTTTTTTCCCAAGCAAAATAGTGACTGTACATTGTAATTGTCTCTATTCTCTACGAGAATATTCTCATTTTGCAGAATTCTATGTACAAACATAGTCTCAACCTAATACTGTACTTTTTATCAATGATATAGCTTCGTCGGAGATCCAATCCAATGGTTGTAAGCAATAAATATTCCAGTGTTATCGAGGTTAGCATCATCTTGAATTCTTCTTCATGTGCATCATTCACGCGTCCACTCTTTGCTTCCCTTGTCCATCTTTTCGGAATACTGGTTAGGTATTTATTTAAATTCTTTCACATCAAGAACTATGATTGATGACAGCACCAAATGACAAAAGTCTAAAGCTTTCTGTAACTACAAGAAATGGTCTCGATGGAAGGATTAAGTGAAACCTTTTGCAACAATCTTCCACCAAAATATGCTTTTCTTGAAGTAATAATAAAATACCAAAAAATCATCTTTTATCTTTAGATAATGGTTTTACATATTTAACTTCTCGATTAAAATTTATAGAATCAGAGAAATATATTTTTTAAAATGAAATTTTTTAAACACAAAATGATATTTACAATTTACTTAAAAATCACAACAAATCTTTAATAGAATTGTTCTAAGAAAACCTAAAATAATTAATTTTATCTAATCTATATCACAGATGATTAAAAATATTTTAAAAAGATAAAGAAAAGAGAATTTAAGTTTTATTATTCAAAACTCTATGGTCTCATTTATGTTCACTTGTACGTTTGTTCCACCTAAACAAAATGTTATAAACAATTCATTTATTGTTGTATGTTAATTATTTCCTTTTCTTCTTTGTTCATGTGAGTGTATATTTAGAGCTATTTTGATTGTGGACCTATATATGATGCTCACTAGCTTGTGAGTTATTATGATGTGTGAGAAACTTTTCATATGAGGATTTTCTAATTTTGAATTTTTGTTTTGGTGTGGAAGTCAATAAGGTTAAGAGTGTGACATGGCAGGTTCTAATAGGTTTCTTCTTACCAACTTTCCAATTCTTGATGGCTAAGAGTTTTGATCGATGGAGTGTCAAAATGGTATTATTTGGTTTTTAAAAGTGTTTAAAATTGTAAAGAATAACGTTCAAGAATTGAAGGAATGTGTTATAGAGGTGCAGAGGGCTGTTTACAAGGAATCTAAGTAGAAATATTGGAAAGTTCTTTTCTTGATCCATCAATGTGTGGAATCTTAAAAAGATATCTTTAATAAATTCAACCAAGGTTGCTTTGGATATTTTCAACAAGTCATATGAAGATATCAATAAAATTGAGAAAGTGAAGTTTCAATCCTTTAGAAGACAATGTAAGTTGTTATGTATGATTGATCAAGTTGTTACTTTATTAAAGTTTAAGTGATACGCAACTCAATGAAAGCTTGTGGTGAGATGTTCTCATATTAACAAATAATGATTGAGAAGGTTGTAAGAACTTTGACACCCCAATTTGATCGCATTGTAATGACATTTAAGGAATTGAAAGATCCTGAAAAAATGAAGGTGGATTAGATACAAAATTCTTTTGAAGCTCGTGAACAAAGGCTTCTTTAAGAGGAGTGTTGAGAGAGTTACAATTCTAGCTTTATAAGCACAAACATTTGGAAGAAATGATGGTTGGGGTGAAAAAAAATGGAAAAATGGAAGAACCAAGTGAAAGATTTCGATGAAGGTCCTAGTTGATTCTCAAATCAAAATTTTAAAGGTGACAATCACAAGAAGAATGAAGGTTATGGAAACTTTGTCAAGAAGAGAGATAAACAAAATAGAGGAAGACGAAAAACTTGATAAGAAATATATAGGGTCATGCTTGTAAAAATCAGGTCATTTGCATATGAATGTTACAATAATAAAGGAAAGCATATGAAGGAGAATAAAGCTCAAATGACACAAGGTGATAGTGATGATTTCGATTCAAATCATGTTCTTCTCATGGTGACAACATCAAAATGTATCAAATCTAATTATTACTATTTGGACATTGGATGTTTAAATTTTTGTGACAAGAAATAAAGAGTAGTTTGTTAGTCTTGATGAAAAATTCAAAAGAAATGTGAAATTTGCTTATAATAGCATTTTTACCGCTAAAGGAATGGGTAAATTTTTGATTCAAAGAAAAAATGGAAAGCAATATCCGTAACAAATGTTCTTTATACTGCAAACTTTATACTACAAAAGAAGTTCAACTTGTTATGCCTTAGATAATTAGTAGAAAAAGGTTATGTCATGAATATGGAGCAGAATGTAATGAAAGTTTATAACATGTGAAAATTGATCTAAAGGCTCCTTTGTTGAAGAACATAATTTTTAAAATTAGAATTCAGATTAGTGAATGTCATTGTTTTATAGCTATTATGAAATATCAGAATTAACTTTGGAATCAAAGATTTGGGCATCTAAGTTTTAAAAGGTTGAGTCTACTAAAATGAAAGGGATAATGCATGGTATGTCTTCTATAGAGCAGTCGAAGGAGTAATGCGAAGGTTGTGTCATAAGTAAACAAAGAATAAAAATCCCTTCAGATCCAACATTCTAGCAACAAAATGTTATTATAAGTTATCTATTCATATATATGTAGTCTTGTGAAGATATTTCACTAAGAGGTAAACATTTTTCATTTCCTTCGTTGATGGTTTAACAAGAAAGTTGTAGATTTGTTTGATTAAAGAAAAGGTGAGACATTTGAGGGGTTTAGAAAGTTTAAGGCAGCGGTGGAGAAGCAATATAGACAATCCATCAAAGTTCTTAATAAATGAGGGTAGTAAATACAACTCAAATAATATTCATTCCTATTGTGATAAGGAAGATATAATTCATGAAGTTATTCTCAAAATAATGAAAAAGATGAAAGAAGGAATAAAATGTTGATGAACATGTCAAAATGTATGTTTAAAGAAAGGAACATATCAAAACTATTTTTAGGAGAAGTTGTATTTGTTGTTGTCTATATTTTGATCAAAAGTTCAACTAAGAGCCTACATGATGTGACTCAGGAAGAAAAATTACAATAAGTCATCCACAAGTATTTGGTTCCCTTTATTCTTAACACGTACTGATGAAAGAAAAAAAAAGTTAGATGATAAGGGAAAGCTAACTGTGTTTCTAGGATATCATTTAACAGAGCATATAAATCATACAACTTTGTTGGCAAAAAGTTAGTAATGAGGAGAGATATTATTGTTATTGAAAGTAAAGGTTTGAGTTGAAAGTCTACAACTGAAAGTAATAAAGTGTTTGTACCAATTCAACTTTATATGCAATCTAAAAATTGTGTATAAATGGTTCAAAATCAACCATATGCGCAATTTGATTGTGTAAAAATAGGTTTGATTCAATCAAAAAGACCTTATCTTAGAGTTTGAAATTTTACATCTATTCTTGAAATGTTATAGTGTTATAGATTGTTATTTTCAAAATATGATAGAAACATTATTGATAAACTATTTGGATATTGTGATTTATATTAGTGTGATAATAAAAGTGATAGAAAAAGTACAATAGAGTACGTGTTTGTTTCTGATATTTGGAGAACCTATTTCATCGTGTTTTAATAATTCATGTGAGGCTAAATACATTGCAACCTTAATGGGAGGTTGTCAAGTCAAAATTTGTGACTTAAACTCGATGACATAAATGAAAATGGAAGTAAAAAGCTTATAAAGATGGTAGTAGACAATAAGTCAACTATAAACTTAAACATCATATTGTCCATGGAAGGAGCAAGCACATTAAAAGAAGATTTTTCTTCCTAGATGATTAAGTCAATAAAGGAAAATTGAAATTAAAATATTAAAGAACCAATGAATGGTTGATATTTTAGTCAAGCCTCTTAAAATTGACTAATCCAACTTTGTTACTAATCCGAATTAAGGGGAAGAAAGTGTTGTAAATAATTCAATTAATGGTGTATGTTACTTAAGTACTCAATGAGTTGTTAACTAATTTTTATTATGAAACATGTGTGTGAAATGTAAGTGTGCTTAATGTGCTCTAACACAAATATGCTAGAAACATATTTTGCATTTAAAATCACATATAAGAAGCTAGAACAAATCTAAATATTCACAACAACATACCAATTTATTCTCCATCACAACTCAAAAGATTTGCCTTTAATATATTATTATTGTTCTTACATCTAATGTTTTAAACACTTTCAAAATAATTATTATTTGTTTACAAGACTTAATCATAAAAGTTGTTACAATCTACTCTCAATTAAGATGAGATGAAATATATGAAAATCAATTAATAATATAGTTCATCACAATTATCCCCTCATTTCACTCATAAATTAGAAATTCCATGTTATTAAACTTCAAAATCTAAGATAGATGATTATGGAAACCAATCCAACAAAATATAAATAAATAAATAAATTGTCATTCATAACATACAAATGCATAAAACATTATTTTCAAAATTACTAAACATAATATATATATATATATATATATATATATATATATATATATATATATATATATATATATATAAATATAAAAATTTTTTTTATATATTTATTTTTTTTTATATAAAAATTTTTTTAAAAATAATATTTTT
>Ga0099825_1004015_pt1 | contig 19423 bp, 8 predicted proteins | sample SiratroredBW_FD_76838 | JGI IMG/M metagenome (GOLD analysis project Ga0099825, IMG submission 76838) | Root nodule microbial communities of legume samples collected from California, USA - Siratro red BW | ecosystem: Host-associated > Plants > Roots > Nodule | place: USA: California | collected... | reverse complement strand
TTGTCTTTTCTTTCTTCTATTTGACTTTCTTGCATGCCAAATTAAACTAAAACAAAAAAAAAAATTTTTTTTTTTTTTTTTTTTTTTTACCATTTTAGAGTTGGGAAGCTACACTTAATTGATTTTTTTTAAATTATGTATCAATTATAATTAAGAACTGCGAAATAAGATTGGGAAGGAATGAGTTGTGGTGGGTCATTTCATTTTACGGGCTTTGCCAGCTTTATCTCAAGACATTATAAAACCGTGGTCCCCTCAATTTGGACTTGCACTCTACAAATTACAAATTGATTTTTTTTTTCAAAGTGTCTTTTGGATTATTTGTTTCAAATTTTTTTTCATAATATGAGATAAATTATAGAACACATTTTCTAGAACAAGATAGGACTTATGAAACAAGATTTCTAAAACAAAATTTATTGAATACATGAAATACATATCAGAATAAACTTTCCATAACGTATAGAATATTTTCCAGAATACACTTTTCTTCACAGAACACAAAATGTATTTTGGAAAGAGTTTTCTAGAACACGATTTTTTTTTTTCTCTTCTTCTAATTGCAGTGTTAGCTACTTTGATAGGGGTGGAGTGCACTGAGGAGGGAACTGTAGAGACAATTTGGTTATTTCACACAATTATGGAGGTGTAAGTTCAAAAGAGGGGAGATGCAAGAAGTAATTGCCCAAACTGAAATGGCAGAAAGAAAAATTGGACCAGGCCAATAAGTCGTGTAACTGACCCATAGTCAAAAAAGTATCATATCCTTCAAATCACTTGTGTAGATAAGGGAAATGGAAAAAGTAGTCATAAACCTCTCCTTGTATATGCCAGATCAGATCATTAAAATCCTCTGTTCAGTACCTTCCATCAGTCTCTAGTTTATTTAAAAAATTTGTTTAATTTCCTTTTATGTTTTAACCTTTCTAATTTACAAAAGCATAATTCATTTTTTCAAAGGTGGCATACGATTTCGGTAGGAGAAGTGAATTCTGAATGTTATCTAAGTGTTTTAATATTGCCATTGGCCAACTCCACGACAAGATAATATGATACAATAAATGATAAATGACTTAAATAAACGAGTTTTTCGTAATCTCTTTTGCTTTACAGATTCCAAATCTCCCTTTGGATGCCGTGCTTTTCTTTGACATAAGTGATTGAGATGAGAAGTTAAGGTATGTCTTTGGGGTATATAATTAGCTGAGGATGGTAACTGTGTGAGGAAATTCTCCATTATGTGTTGAATAAGCTTTTTGCTATGATAAATAACAATAACTGTGTGGACAAAAACAGAAAGGATAATAGATAATATGGTAGCTAATAAGCAAAGTGGGAGAGAAAAAACTTTAAAAAAGTTGAAATAAAGAAGGCAAAGAATTGATAATGGGTATCCCTGTCCTAGTCAGAATCCTGTCCCTTTGGCATAGAGGATACCTTTTCTTGCCACAAACTCTTTTGCTTTTTCTTTAACTTTTCCTTTTCTCAATAATTCTCGCATCATAATTTTAATTCTCTCTTCCCTCTCCAAAGCACCTTTATTCCCTGGGTTCTACAAAAAGCTAATGATGCATCATGTTACTAAAACAAAACAAACTATGTTATTCCTAAGATCATTTTTAAAACATTTTGTCGTAAAATCCGTTGCGAAAGGATGGAAGAGTTTGAGTATGAAGAGGTTGTAAAAGCAACAGAAAACTTCGAGCCCAGAAGGATCGTAGGGAAGGGAAGCCATGGGATGGTGTACAAAGGCGTTGTTCAATTCAAAGAAAACAACGGCTACAGATTGGTCGCTGTAAAGAAGCCATCACAAGGCCTTCAATCTCTTCACGACAACTCCAAACTCCAAAACGAAATCCGAGTTCTATCTTCTCTACCCGAAAACCCTCACGTCGTTAATCTTCTAGGAACCACCACTGGTCATGATCACAGCCACAAACTCATTGTGATGGAGTTCATGCCTAATGGCTCTCTCCATGACTTGCTTCATGAAAATGAAACCCCACCCACGTGGCCCAAACGCGTTGAAATCGCCATGCAAATCGCTCGTGCGGTGCAGTTTCTTCACCAGGGTAAGCCTGTGGTGATTCACAGAGACATCAAACCCTCCAACATATTGTTTGATTCACGTTGGAATGCGAAGTTGGCAGATTTTGGACTCGCGGTGAGAGGGGTTGACCCGGTGAGTCAACCCGCTGGGACAATAGGGTACTTGGACCCGTGTTACACCACCCCAGATAGACTCAGCACCAAAAACGATATTTTCAGCTTTGGGGTTGTGTTGTTGGAGATCATAAGTGGTAGAAAGGCCATTGATACGTGCAAGACGCCGGCTTCAGTTGTGGAATGGGCGAGTCAGTTAATGGATGAACAACTTTTGAAAGAGATTTGTGACGCCAGAGTGGCACTGCCAGGTTACATGGTTGGCACAATCACCCGCTTGTTACGCTATGCTTCACGTTGTGTGTCAGAAAATGAAGATGAACGTCCTTCAGCTGCTGAAGTTGTTATGGGAATGGAAAGTTGGGTGGTGAAACGAGTGAGGTTCCCCGTTTGGACGTGCTTTTTGAAGGGTTGGTTTGGTTGAGAAAGAGGAAGGTGATGATGAGTATTAACCGGCAAACTCAGACACGAATTCGGTGTATAGCAGAAGAAGAGGGTGAGGTAGACGGTGATGGTGTTGGTGTCCCAAGTGGGAAGATATCAATGACCTTAAGGGAGGTTTTGGCTGATGTTACATTGGACTCAAGTTGAGATGAGTTGACTCGCTGTGAACGGGTTACTCATCGAACTCGTTTCAGTCAACGGTCAAAAGTGGTTCAACTTCCCAATTAAAAAAAAAAAATTGGGAATTTTGTTATATGTTTCAGGTTTCAGGTGGCAGGGCTGGGCAATGGGGCATGCACTACAAACATTCGTACCAAGCCAAACGTGATGGTTACGTACGGGGTAGCCACTAGGCAGAGACTCCACAAAGCTTTAAGAGGATGCTCATGACAGGAATCATACCATTATGAAACTTCTCTTTTTCCTTTTTAGTTTAATTAATGTGAAAAATGATATTTGCAGGTTAATTATTTCCATTCTTTACTTAATTGAGAAAATAAAAAAATATGAAAATATTTGGTTGAAACAATGTGTTTTTATCGTTATTTTTATTTATAAAAAACTTTTTTTCCCTTAAAATGTGCTAGATTTTTATGTGCAACATTTCAGTACTATCTATGTGGCTCTCTTCCATTTGGATTCTTGGTAGTGTGGTAGTGCTGTCCCGGACTTGACATGTCTGTGTCCTTTACCTTGTTTCTTTATTGTATATTAAATAATTAATTCAGTATAGGAAACAAATTATACTGCAGCTATCAGATCGATTCGGCTATACTCAGTTGTTGTTTTATTGAATTGAACAAAGTTTCAGAGAAAAGGGAAGTTACTTCATCTTAACATCTGAATATAACACCAGTTTACGCCTTAGTAGTGAAATTTTCCAATGGTACAGACTAATGATGGAGATCCAATGCATGAATCAGACTCAAATTCTACCTGTTAAAGAGTGGGAGATTAAGATTTCAAAACTCGCGACATCACATATTCACTTAGATTGAATCGTTAAATGATGAACCAACTGTTCACATTTTGCTCTTCGGTAAATTAGAGAGAAAACACATTTAACCACACCAATTTAAGTGAATGCGCAAATGTGATTTACCGATTACTCCAAAAATTAATTTTCGGTAGGTTCATGGTGGTTAAGGCTAGGGCGAAAATGGAGGCATAATTGTTTGAAGCGTGGGGTTTTGATGCTTCGAGGTTCTCCAATGGTTATGTTTGAGCAAGGTCGATTGGGAGTGTATTAACAAGGTGAATGCAAGGTGACTATGATATGATGTGGCAGCTTTGGTTCTTGGTTATGGTACTGAGTGCGATCGCATGGCATAAGTGATGAAGGCTTGGCAAAGGGGACTGTCCTAGTTGGATTCTATGGTTGAAATAATAAGGTTTGTGCTGGTGTGATGTGACTATAAGCTACAAGAATTGTTTTTGGAAAAGCCATGTATTTTGTGTGTAGCAGATAGCAGATAACTGGCACAAGGTTGCAGCAGATAGCAGATAACTGGCACATGGCCGATAGCAGATAAGTGGCACATGGTGGTCGCAGAGAGCAGACGAAGACGATTATTTACTTATTGGCCTCTTACAGGAGATATGGTTGGGTTGTTTCAATGGTTAGGGGAACCCATTTTTGAATGTGAATTCGAGAGAGTAACAGACGCTACACTGACACCGTTGGGTTATCCCCGCCACCAACCCCCTTAATTGCCCTGGCAAGTGAACCTTCTGTATTTAAAAATGTTTACCCTTTGTATATCTCAACTTCATGCTTTTACTTGTCAAAGTTTAAGTGGTTTATCGTAGTAAATTCAAAATGTTATGCTTCGGTTTTGTTCACGGACTCTCCCTCTCGTGCAATGAAGTTTAATGATCGTTTCTGTACTCTTAGAATCGTTCTCTGACTCTGCTACCCTCTTCTTCACTTTCCAACCACGATCATAACATTATGCACCACTTTAAAACGGGAAATCATCACACACGACACCAGATTTTGACTCAAACAAAAATATGTCACATTATGAAGAAAACTTCTGGTTATATAACCTTCCTATATTTTTTTCTTTCATTTTCAAGTATTTCGCTTATTTTACATAAAAATTGGGTTCTATGATCTAACTTTTAGCAGTATGTCAAAGCACAAAATATATGGATCCTTAAGAAAAAGAGATGAAGAATAATTACCACTGTTATTGCCTACCAACATTTAAATAGTTTGAGTTAATCTAAATTTCTTTTGTTCTTGCCTCAACTTATTTATACGAGTTCCACCTCTTCAATGGGTGTGGACTTTCTTATTTTTTGCTCTAAAATAAGACTAAAAAGCAAAGTTAACAAAGAATCAAAACCAAAAGAATAGTTTCTCAACTACTTTTTTCATCCTTTTTCCTGAAGCAAAACAATGTGTCACTAACACAGAAAAATAAAATTGTACATCTCAAATTAAACTGTAATGCTTCCGAAGATAAGATACAATTGTATACCAAAAATAAAGTACAAAAGAACTACAAGTAAGTTCATTGATGACCTAACAAAGTGGGAACTCTTTCTGCCTCTTTATGTTTGACAACTTGGACTCCTGAGGCAATTGAAAAATCCCCCTCATCCTGCGAGAATAATCACGTTATTTATCATTCATTTTCCACAATTCGCTAAAGACAGTTTCACTAAAAAAACAACCAACATCTCAAAACGGAGAAAATAAAGAAAATCAGCATTATATCGATAATAAAAACTAGACAATCTACCGAAGCTTTCAAAGAGTATACATATTCCAAGAAGAAAATAAAATGTTGAGAGCAAGTACTCTCATTCAAATATAGATAGCCATTACATGCTCTGAATGAAAAAGGTAGCAAAGACAGGGTACTGAGAAATAATAATGCATCATCTCACATACAAGTAACAGGCAGAAACTTGTTCCCGATATATTAAAACATGAAAATATGCTTACTAACAGATCAATGTTCGTTGATAAATACTGCACCTGATTGTCATATATGTTTATTTAAAAATAGTTGCAGTAAAAAAGTTGAGATCAATTAACTCATCATTCTATGCCTCACACCATAAACGTAACCAAAATAAGCATCGAAATCAAATTATTTTTACAAATTATTACCCTAAATCCCTGATTCAATTAAACCTTCATATCAGATTGTTCCAATATAACGGTCAACCATACTTCTGAATAACAACTCAACCAAACAAGTAATCCGAATAAGAAAATTTTAAATTTACCAAATAAATTGTAACAACAAAATCAGATCAGTCTCCAAGTTTCATCTAGAAGATAAAAGACAGAGGTACAAACAAGACAACTGAGAAACACAGAAAAACAACTACAAATGAAAACAAAATAGATAAAGAGTATAATTTACCTAACCAGATCCGACGATGATGTTGTTGATGGGAATGAAGATGAGCTTGACGAAAAAACCGACGAATCCCATCACAACGAAACCAATCGCGGTACGCACGGCAACCTTAGAGAATTCTGAAATACCAAAACCATCCAATAAATCAAGATCCACAGAACATAGATTCATTCTCATTCAAAAGAAATGGGAAAATATGAGGAACGATTGAAAACGATGGAGAAGTGTTAGGGTTAGGGTTGCACCTTTACGATCGGGTTTGTGGCATCGCTTGACGAGTCTGACACTGTCCTTGGCGAATTCTCTGAGCGGATCGAACACGGAATCGATGGCGTCCATTCTCTCTCCTTTTCTTTTGCCTTTGAATCTGAATTGAGATGTGAATAAATCTGAATGATGAGTGAAGAAGGTTGAAATTTATAGAACTCAAAAGATTAATCAAAAGATTTCAGGAAAAAAAAAAACAGATATTGGGATAGACGTGTATTGGGCCAATAGCATGGTGCCAGGCTGGATCTTGCTATGTCAATTTGGAACTCTATATTGTCCATGTCATATAAAACATATAAACTTTTAAAAATATTAATTCAAATTATACAATAACAGCTTAATGATAACTAAAAAAAATAAAAACAGATAAATTGAATTGATTTTATATTATAAATTAATTTATTTTTTTGCAAACTTAAAATTAATTTAATCGTCGATAGTATTGTAAAGGCCGTCAATTAAAAAACATCTACATAATTTATTAATTTTAATTTTATAAAATTATATATATATATGCGTGTGTGTGTATATAACATTACATGAGAAAAATAAATATGCTAAACTTGTTAATTGTTCTGTACATTATTTATTTTAATTATAATAATTTAATTATGATTGCAATTGGATATTTGAATAAACTCGCTTAGGGTGTAGTATGCAAAAGTGTAAGTTTTTGATTATTAGTTATATTTACTTATTTATTATTAGTTATACATTTCTCAATACTCTTATTAACTTTAACATAAACTTTTATATTTAGTTATAATGGTGTTAAAAAAAATAAAGGTTAACATTTAATTATTTTACTATATAAATTATAGTTTTAATTGTTTAGTAATTTATTTTAAAATTGTCATTATATATATATATTCAATTAGAAGGAATCACTTAGGAGAATTTAATTATATTTACGGTAAACAAGTTTTCTTTACCCTCACATTTCAATTTGTTATTCTATAGCAAAGTTTAGACGGACGAAGTTTTTAGTTTTTATATGAGATTTTAATTGAATAGATTCGTATTTGCTGGTATATGCTTTAGTGATCACTTTTTTAGTCAGTTTTTTTTTAAAGAACTTAGGACTTCCTTAACTATTTATCTATTTTTGTAATACTTTTAGAAAATAGTTATAGAATAAAAACTAACTTAGAATTTAGTTTTAGAGATGAATAAGATAATATCTATTTTTTTAAGAGAAAAATTGTTTAAGTAAATAAAAATTAGTTATTTATTTTATATTTTTATAATAACCATCAACTCTTTTCCTAAAAAAATATTCTTTCTAAGAGATATTCTATGTCTTTAAGAAGATATAGATATTCTCTTTTATTTTTGTAAAAACTATCAATTCTCTTTCTAAAAAAATAGTCTGTTTTATTCCAATAAAAACCATTATCTTTCTAAAACAATTTATCTTTAAAATTTTTTACCTTCTCTTTAGATTTGTGATATCATATGTTATCAAATTGACAATCAAATGGCACCCCTAGATTTCTAGCGTTGCGTAGATCAAGAGTGTCTGATCAAATTCTTAAATAGAATTAGGTTCGTGATTTTAGGGTTTTTGAGTATCTCTACTCTCTAAAGATAAGGAAAGCTATTTATATGTTTTTATAGACACTGTAATTATTTGTCTTGTGAATTTGGGTAAAGGATTGTTTTTCATAAACATTATAACTATTTGTTTATTAATGAATTAGATGAATTTAAATTGAATGAGTTTTTATGTATTGTTTACCGTTATTGTATCCTGACTCTACTAGTCATTAGATGACTAGGTTGTGGGAGTTGAAAGAGGTTCATATGATTGCGCCACGGTGTGAAAAATAACTGGTTTGACCATATCATATGGATTAATAGATTCACATGATTGCGCTACGGTGTAAAAAAGGACCGGTCAGACCAGATCATGTGGGTTAAAGGATTCATATGACCCCGCTACTGTGTGAAAATGAACTGGTCAAACCGGATCATATGGATTAAATTTATATGACTGTGTTACGGTGTGAAAAATAACCAGTTAGACTAGATCATATGGATTAATGTTATATGACTGCACTACGGTGTGAAAAAGAACCAGCCAAACCAAATCATATGGATGTCTCATGAGTGTGATGTACTAGTGATAATGTGATGTATGAGATGAATTACGAAAGCTTGATTTGTTGTTGTTGGTTGAGACAGAAATTTAATTTATAAAAATATAATTTTTAAAACTCTCTAGGTTACTTTTATTTTTGTGTGATGTCTGTTTTGTTTTTAAATCTGTGATGATAGTGTATATTACATGTGAATAGAGGATTTGATAGATGGTGTGAATCCATATAGTGTACTAATAGAGAAGTTTAATTTTAATTTATTTTATTTTATTATAATTTTATGAAGATATTTCTTTTAAATCTTATATCAAGAAGTCTATTTTGAAACATATATAAATGAATCTATAGATACTTATATTTTGTTTTTATATAATTTTTATATAATAAAGTTTCTATTATATGAAAACTATGGGATGTTACAACTTTATCATAACTTTTTTTGATTTTTTAAGAGAAAACTATTTGAGAAAAGAAAGACTTGATTGTTATGTAATTATGAATGTTTTTGTTTTATAAGTTAATTTTATTTATTTTGAGCACTTAGAAGATTTTAACTATAATTTTATATATTAAAAAATATTTTATTAATTGCAAAAATCATCACTCTCAAATTTTTATAAACTTTTCACTCAAAACTCATTATCTTTCCCTTAATTTAAACAATTAAATTTTCATCTCAAATTAACTTAATTCAATCCTTTAATCCAAACAAAGCATTAGAGTAAACTTAAACATAATCAAAGTATTACATAAAAAATATTATAATATTTTATCATGAATTAAAATTATTTTATAATTTAGTATACAAATTAATGTTAAAAACAATTTTTATTTCAATTTAAAATTTAACTTTTATTGAATTTAAATTTATTTTATAATATACTTAATAACAAAGGATTATGAAACAACATTAAATTCTTAACAAGGTATACTATTAGAAGGTATAAGAGAAAAGGATATTAGAAGGTATAAGAGAAAAGGATACTGATTATTTTTCTATTTGAGCCATATATCTTAATTTTTGGATTGCTACATCTTTTTATTATCTTATATATTAATTGTTCTGTGTAGAATGAATAAGATAGGGTGATGAGAGAATATAGATGTGAGAGCAATTTCAAACAAATAAATTTGTCTTCTAGGTCTGACTTAAAGAGCTTTTATCAATGAACTTTCTTCTTGATCTGGTTTTAGATTACCAACAAATGCATTATAATGCTCAAGTGAAAATGACTACAATTAAATAGTTGTAGAGACAGTAATTATATTTGTGTGGAGTATCTTTTTATTCATAGAAATAATATAGAGTTTGACAATTATCTTCTATAACCATGATTATTAACTTTATTAATAGAGTCATTTTCATTAATTACTTTAATTAGTACATGTTTCAAGTTTACATAATCTCTAGACTGTGTGAAAAGCTTGAGTTTGAATTGACTTTGACTAGCAATTGATTTTTTTTATTATCTTTTCTCTCCTATTTAATTGAATTAGATTTTAGTTAACTAGTAACGTAAGAAAAATATAATATTTTGATAAAACGATAAAGTAAAATTTAATAGATGAGAATAACGGGATAAGGTGACGACTTCTTATAAAAGAAAAACTAAATTATAGACTAATGTTATACTTACATAATACTCAACAAAAGTTTTATAACCATGTGATAATCACTATTTTATCCTTTATTTTTTTTATTTTTTTGACAAATGTTCAAGTTTATTTTCATAATAATTATACTATCTTTAAAAGTGGATTGTGAAATGGTTAATAAAGTTGATAAAATTTTATTTCTCTTTATTTTATCAAAGGAGAAAAATCCTATGATGACATTTTGTATTTTTTTTTCTTCTCCCCGTTACGATACTCCGTTGCGTCCTAATGTCTTAGTTGTGCTATTTTTGTTTTATGCCTTTCTTTCTCCTCCTTACGAAGAAAAAATTAAAAAATATTATATATAATTATTAAAAGGTTGTATAATTGAGAAATGTCAACATATGGAAATGTGTCGAATTCAAAGTGAAACAAGCATGAGAAACAAACACAACTCAATGACTTTTATTAAGAGTGACAAAGATTAAGAAAATAGAAATGTTCATCCTCAACAAATAAACAGATAACGAAGTCAAAGAGAATATATTTTTTTAAGGTAGTTTTAAGAGAGAGTGAAGGACAATGAGAACTGCATTTGAAACATATAACAACTCAATCACTTAGAAATTCAAGGCACATGGACTACATCACTAAAAGTCAAGGCACTTGGTACCCAAAGAAACTAAAAAGAAAGCGAAAACACAAATAAACCTAGAAAAGAAAAACATAGAGAGACAAACCCAAACTCTCAACAAACATGAACACACTCATACTAGGAACAATACATGGTATAAATCCTTATTAAAGCCAAGTGCCAAGACCGATCCAACCTCTAACTGGTTGATGATGGATCAGTTCTCTGGTTCAAATTCTTAGTTGCACGGTGACGATTGTTGTTGAGCCACACCACGAAGATCTTGCGGCTTATTCCCATGTCAGTGCAGAAACGTTGAATCTCCTCTCTGTTACCCTTATGAGGTCTCCACCCCAAAATCTCAGCAAACCTCGTCATTTGGTTCTTCTGGTCGCGCGAGAAGATGGTCCTCTTCCTCCTAAGTGGCCTCACCCGTTGCAGTGGCTGCGGGTTGTTGGTAGGCCCTGGTTGAAACGGGCCTGAAACAGGAACCACCGCGAGAGCATAATCATTCTCTGCTTCATCTTGGTGGTCGAGATTGACAAGACTGCGTTTGCGGTGAAAGTTGCGGTGGCAACCACAACATGCACAGAGGAAAGAGTCCTGGGAGTTTTTGTTGGCGCTTGCTTTCAGATACTCATTGCACCCATCATAACAAGCTCCTCCAATGGCCACTGCATGGTTGCGGCAACACTCCTTGTACCCAGCTTCTTCCTCGTGACATGCTTGCAGTTGGATGGTGAAAGCGCTGGTACTGATGCTTGACATGGTGATGGTGTTTTGGGATTTGGAATGTGAAGGGTAAGGATTTGTGTTGAGGGAGAGAGAGCTTATATATAGAAGGTGGGATGTAACACGTAATTACATCTTAATGCATGGTGTCATCACATGAAGGGTTCCATCTCCATCCTAATATCACATTTCAAATGCTAATTCATCCATCAAACCATCATCTTATTTTCCGGGTTAAAGGCCAAGCATTAAATAAGTTATTTAATTTTTTTCTTCACTGGTTTAATTAAGATATTTGGTTCTTTTAATGAACTTCAACATATCTTATCAACTACGTTATTTAGGATTGACTAGGGACAAATTTTTAAGTTTAGAGTTTCGTCATACTTAAAACAACTCATGAAAACTTTTAATATATAAATATACATGCACACATACATATATATATGTATTATGTGTGTGTGACATTAGTCATAACATTTCTTTCATAACACACAAATATTTTAACTAGTGAAGATAGATAAATCATTTTATGAAAATTAAGTATTTGTTATATTTTTTTCATGTTTAGGCCGTTGAAATTTAAAAGTTGAAAGAATTATTTAAATTTACCTTCTTCAACCACGAACAACGATTACTTCTCAATTCTTTCAACCAGGAACTAAAGAAAATAGTGTGGGTTCGTTTTCAAATAATAATAATAATAATAGTAATATAAGAAAGATAAAAAAAAAACTATATAAAGTAGCTAAAAATATATGAAAATTTGAGTTAATTTCCCTTTATTTAGAGACATTATCTCAACATGTTTTCTTTTTAATTATAAATTTATTTTAGTGTTCTTTTATATAAAGTTTTAATGAAGAATAATTTAGAGGAAGTTTATGTTTTAAATAAGATTAGTAAAATCAATTATTTTAATCAATCTTTTAATTGTAATTTTTTTTGTTATACTATATTTGTTCATCCAAGACTCTTCTTTTTATCTGATTCATAAAAATTAACAAGTTTATTAATGCACTTAGTTTAACAAATTGTATTGATTTTTTAAACTATCTTAAAGATTAATATTTAAACTCACCATTTTACTTTTTCACGTAATTAATTAATGGTAAATCTTAATCATCTTCTCAAATACTAAATGAAATAGAATGAATTTTATTTATTAATTATCAGCATTTATTATTTATTTAAAAAAGGTAACTAAGGGTATTTTAGTTCAAACTAATTAATGCACGACACCATTTAAAAGAAACTTATAAAAACAATAAAAAAAATTAAAAAAGTTTCTTTTTATAAGGATGTGCTTTTATGATTGACGAATATATGGAGTTTATGTAAACCATTTAAGTTTTGTATGAATTGAGTATATATGTGGAGGATGAATTGTTTTGCATCAAAATTACTTTTTTTTAAATAAAAAATAAAAAATTGTTTGTGGTGCTTATTCACTTCCTTTAAGTGAGACATTATTGTATTGAAGTTATGGATAAGAATTTAAGCGAATCCAAGTTAGATATAAGAATTTAAGTGAAATAGAAACCGTACACAATGTCAAACATATTTCAAGAAGTGATTTTATCATTTAAATAGATAATATTGAATATTATGGGATGAGTTGAATGAGTTAGTAGTATTAATGAGTAATTTTGATAAATGGTTTTAACGTGTATTTCCTTAAATACGTTAAATAGTGAGTTTGTCCATATGTCTCACTATTAATTATTTTGATTGAAATTTTATAGCTTTAGTTTGACTGGGAAGCAAAATAATTCAAGTCGAGATTTTTAATTATAAAATCAAAAAATCATACGATTTTATATATTATGTGTTATTCATATCTCTCGTGATATAGTAAAATGAGTGTATAATTATTAAATAAAATTATAAAAATGTGTAGATTGCAATTTTTTTTTTACATATTAATTTATAATCTATGTTACGATTTCATAGTTTACAATTTTATGAACTCTTTATAATTTTAAGTATAATCTTAATTTTAGTTATCTAGATGGAAGACACAATATAATTACTTTCAAAAATCCTAAACTTTCCACAAGATACCAAAAAATGTTAGAAATAAATAACTTTGTTCACATATGACCAACTTTGGGAGCTTTGATGGATGAACCCATCAAATATAAACATGTGAACAATGAGACTTAAGGTTTTAGGGAGCCTAAAACAAATAAAAAATAAGGTTATCTTAAAATTAATAAAATAGTTTATTAAAATTATGACTTTTATTTAAATTTTAATTTTTAAGTTTTTTGTGATACAAAATTATTTATTAAATTATCTTAATTAAATGATATCAATTTTATTTAACATATCTTAATTAATTAATTATCTTAATTGATTTAATTTTTATTGAGACATTATTGATCTTAAATAATACTTTATTAATTTGAGTTTTGGAAAACTCTTTTGAAGTGAAGCAACTGAAATCACAATTGTTAACATTATTTTACATATTATATGTATATACATATTTGGAAAATAATTTATTTTTTATATAATTAAGAATATATGTTGGTTTATCATTTTTTAATTATATAATCTCTTTTAAGATATTTAATTTTAAAAATAAATCTAAGTGATTATTATCCAACAAATTATCATGTTTTAAAAAATTTTCAAGATTTAGATATTTTTCTTGCAAAAATACACATGCCAATGATTTTTAATTTTTTAATACTAAATCAAAAACCAAAAATATCTTCATATACTTTACATTGTTCAATTATACTTTAGAGTGTAATAATTATTTTATCTTCAATATAAGAAAAACAAAAATCAATTATAAATTATTTTTGAAGTGATTTTATAATTTCATTCAAATACTCTTATCAAATTATTTTTTTCTACTACTACGTTATTTCTTTCACAAATTTTTTTTATAAAAATCTACGCATTTTCAAATGTATTTTTAAATCTATTTTCTTTAGATATTTCAAGAAATTAAAAAAGACCTTTTAATTATTTAATAGTCATATTAATACATATCTCTTTAATTTAAATCTTTTACTAACCAAAATAACTGTAAATAATATGAAAAGTTTTAAGTTTGTAAGTTACAAATACTTTTCTAGATTTCAAACTTTTAAATTAATAATATTTTAATAAAAAATATATCATAATAATTTGATAAAGAAACGTGTAAAATAAAATGAAACATTGACAACTGTTTGAATAAAAGTACATTCAGTTATAATCTTTTTATTTTTACTGATAAAAATTTTTACTCCTCTTTCTAATCTTTCTAATGTTATTTTTATTAGTTAATTTTGGAAGGCATCACTTGTCATTTAATAAATTTTGTTTATTTAAAAGCTATACCCATTAGAATTGGTAATTTTCAATAAATTTTAATCAACAAGGGAGAATCTTAAAATTGATGGGTTTAGAAAAAAAAGTTCCTATATATACCATTTTAATAAAAAAAAAATCTTAGAAAAGAAAGTTCCTATATATCATTTCCTAATAAAATTTGACTTATAAATTCTTTTATTAATATATGATCATTAATTGATATTTAATGTAACCACTATTTTTGTTCTCATATGTTGCCATAACTCCTGTAATTATATCACATTGACCAATGTCACTGAAAAGTCAGAGTTGAAAGTTGAATAGGCAATTATGATATTTAATAAAAACTGTTATTTCTTCCGCATTTTAAGTGTTATTTCTTTGACTCTTTTGTTTTTATTTAGTTCTCATTCACACAATTCAAATACTTTTAATTACTCTTTTATCCATTACACTAAATCTTTATTATTATGTTTGGTTGAACGAAAAGAATAAAATAAAATGTGATAGAAAGAGAAGAAAATAAAATAGTTCCTCCATCTACAAATATTAAGACGTGTAAAAATTTCCATCAACTTTTTACCAATTAATATTTTAATTTATATTCAAAGAAGATGGTTAACTATAACACCTTATGCACTTTCTCACTGTTTCTATTTATAAAACTTAAATTAAAAATAATGATTAAAATTAATTTTATAGGGGGTTGTTTTATATTAAAATTAAAATTAATATAAAATTGTATTAAAAGTTATTCATAAGATTAAAAAAAGTATCAGTGACAATGTTATTAGAATTGAAAAAACAAAATCAACACAGATTTGTCTTTTACATTAATAGAAAAGGATAATATATATGATTTTTCATCAAATTATATTATGTTCATTTGTCTTTTTTTAAGACTTGTAACTGTTTCGGTTTCTTTTTGAGTATTGTAGTTTTTTTTTTTTGGAAAAATGTAATAATTTTTTATTTTAAGAATTTTTTTATAAGATTTTTTGTGTTATCCTTTTTAGTTTTCATATTGTAAAAAATCATATATAAACTAATTAAACGTCTAATGAAGAAAATATAAATGATAAAAATAATTAATATTATCTTAAAATTTAAAAATGATAGTTAAATAGATTTATTATTAGGGCAAAAAAGTCAAACCTGAAATTAGAATATATGATAGTTCATTCAATTCACAAGGTTAATGAGTATAACTTTTTGTTATCATAGTGCCATCATTGCTCTTGCTTATATATATATATTCGTAATAATTTTTTATTCTGTCAAGGTGACTTTTAAAATATAATAAATTTTAAAATTTTTAAAATAAGTATATAATGATAAAGTGACAATGAAGATTAATGTTGACAGCATATATTAATATATTTACACTGACATATGAATAAGGTTTATAGACATCTGCTTAGAATGGTTAGATTTTAGTCTATAATAAAATATATTTCCTATGAGAATTTTAGGAAAGGCTAACAAATATTTTTTATTGAATACCTTTTTAATAGTGAGATGCGTATGTTAGTTTATGAATGATGGAATGATTAAAGTTTTAAATTCTATAAGTTCTGAAAACATTGAAAATAACATTAAATTCAACATTATAAACACTTGGTTAAATCTAACTATACATATTATTGCATGAAATGAAAAATTAGTGATCTGACATATGTTTTCTCGGGCTAGTCGATGATGTAAAAAAATGGCACTGGTTTTAGTAAAGAAAGCTGAATGAGAATAACTAGAAATGTATAGTGTGACGCTAAACTATGAAATAGTCAACTAGAATCCTTGCCTGTAAACTTCTAGAAGAATACTGGGAGCAGTAACAGTGAAAAGAAAATGGTTGGAAAGGTTGTTGTGGCAATATGAGCTGTGTTGGGGAGTCTAGGGTATGCATCAGGAGATGGCATGACACATTCATCGCCATTGAATGAAATTTTTCTTGGAAAAGTCCATCCTTCTCTGAAGGTGAACTCTCGTCGATCTTTGTGCAGTAACACTTCTGTTTGCACATTGCCATTGTCTCCATGTGTCAGCAACATGTCATTGTAGTACGCTAGCCCCCAAAACATCCCTATGTCACCTGAAATTCATACACACTTTCAAGCAAAGTGTTTTTCATTTTTTTCTTATAAATGTGGTTCTTAGATTGAGGTAAATTTGATAGGATCTGAAATATATAGTTCTTGTTATGTTCAAGGAATGGACATAATTAATGCAGTAACTTACTGAAATTTCCGTAAACTGATAAGGGTTGGTAGTTGAAACTGAAGACTTGGGTTACACTTCGCAAGTTAGGGTGTAAGACCACCAAATTCCACTGGGAATAGTTTTTGACAAAGTTCATGTTTGTAATTGTGATCTTGACCCGCCAATGCTCTTTATAACTTTGTTTCACATGCCAGTGAATGCGAATGGGGCACATGTGATGCGAACACCTGATCACTGCTGGTGATGCTTCTCCGCGATTTGTTTGTGGTAGTTGCAACACTGAAGTCTTATCAGAACTGCAAATTTTCAAGTAACAAGGAAACTAGAATAAGACCCTCGTCCATATTAGAAGCTAAGTATTAGAATTTTATAGATGAGAAGAATTACTCCACGCAAGTCGCTCCTGGTAGTCCTTGGCAATTACAACTGCATGTGGGACAAGGTACAATGGTACTGTTATAGAATGCAGACAAAGAGACACAACATTTTGGACGAGGTGATGCTAGAAACTGGGAGTAAATACAAGTCACATTCCAAGTCTCTGCAAGTAATCCACCAAAAAAAGATACAATATGAACCACGAGGCTGTTGAAATATACATGAACAAAGAGCATGGCAAAACAACTTATCAGACTCACCCAAGACTTGTTGCCATCTGTGTCCATCTTTGGTAAACTTGGTTGGTGGGACTTGAAATGGTGTCCCACAGCTATAGCCAGGAATTCCAAGGGTGAAATTTTCAGGCATGCTAAAACTGCTGGCACCTGAATCGGAGACTGATCCTTTTATATAATTCATCTGGAAGGTGGCGCCACGTTTGGTATGATCTTGTTTTGCGGATGTTAGGACCCCACCTTTGCAGCAATTTGCGGTCTGCATGTTGTAGGGGGTTCCAGGCATCAGATCAATGATAACTGGCTCCTTCTCGCAACAATGTGGCTTCTGTTGTCCTTTAAATCTTGTGCAATTCCCTTGCTCCTTTGCCTCTGCTCCCAACATTGCCCAAATCACCTCATCACCTTTCCATGCCCAGCCCAATTTCCAACCGGGTTCCTCCACTTGACGAAATAGTTGGAAGTTGTACAATGATACCCTCACCTACAAAGTATGGATGGTATTTGATTTAGACGTAAGTTGCAGTTCCAGGGATTTATACGAAACTAAGAAGTATTACGGGAGGAAAAATTGTGAATTATCATACATTATACATGACTCCTTCTTATGAAGAGTTTTTCATATTATATCCGTTTAGTATTGTGATGGTTTTAAGTTTCTGAAGATACATAGCACCTATAATCTCTGGAAAGAAATGACAACAATGGTGGTTTCCTAGACAAAATAATACAATTCGTTCATATTGAAATAACACATAAAATCAACATGGAGGAAAAGTTGGCATTGACACGCATTCATTAATTCAAAACAATGAACAAAGAATCATCGATAGACACAAACTTTTCATTTTAGATAGTATTAATGAAGAAACATACATAAACTGTTCCATAAACGTGACCATGCCCTCGAATATTGTCAAAGAAACGCAATATGCTTAGCTGACGTGGCATGAAGTGATTGGAAGTAAACCAAGAGACCGAACATAACCCTAACAAACAAACAAAGGCGTACGCAGCTCACTGTCTCCTTAAGAATATCGAAATTCCGCAGACACTCTGAAAACGTTTTAGTCATTTTTGGATTGCGGCGACTTAGTCACTATGATACCTTCTTAGACGGCGATGATGAAGAGCCCATAAAAACGGTAAATCAGAACGGAATTCTTAAAAAATTTCATACGTGAGTTAGAAAATTAGAAATGCTTACGTCGATAGTATCCCCGTTGTCGGACAAATAATCCCACGTGATGGTGATGTTACCAAAAGGATCCAACGAATCGAATCCATCTGCATTCCCAGCGAAACAGAAATTAATGGTGACAAGAAATGATAAATTAGAAAGAAAAAAGAAGGGGAGGGTTTGAGGTGGTTACAAGAGGGTGAGAAGAAGAATACGAATATGAAAATGAAAATGAAAATGAAAGTGGTGGCCATTAGAGGAGGTGAAGCTATGTGATGAGTCAGTGCTGCTAAGTCTTCACCAAACCCATCACAACACTATTTCTGGTAATGGAAACGCATGCTCATTCTTTCTCTATCTCTCTAACTCAACCAATTAAGACACCATTTTATATATAATATATATTGATCAAGATATCAACATGTATTATCATAGAATGCAGGACAACTAAAAAACCTTCGATATAACAGAAAAATAATATATATAAATAGGAGGATGTAACAAAAGTTTTAAATTTTTATATGAAAAAATTTCCTTTTTCTTTAAAAATTAAAGATTCATTATGTAAATTACACAGAAATTTTAAATTACAACTGCGCCCTTAGAGTTGGTTTTCAACTACGTTAAATATTTGGGAGATATATAGTGCATTTCAAGAAAATACCTAACACAATGGGACAAAAATAATTACGACAAACACCATGTTTGAAAAATATCATTTAAGAGATTTTAGCTGTTTTTTTTTTTTTTTTTTTTTTAAAAAAATTTTTTTTTTTTAT
>Ga0099825_1004014_pt1 | contig 19427 bp, 11 predicted proteins | sample SiratroredBW_FD_76838 | JGI IMG/M metagenome (GOLD analysis project Ga0099825, IMG submission 76838) | Root nodule microbial communities of legume samples collected from California, USA - Siratro red BW | ecosystem: Host-associated > Plants > Roots > Nodule | place: USA: California | collected... | reverse complement strand
ATATATATATATATATATATATATATATATATATATATATATATATATATATATATATAATCTAAAACAATATACCATAGGATTTTCTTTATTTGATATACATAGCTTATATTCCTATTTTATAATTAATTATATTTTTTAAAAAAATTAACGTTTTAAATCTCAAAACTATCATTCTATTATATAGTAACAATAAAAAAGAAAAATAGTAAAGGAAAACTAACCATTACACTAAAATTATTATGTAACGAAAAAAAGGTAAAAAAAAAAACTCTATTACACTTCTACTTTAAAAAAGTTACATTCATTTATTTTTATCTTTCATATAAATATATTATATTAATTTTTCAATACGGTTTTCATTTAAATATAGACTACACATTAAATATATAAAACAGTAGTACATATATTTTTATTAAAATAAATACATAAAATTAACATTAAGTTAAATATTAAATTTTAACTCATTAAAATAAGATAGCATAATAATAAAAAAAAAAAAACAGACAGATTTAGTAACCTATGTGTTTTCCGTAGTTCAAGATAATAAATTTTTTCAATGACACAACATACTAGAAATCATTCATTATTTTTTAATGTAACACCTTCATTCTTTTTTATTTTTGTAAAAAAAAGTAGAGACACAAAATATCTCTTTCTCGTATAATTAGTATAAAATAATAATAAAAATATAAATAAAGTATACGTATGTAAAATCATCTTTAAGATGATTAAAAGTGATTGAAATTGTTGAAAGAAATTAATCGAATGTAACAGAAGAAACATAAAATAATTTTAAAAATAGTAAAATTTATTGTTCTAATTTTTATTTATTCAAATAATCCATCTCTCATTTTATTTACTAAAATATATTAACTACTCTGTAGGGTGAAAATCGGTTACCCTCAAGTTCTTACCGTCTTATGTCAAAATTTTTAACTTTGCAAGGGAAATTTGTTTATTCGATCTATCAATTGATTTTCTTTTAAATCTGTTATATTGGATTTAATTAAAGTTTGAAATTATAGAAATTAATTAAAATTTCAACTAATTATAAAATAATTTAAAATTTAAAATAAATTAAAATAAATTAAAAAAAAATTAATTGAGAAATCGGTCACTGTAAATGAACGACAAAATTAAATTTAACTTAAAAATGACGAGAAATTTGTTCAGTATTTAGTATATTTTGGTAAAAGAAAATTTGTTCAGTATTTAGTATATTTTGGTAAAAGAAAATGAGAAATGGGGTATTTTGGATAAATAAAAAAATATATTAGAAAGACTATTATTTTTCAGTTATTTTTATTCAGTCTTTTATGCTCTTTCCAGTTAAATATATTTAAATTCGATTTCATTTATCAAGTTTTTGTGTTTGTGTCAAATATGTTACTTAAATGAACTGTGTTGTTTATGTTTAAAGATTCAAAAATTTAGACAGAGTAACAGTGTGATGGGTCATAAAAAAAGGTTAGAAAATGGAGTAATGGTGACAAGAGAGTGGATTGTAAAGTGCATTAGTGTGAGTACTGTGTATGTGATTTGAAAATAGAGGAAGTGCAAAGTCTGACACAAATCTTGGGGATCATGTTTTTTTGGAACCTTTTTGATTGGCTTCCCAATGGTGATTCCACCACACCACACAACCTCTTACTGTTAATGTTAAATGTCTTATGTCTTCCTTCCACTTCTTTTGTCATCTTATGCTCTTCCTCTTCTCTGCATTCCCCAATGCCTTTGGAACAACCCAACATATTCCTGTTATTCTGCACAAACACATACAAAAAATCATATACAAAATATGTTGTTTAATCTCTTGGAGTTGTATTGTTTCTGAACACAAACACTTTCTCTAGAACTGGCGTATACGTAGGGCTCTCTTGGCAAAACATTATCTTTTTTTTTTTTCTTTCAAAGTGCTTTTGCAAATATCATTCATGGTGTATTATACTATACTTTGAGAGCGATAGATAACCTATAAAGATGATAATGTGATATAAATATAAGTACTTTTTTGGAGAGTGATTTTGTTTTTTGATTATCTTTCCTTTTTTTTCTAAATTAAAAACAACAGGAACAGCAACAGCTAGGGGAGGGTTCATGTGCATGGGGTCCATTTGGATTTAATACGTTATTATTTGTTCCACTATATATGATCTCAAATTTTCTTTGGTTTGACCGTTGATTCTTGAGATGATTTTAATTATGTTATAAAATAGTAAAATCAATCACTCAGATAAATCTCATTGAAGAAGAAAAAAAAAATCCTTATGTAAGTTGCCATTTACTTTTGTTTTATTCTTTTTTACCGAAAGGTATTAAGTTGGTTTGAGTGCAACGTCTTGTAGTATATCAAATTTAAAGGAAAAAAACGTGATTAAGGAAAGAGATATTGGGAAACACGATTAACTAGACTTATTAATAAAGTTAATGAATCTTTCATGCTAATAATAGTCTTTATAAAAGAATTTTCAATCACATTCCTTATATATTTTTTAATTTGGTACTTGTCATCTATTGCTATTATAGTATCATAAAATAGACATAAAGTTAATGTAAAACACGAACAAAAAACCATAACGGATGAAACGTATATTGTTTCTAATCTTTATTATGTATGATACATATTTTTCATTAGGTCCATATGTTTTAATGTTTTAAAACTTATTCAGAAAACTATATGATAATAATAGTTGGTATTGAAACTTTTTAAAATAAGTATATATATAATCCTTTTGTGAGAACTAAATTAAAACTGATACCAGGGATTGAGATTAAAAGTGCAATAATTTAATAATGAAATGAGAGAAAACTATATCTATATTATAAGATTGCACTCGCACACAGTTCTGATAAAATTTAAAAATACGTTAAAAGTATTCAAAATAAGCATAACTAAGATTTTCGATATGCATTGTCAGTAAAATACTGCATATAACTATGACTTGAATTATTATAAAAGTCAAAAGAAACTTACGGTGTATAACAATTTATAAGGTATAAAAAGTTTTTGTAGTATGTACATGTGTTCTGTTACTATTTTTATAAACTTTCAAGAAACAAAAAAAAAATGAAGAACAATAGGCATGTTTCTAATACACGAAAGTTTGTCAACAATGGGTTCTGTTTCGCAGGAACCATGTAGGAAATAAGTTTCATGGTTTTTGCTGCCATTCTTGTCGTGGCTCTGAATAAAAGAAACTTATTCAAAACGGCTAATAATTTATTCGATAATTTGAAGTTTGTGTTACAGCTCCAGCACCCACACTTCCACACAAGACAACAAAATTTCCCTACCTTCATAGTCTTTCTTTTCTCTTGTTGCCCATATTTCATCGCTTTCATATTATTATTATTAATGCTAAGAAATTTGTGGTTTTCGTTGTTAACGTAGCCATCTTCACTCAGACTTTGCTACGACTGTGCAAAAGATTCTTCAACGCAGTGCTCAGCTCAATAATGCAGTTTCTGACATAACAAACCACAAATTCTCATATATATTACATATAATACATATCACCGAGAAGATAATGATCAATATTTATAACAAACACACTAAACTATGTTATATACTTTCTAGTTTGTAAGTAGAGAAAGAGATTGAATCACTTAATAATTTTGACAATATAGAAAGATATATATATTTATAATAAATATGTACTCAACAAAAATCTAACATCATCGTCTTCGTAATCATCATCACCACTTCCGAGAAGATATGCACAAAATATAAAGAAACTTTTACCATGTACTGTCAAAACAAGAAATGTTTCATTTAATCAAAGAACGCAGAGCCCCAGAAAATGTCATCAATATTCTGAATCTTTGCCTCACCAACATACCCTTCTTCCCCGTATCATCATATCTTTTACCAGTAGTCAGTCATCATCAGTTGCAGTCACTAGTAGTAGCAGCAGTACATCGCCTTCTCTTCTGTCTTGTTTTCATCAACATTATTATTATTGAAGCTGCTGCTACTGCTACTAATCAATTGCTTAATATCCTCAAGATCATAATCCAACGGTGTTAGCGTTGTTTGGCTGAAGCACCCTCCCACACATGACTTATCTCCATCGTTGTTATTGTTGTAACTCAGCATCAAGTTATGGTTGTAGCTGTGGTAGCCGATTTCTTCTTGCTTGATTTCTCTTCCCTGAGTGCAGCTTCCATCGGAGGAACTGCAGCTTCCTTCGCTTCCAAACATGAGCATGCTGTCACTGATAGGGTAATAGCATTGCATGGGGCTAACACTAGCCATGGAGTCTTGGTTTTGGTAAAAGGGTTGAGAAACTGAGGTTGTTGTGCTTTCATAGTTTGCTGAAGGAAGGGAAAGATGTTCCATGCCTGTGAAAGATGTTGTTACTGGGACGTAGGTGCCGTACTCTCCGTACAGTTGGTGAGATGAAGGAGAGGGTGGAGGGTTTTGAAGGGTAGAGGAAGGAAATGAAAGCTGTTTTCTGTGATGAGAAAGAGGAAGCAACCCCATGAGCTTTTTCTTCAACTTGGTGTTCCAGTAGTTCTTGATATCATTGTCAGTTCTTCCTGGTAACTGAGCAGCTATAATTGACCACCTGTTTATAAACACATGAAAGCAAGTTAAGATTTTGTTTCTTTCCTCTCTCACAATATTAAAAGTTAAAATTTGGTACAAATGACTCTAATCAAATCTCTCAGTGGGTTATGTTATCAAGTTTCCACCAAGAAAAATTATTTACTCAATATCTTAATTAGACATAGTGGATGGCTGTATTGGATCAAAACTTGACATGCATGAGGAAGTGCTATCCAAGTATTACTATAGGCAGATTATGAACAACAATCACGGTTTTCTGAAAAGAAAAATTAAAGAAAGGACCAGTTTATGTTTCCCTTTTTCTCATTTCTTTTTATTTTACCACTTTTAGCTAGACTGGTAGAGACTTAATCAGTGTTTCTCAAAGTGGTGGATGCGATTAAAGTGATAAGAAGAGAGGAAAAAGATGTCACATAAAAATATTCTTGACATGTAGGTCATTGATTGCAGATTAGATTGTTAGGAAGTGGTAAAAATAACTGTTTTCAGCATTATTGAGATAGTGTGGTTGCATTAAATGTTGGTAACTATTATACCTGCTTCCAATATTAACATAGAGACTGCAAATTATTCTGTCTTCCTCATCTGAGAAATCTCCATGCTTAATGTTGGGCCTGAGATAGTTGAGCCATCTCAATCTGCAACTCTTCCCACATCTCCTAAGACCTGCTCATACACATATTTTTGAATCAAACTAGAGCTCATTAGAAAGAGCTTGCACAAATACATATATGAGATCTCACTTAAACACATTGAAGCATTCTTTTCATAAAATCATAACATTTTTTCACTTACCAGCTTTCTGAGGAAGAGCAATCCAATTCCCTCCCGTTCCATTCTTCTCTATGTACTCCTTCAGCTTTGTGTCTTCTTCTGGTGACCATGGCCCTTTCTTAACACTTGCCTTGTCACAACATGGAGCTCTTCCCATATCTCTCTCTTTTGAGTATTCCCTGGAAAATCTCTATCTGTCTCTGAGGATCCAAACTCTCACTTTCTGATCTGAATGAAGATTTGGTGGGTAGTGCTTGTGCCTTATAAATAAGAGACCCTGGTTTTGTACAGTTCAAAAAATATATTATTTATGAATTGAGAGACTGTGAGAGAGAGAGAGACATGTACACAAGTCAAATGAAAGCATGGAGAGCAGATTAAAATTAAAAAAATGGTAGAATTAGTTTAGTTTAAATTTCCACGCAGTGTTAATAATTAATATTTACGAAGGGTACTAAGAGTCAGAGAGATGTTTCAAATGTTCAACGTTGAAGACCTGGCAGCCATAAGAAGGCTCACACATTCTCTTGTTCGTCTTCTCTAAAGAGAAAGCATCCAATGTTTGCAATACAGAAAGAAAGACAACACACAACAGGACTAATGAGTTGATAGGTACAGCTACCAGAATTGTGACACTTTCCAAACACTAGGACCAATATCAAGATTGTCCTAGTTTTCTTCTGCTTTCATTATTTAATTATTTCATATTTATCACTATTATTTCATACTAATTTGCATTGACACTTTGAAAAAAGGTAAAAGGCAAGTGTGTTTAGGCATTTAGCTAAAGGGATGCAAAGAATTTGGAATCGATTAATTAAATCAAAACATTAACCCCATATGCGTTGGACAAAGGACACACCTGAATATTCATAAAATCAATGGGTTGAATTAAATCCACATGAGTTTATTGAATAAGAGGAAGTTGGACACTTCAAAACACACGTTACGTTGAATTTGATTTTATGATTTATGTGTGTACAAAAAATAAAGCTAGAAGAGATTTCTCAGTTAATTAACTGCATTAGGGAAAATTAGCATCAGACTATTGAGTGCATGGATGGATCAGACTGGATTCTCTCTGGCTTCCACACTTATGCAGCAGCCAATAAATCAAAGAGAGAGAAAAAAAGAAAATAGAAAAGTGTGGGATTGAAATTAAAAGAAATAAAATAAATAAAAAAATAGAGACCAATGAGAAAAAAGGGTGCTGGTGGACGTGACTGAAACCCATGGAAGGATACAGTAAAAAGATCTGCATAAAAAAATATCACACCGTCTCACTTCACACCAGTTTAAATTTTAAAATTTTGAAAGGGAGTAATAATGTTTTCTTTTATGGCAGCTTACCCTCAAAATCCTACACTTCTTATATGAAACAAAATATTGAGTGCATGTATCTTGCTACACAATAAACCTTAAAATATTTCTAAGGTAGACATAACTAGGACAAAACTTCTTTAGCCATTCTTCTGATTAACTAGAACTTTTGGTACTCTAGTTTGAGCGAAAAAAAGAAGGTTAAAATAACTTAAGACAATTAAAAATAATTGATAATTCAAAAATTAATAAAATTATAAATAACTATTAATTAAATTTCAAATTCCAATATAATAATATCAATTAACACTTTATAAGAACCGAACATACCCACACAAAAATAATATTACTTTTAATTCAAAATATACTAGGTTTATAGTTTTTTTTAATATGTTGTTCAACTTTTTTATTTTTACATACTTAGACTCATATTTGAATATCTAAGAAAAATTTTATTTTTTTAATCCTCAATATAAGAATTTATTTCGATACATCCAATAGTCTCATGTAACTTACTATTTAAAGCTAATATATATTTAAATACATTTCTTTTTCTTAATTCTCCAAAACTCATTTTAAGAATAAAATTGTGATAAAACTCTAGACAACATCTTAAATATGGTTTCAACTTTAATGATTAGTAAGCGGTGAAATGTTTTTTTTAAACATAACGTTCCATTCTCAACTTTTGTGCATTGATTTTTTTTATTTATTTTTATTTTGTGCATTGAATGTAACTCACTTCGTGTTAGAGTAAATATTTAAAACAAGAAATGTTTATAATTATAGGTGACACAGGAATTTATATTATGCTGGTTAAGTAGTGTGCATAGTGTAACCGGAGCATTGTGTGTATACAAGAATTTCTCACTATGCAGTTGAAGAAAAAAGAAAAAACTGAATACTTAGACACTTATAGATGTTTTGGCTTAATGAATAATTGCAGGGTTTGTAAATGAATGAAATGGTGTTAGAGAAGCAAAGCAAACAGTGTTAAGATGGTGTACTATTGCATGATCCATGTTATTAAATGGTACAGATGAAGATGATGATAACGTTTCAGAGTTGCATGGGGCCAAGGAAATGAATCAGATTGTTAGCTAGGTAGCTAGTACACCATTTTTGAGTGAGGAAACATCATATTCATACATATACCTAGCTAGGCATTGTTGTGAGGAGCAATATTATTGTGAAAATTAGGCAAAACCATTGTCTGAGATATTTGCTGCCACATTGTATCATTCCTCCTGGGGAACCTCCCCTTGCTTGGCCACACATAATAGGAATAGAGACCTAAAACACCCTACCCTACCCTACATTCAGATGCTTCATATTATTCATCACCTTCCCTCCTACACCAACACACATAAATATTATGGCACTTCTTCAACCAAATAAATAAGTACTTTTGTTTTTTAAACATGTAATAAAAAACATTAAATTATAGGATATAAGCAGCATCTAAATATCATGTTATGAGTTGATTTTGCAACATTAATTTAACATAAATTTATTTATTAAGTTGAGAGTATCTTAACAAGATTTATTACGATAATTATATCATCTATTATCGAATTTCTTAAACTACTTACATATATCATATCTAATATTATATTTAAGATGTTTGTTTATCGACTTAGGTGCACTTAAAACTTAATATTAAAAATTCCACTTTTTATAAAATATAATTAGTTTAACATAGTAGAGAGTCTAATACCTGTTCTTGATTATTATTTTGGTTATTGTTTAATTAAATGTGCATAATCCATAAAAAAATATATATGCATATGTTGTTGTACACCACATTCAAATAATTATATATAAAATGGTTAGATATTCGCGTATGAGAAGTCACATGATTTAATAAAAAATAATCGTTAAAACAATACTTTCGTGCAATAGTGAAGACTAAAATCTATATTACAAAAACGAATTATTTAGTTGACTTATTTTTTAATTCAACGATGATTTGAGACTTAAATCACCTTAAATAAATATTTTTATAATTTTACTAAACACATTCAGTTTTAACCATCTTGAAATATAAAAAATCAGTTTATAAATTTTAAACGGTGAATTCTAATTATTTTATATTTTATTATCTATCTTTTTATGAGCAAAAATAAATATATAAATACTTGGATGTTTTAACCTATATACAAATGTTGTTCACATATAAAAAGAGATAAAGAATGTTTCTTTCCAAAATTTCTCTCCTATATCCAAGCTAGTATCAGCACAAATGTAGCCTTGAATGCTACTAAATATCCACACCAAAATAATCATCAATCTATACCTATTACATCATCTTTGTAATCCTGCAATTCCTAAATCCAGATCTTTTAATTATTTGCGTTACTCCTTTACTATAAGTAAAATTAATATTTTATCCCTTTAACTTTAATTCAGACCAACTTCAACTATCCTTACCAGGTCCAAGTGGGTTCTTCTTTATTGATAAAAGTTTTTGCCTATAGAACACTTTGATTTAGGTTTCAATTTAATTCTTTACATTTTAATCATATAACTTGTGAAAATGTTGCATGGGTGTTTTTTTGAATTGATTACTTGAATCATTGAATGTAGACAAGAGGAAAAGTGTCATAGTGGTGCCATAAAGTAGGATTATTAAATGAAATTAATAAAGCAATATCATAATCTCCGTTGGCAGACAGGGATTATTTAGGAAGATATATATGCTGCCTCTAAAGTTCCCTATCTCTTTTGGTAATTACCTTTTTATCTGCATATAATGCCTGCATTTTGTTCTCATTTCTAGTCATACATTCATAATACTTTTTATAGTGCTTCTTACCCTAGCAATTATAGTTGACTTTTATCTATCAATTATGGCACAATCATTGCCTTCATATCAAGAAATGAAACTTTCCACCTTCTAAATATGTTCATACCCATATCATAAAGTCAATCCATCTTACTTCCACCCACCCAATTCCATCCATTTTTTCTTTTATTTTATCACACACATGTACTCAATTTTCTTCTAGCTTTTTCAAGTTCAAAACATAAGAGATTTGTTCATCACATCACAAACACATCAAGTTCATGAAATTTTTTGCATCTTTGAGAACTCTTTTTTATTGTTGCCCAATCAAAAGAATGTTGTAGTATGATCATTAATATTTACACGCACATGGTAGCTACAATAGACCCTAGGTCATTTATTCTTCTTTTCCACGTTAACAAAAAATTAATTAGTGAGGACTATAATTTGACGTCTAAAGAAAATGACGACGCTTCCTTTGTCTGTTTCTTTGCAAGTGAAATTTTTGAATAATCATCTCGCGACAAACTATGGGCAAACATATGATTTGTTTATACAAATAGTAATTAATCATTCATCACGTGAAAGGTGTCATGTAAATTGCTTCAATTATTTGGTGTAACTTATATATTACCGTGGTTATTTTTATGAAAAGTTCTGTTAAAAAAATATTTATTTTTTCATTTCGTCCAAACTAATGACTTTCTAAAAACGATTTAGTCAAACTCGATCCATTTTCACATTTTGGAGGTTGATCAACCTGTGTTGACAATGGTTTTTATATAGTTAATAAGACTTTAGATTCAAGGATCTATTCATAAACTATTCTTGTCTCAACGCCCACTCTATGCAAAAATAAAAAATAAAAAAATAAAAAATAAAAAATCTTCCCATTAAGATAGTAATGTGGAAATTTTTTGTGAAATGTTGATATATTTATTAGTACTAAATAAATTTCTTAATTCTTTTGATATGGTAAAAAGGGTCTTATTATAATATATAAGGTTGATTGTTGTGTTTTTTAGACACCATGATTTAATCTTAATATTTAAAGATGAAAAATTTAACACGATATCAATCATTTTGTTACTGTGGTCTCAATTATATGAGAGAAGTTTATCCATAGATTGAAGTCAATGACTATGGTGATTAAATTATATATGCTAAAAGTTTACACACATAAATTAAAATTTAAATCTTACTGTATTCATAATCATGCAATTTTTGAAAGAACAAGAGTCACAATCCTGCATGATGAATTGACTCTAAAACAGCAAATGATGCTACCCTTTTTTCAACGTTGTGTAGGTTGTGATCATCTGGCATAAGTGCAACAACGATATCCATTTATTAATTTTGAACCTTTTGGTTTGCACTTGATTGTACCCGTGGCCTAATTTTAAAATTCCTCCTACACTGGTGCTGATTTATAGAATAGTATAAACTAAAACTTTCTCTATTTATCAATCATGATTTAACATCTGTTAAACACACATTCTACAACTATCATAAATACACGCATGTTCTTAGGAGAAATCATACTTAAAGCAACAATATTATTCAGTACAAAGACGTACGATGTATTGCCTCTGAATGTGATGATTTAGGGTTGAAGTTTTTAGGATGAATACTTGAAAGAACGAAGAAAACAAGTAATAGGAGTCACGAGGCAGGCTAGGTTTTAGTTCACCAAGTTTGGTTGGTAAATGATTATGATGTATGATGTGACAAAGGAATATTATTTTTATTGATATCTTCTTGTAGTATCTGGAACCCTCTTCACATTACTATTAAGCTAACTTGCATTCAAACAAAGCAACATATTTGATTCAAAGGGTGAAAAAGGAAATGAAAATGAGGGTTGAAATAGAAGGAAAAGAAAATGAGAGAAAAAGTCAAAGAGGTCGTAACTACACTGAGATACGATGGACAAGGATATCCTGGTCGATTGAGTGAGGACAAGATTAAGCAACATCTTAACTAATTTTTGTATTATTAGGGTCAATCATTTACTTTTTTATTGTTAATATTACATAAATTATGCTCTCATTTTTCACTAAGTTTAGAACTTTTGTTTCATGAGTCCCGTGACAAGGGTGGCAGAGACTCAGCCGCACGTGCGTGCACGCTCCTTTAACAGTAACCAATCCTGAATCAATCACTTCATGCAGATAACAAATTGAAAACTGCTAGGTTATAGTTTCCAAGTTCATTATTATAAATACGTTGACCTTTCTTTTGTTTTCTCTCACTTGCTAGCTGCATAATTTGTGTCAGATTAAACAATAAAACTATAAATATATTTACCAATGGATAATAAATTTCCATTTGTTTGATGAGGTTGGTGAAGATTGGTTCCCTACTTTGAAATTTTGGAAGCAGTGGCCAATGGAGTGGTAGAAAAATGACTAGCCATAGGTAAGAAACAGAAGGAGTCAAAGGAAGGGATAATGATTTAGTGGTGTTGACACTCTTGACAGCATGCAATTTCATGGTACTTCTGCTTCTTCTTCTTCTTCTTTCTTTGCCTTGATTGATAAGTTAGCAGTTATATATCTGTTGTGTGGTCTATCACGTTAATCTCATGACATGACCCCCCTTCTTCACTACTGCAATTCATGATCACCTATCTGTCTTTTATGACTTGTTTTCTGCCACAAGAATCAGTTTCCTTCATTCAAATTGCCCTTGTCTCACTCCTTGTTCTTTCCACAATTTATTCAAACCACCTCTTTTGAAAACTTCACTCACTTCAGCACAGCCACAATTTATATTAAAATTTACCGATTTGATTTTTGTCCTTGTTGACTTATTTTTACTATATTCTTAACTTAGTCTTTATAAAAATAATGCATTCTTAATTTGATATCAAATTGATCGACGTAACGGGCCATTATTTTAATATTTGGTTAATCATTTTAGTTTAAGTTATTTTAATTGTGTGTTGAAAAATAAAATTCACTGTGCCTTAGTTTTCATAATCTAGTACACAGTTGAATGCATCGTCATCTTCACACTCTAATAAAACTAAAAATTTATAAAATCACAGTTTCACATCTACTGTTTTGTCATCTTTTATCATTTATCTTTGTAATGGCTACAATATGCAGCAGGTTTCTCAAATGTTATAAGATTAAGACATCATTTTACACAACATAAATAGATGTTGATATCTTAACATTCTAATAAAGTTATAGTGACACCCATTTCTTCACTTCTTTTTTTTACCATACAAAAGTTAGTTTTTTTTTTAATGAACACAATATTTTTAAGACCATAAATGGTTTTATGATTAACAAAACATAATTTCCGGTAATGATATCACAACACCGTAATAAATTCATACACCGAGTTAATACTCAGTATTTTGCTCTCCTTCCTTTATTTTCTTTTTCTTTGTAATACAAAAAAGTTTCATATAAAATAATCTTAAGCACTTGTATTCGCGCTCTAATTAATTAATTTTACGTGACGTGACCTAATGCATGTTTAATCTTTTGGATGCTGTGGAGAAAAGCAAGGAATCAGTCACGGAATCAGTCTGCAGAAGTTTTGGAAAAGCAAAAGCAAAATGTACCACACCAATATTTTCTGATTATCATATTTTGATCAAAAGATCAATTAAATCACAGAGCACTGATAAATCTCTTTCTATGTTGCATCATAAAGTTGTTTAGTGGGGACACCGTCTCCACCATACAGTGTCTCCTCTACGGTGTCACTGAGGAAGTTATTTAAAAGAACTTTCATTTTGATTATATAATAGTTAAAGCAAATTTGTATTTGAGGTTTCCATGTCAAAAGCATCGTTTGTATGGATCTACCCATAGATTCTCTCACGTTAAAGCTAACACAATGAAGTTATGCTTAAGTTTGTTTTTCTCTTTAGAAATTAAATAGGAAAGATTGGTTAATATCCATCAAGATTTGGACTTATGCATTAAGCGCCACAAACTGGGCCTGTGTGAATATATGACAAAATAAATTAGGAATTTGAAATGCAAGTTTGTGTTATCCTATGTAGTACTTCATATGTATTCTATTAGTGTGATGTCAGTATTTTCATTAAACATTGAACGTCAAGTAACAAATGAACCAAAATTAACACTTAAAATAGAGGGATCAAATTTAAAAAACATAAACTTCAAGCATAGGCTATGATTATCATAATATTTTTACTATGACTAAATTTCCAAGAGAAAATCAGGATATTTTTACATCTCGCAAAATCCTTGCAGCCATAGCTCCATACCTTCTGGCTTCCCACTCACTAAGCTTTGCATTTTGCGAGATTGGCTTATTGTGATCCTCAACATTTTCTTCAACGAGACCAGATCCTTCTTCTGCAACATTTCCCTCACTGTTTTTATCCTCCACAACAGTTTCTGCATCAACTTTTTCAGCAGTTGCCTCACCTGAGTTCTCTGTGCACTCTGCTGAATGTTTAAATCCCATAATGAAGAGTTGGATACTTGGATGTTGAAATGTCTCATCCATCTGCACAAAGTGAAGCCTTCAAAACTAGTTAACCAAACTCTCCTATTTGTTAACTTCAACTGAAAACAATATAGTTAATTTAAGACATATCTGTAGCGATAAACATAACTCATAAGAACATTTAGCTTACCTTGGACTTGGAGACAGTCTTCACGTCGAAGTTTCTTTTCCACATCTGAAGCATCTTCTCATGGACACTTGTAGAGCGGATCTCATAGCCCAACTTCATGAACAAATCCAAAACAAAATAATTATCCAAGTTTACCATAAGAAATATGTGCATAATTTAATAGAAGAGTTGAATAACGTACCATAATTGTAGTCCTAGGTCCGGATAAAGCAAGTATTGTCTGTAATAGAGGTTCCAATAGATGCTCTACATAAACCTTCAAAGAATTACACCAAAACAAACAGAAACAGAGTGACAATCAATTTGTGAGTAATATTCCAAATTAGTTCCCAGCGGCACTGGTCAATTTAATCTCTGAAATTACAACTAATAACAATTTGTTACTTAAAATTATATTTTTAAAACTTCTAGGATTAAATTGACTAACGGTTAGAATGAACAATGTTAACAAATTTTTGATTAGAGGTTGTAATTTCAGGAATTAATTTGTGATATTGTTAATGAGTTAACTGTTAAGGGATATTCACTTCCATATTGCTTGCAGAAAGGCCAGTTCTACACTTACAACATCAGTGCCAATAATGTAGTCAAATGGAGGACCCGCAGCCTTAATGTGACTCTCGTCTCCCCACTGAAGTTCAGCAACCTTGATTGAACCAAATGACTCTAAAAGCAATTGATTTCCAAGTAAATACTACTATCTTTAAATCCACAGACAGAATAAATACAAATGGCAATGAGGATGGTTCAAAAGTATCAGATCAAACCAGGATTCTTTTGCATGACCCTTGAAATATTACGCTCAACATTTCTCTCCAACAATGGCAAAACCTCCTTTTGGTCTGTCACTATAACATCACACCCCAGCAAAGCCATGCCTGCAATGGAACTGCATATCAGACTAGGCATCACCCCCCAACCTAAGTACTGAAAGTAGGGTAAAGATAGACCAATTTCAACAAGGAGTGCATATAGGAAAAGTACATTGATTCAATGAACAAATTTTAAACTCACCAAAACCAGAAACACCACAGCCAGCTCCTAGTTCAATCACACGTTTTCCTTTAAGTTTAGCCGGGGAAAATCTTCCCCGTCTGCAATTCCGTTCCTGAAACAATATAAAGGTAATTTAGTAATATTACTCTATTACAAGGTAATGGAAACTAAATAAATATTTAAAGACCTTCATGACCCAGTTCATCGTCAAAGGATCTCATGTAAACTTAAGATCATGTCCCAAACAAAGAGAAAATGTGACTCGTTTCCATTCATGTCATTAAATTTTCCTCTTCCAACTTCCCCTTACATTTTTAAAGCAAAGAGCTACAGCAATAAAGGTTATTTATATGCATTCACGGAAAATTTTATTCATGCACAGTTTCAAGAATAAGTTCAAGTCCAAGGCTTATCTGTCAGGTCCGGACAGCTAGTTTTTCATGTACATAGCAAATTACAAGGTACACATTATCTATGCTATAATAATTGAGAATCTAAAGAATATTGAATGAATTGGCTAATTTCAAAAGTTACATAAAAATACAGTTAGGTCTAATAATTTTTTTTCATTATGAAAGGTTAAAAGGGCATTCCAGAACATGTGAGATGCACAGATAACTTACAAGAAACTTAGCAAACACAAGTGATGCATCCCAAACTGTAGTCCCCAAGTGCTTGGAATTGGGATCCTATAAAAGAAATGATCCAATTGTCAGAGATTTCATAGAAACATACGTAAAAGAAAAAAAAAAGTAAACATTACAAATATAAAAAATGATCAATTTCAACAAATCATTGTCAAGTCAATGTCCAAACTCTATAAGCTGAACAATAAGAGAAGATCTCAGTCAACATGACACAATAGTCAGTCATCTCTACTGCATATGCCCTAAATCTAATTCGTGGTATTTTTCTTCCCAAATACTTTGGGAATACTTACATTAAAACAGAGTGTCAAAGTCTCTAGTCCACATTGAGTGGCCTTGATGCAGTAACCTCATCTTACCCAAATTACTTGCTCATTGTGATGCATATCTTTCACTGCTTAACACTAACAGAGCCTATAATTTTCTAAAAGGAGAAAGGTACAGTAAGGTAACAAAACTAAAGTTCAATGGGCCCGTTGCAGAAAAGAACACCCTACTTGAAGCACCCTCCAAACACGTGCTTTAAAACAGTATAATACCTGAGAAAACTGCAACTCGTGGCCCAAAACCTCCAATGGCATCTCAAATGTGGTTGGGGAATTTAACCTGGTAAAACGATATTGAACATTATGAAACAAGTATTTATAGTATGCAACAAATCATAAAGAGGAATCATTCAATTGTCTTTAGCAACAACCATTATAGGTTCTGTATGTACAACTGTAGTAACTGTAGAACAATGCAAAGCTAGATATCACAGTATATGTTTTTCCCTAAACAGCAAAAAAGTGAGGTCTTAATTGTGCCAACAACTGTATGATGTATTCAATTATCGACTTAATAGCATGATGGGGTGCAGACTAAAGGCAAGGAAGCTAATCCAATGTGGTCACTGGATATAAATTCCACCGATTCAGTGCAAATTTGCAAGCCAACACAACAAGAGGAAGTCAAAGCTTCACAATCCATTCTAATGATAGAAACAGAACAGAAACAACTAAGTATTCAGAAAAGGCCAGCTAAGTTAATGCTTAAATCAACAATCAATCAACAATCGCTACCACACATCTCTTAAAGCATTGAATTAGAACAGACATCAATGGTTGCATGATCATTGTAATTTAGTTTTAAATGACAAGTTGAAGAAGATATCATAACTAATGATCCATCACTGCACAAAAAATAGAATTGGCAATACCAACAACAACAAAAACTGCCGATGCACACATTACATGTACTAATGTTATTGTCAAGGTTCAGATATACATTATATTATAATTCGCGTGGAAAAAACACAATTTTAATTTAGTTTTCAACAGATAGATAGCTGATTAAGAAGGAGTGTATACCTGTCAGGCTCCATAAGATCACAGCCTTCAGAGAAAAATCCTTAATACGAAAAACGAATCTAGAAGACCTATCTCCCACCTAAGGTAAAGAGGGGGAAAACGTCACAGTATGGTAATGACAAAGAATTTAACTTCGAACAGATTTTTAGGTGACAGGATGTTTTTCCTAATCAAAACCCTAGCTTGTTGAAATTATTGTAAAAGTTAATTCCATTATTTTAAGTGGTTTTCTTTTATCCAATTCAAATATTTTATCATGTTTAAAAAGAAACTATGAAGTGAAAGTGAGGGAAAAGAATAACAAAAAAACGAGATTGAGATGGGAGAGAGAACCGTGTGAAACTTGAAAGCTGAAAGCTGAAGTCAGAGTTTTTGAATAGGAACAATATGGTAGCAGACAGAGACACCCCAGAAGAGTAGTAGAACTTCAACTTCGGATCAGCCAAGGTTTGATGTTTTCGCCACTCTTTAAACTCATGAGGTTTCATTAATATCTATTATCAAATTTAAGGTTAATTTAACATACATTATAATTTCTCGTTCGATTATTTTTTCTTTGAACTTCTTCTTATCTTTTTTTTCCTCGATCCTTCTAATTTTTTTCCACCTCTTATATCATGTAAAATATTTATACATGTTTTATAGTAAAAACAGGTCAATTAATTAAATTATTTTAGAAAAAACATTAATGCATCATTCCATTATAAAAACATCTCATAAAAATAAGAATAAGAAAGGTACTCAAAATTATTTGGGGGCGTAATTAATAAAGCTCAATTTCATCGTACTATATACAAATTGTGTTTATAATTGTGCTGTTCACATTTTGTTTATAAACTTTATTATTGTTGATAAATTTATTTTACATATTAATTACTTTACTATATGGATATTTTGAAATTTAAACTATGAAATTGTTGTGGCTTTGATTATTTTAAGAGAGTCTAAATAAAATTTTTCTGACTGTGTTATTTGTAATTTTGTGACCTATGAAATAATCGTATTGAAGTACTACAAATCCAACTTACATTATTCCAAAAATATCTAAATATTTGAATATTAGTTAGGGAGAATATTTGATTTAGTGAATTAGTTTTTAATACCTTTAACAAACTGCTATTGTATCACGACTCCTTCTTCTTGCACCTTTAAGCATTCGGGCATCTTTAAATTTTTCGAATATGTTCTAAATGTGTTTAAGAAAATATCGTGAAGATCGAAATATCTTTTAAGTCTTAAATTCCTTGACTCACCTTTCTTCTTTTCATGCGTTATTTTATTAAATCTTAAATTCCTTAACTCACCTCTTTTTCTTTCATTTTCTTACAGGGTTATTTTTAAACAGCTCTAGCATTCTATTTTGTGTTTTTTTAGTATTCTATTTTGCAATTCTTTAGTCGATTTTGTTCCGTCATTCATTAACACATTTGATAATCATTTAATATACGCATGATGTATTGAAAGATTTGTAAAATATTTAAAGAGATTTTGTTTGGTTTGTAATTTAGGGATGAATTATTTTTCATATAAAATTAGTTGCGGGACGGGATGTCGTTCCAGAACTGTCCTCCGAGGAGAATAGTTCCGAAACATCCCGTTCCGCAACTCATTTAATACAAAAAATTAGTTACGGAATAAAATGTTCCGAAACTCTTTTCCGAATCTGAAACTGTCCGCCTTTTACCCAGTTTCCTCAATAAAGATAAAACTGTAATTTTATAAAAGATACACTTTAAAATATTTTTGAATTTTAGAGGTGTCTAAAGAAGGCTTGGAGGTGCAGGAAGAAGCAGTCTTATATCACTTATTAATAAACCCACGCTCTTTCGGCCCATTTCTAACCGGATGAGTCCGTTTCTGTTGTACCCCTTTTCACACTAATAACACCTCTCTTTAGATCGAGGAAGGGCCAGAAATTTTGTTATTTTTGTCAATAACTGAAACCAAATTTCATAATATTAATTATAGTATATTTTATTTTTGAAGGACTGAAAATTCAAAAAAAAAAAAGAGAGAAGGACAGAAAACAAATATTTAAAATTTTAAGAAGAGGAAATACACAAGAAAAAAATATTTAAAATTTCAGAGAAATGAAAAACATATTTTATTCAATGCAACATTCTACATAGGCAGAATGATGACGCAGACGTAAATGCAAAAAGCCCATACCGGTCCAGCTCGTTTGAAAAGCTCTTGTGTTATATAATTTGTTTCGACAAACACATTAATCAGAAAAAAAAAAAACTATGTACTAAACTTTAACAAAAAAAATTATCATTTAATTTCTTTAAACTATATATATATATATATATATATATATATATATATATATATATATATTTTATTTTATTATATT
>Ga0099825_1004009_pt1 | contig 19443 bp, 16 predicted proteins | sample SiratroredBW_FD_76838 | JGI IMG/M metagenome (GOLD analysis project Ga0099825, IMG submission 76838) | Root nodule microbial communities of legume samples collected from California, USA - Siratro red BW | ecosystem: Host-associated > Plants > Roots > Nodule | place: USA: California | collected... | reverse complement strand
TATATATATATATATAACACAATAATCAAGCTATAAGGCCTGTTCATCCTTTTTGTAAAATACATTCAGTCCATTATCTCAGCCACACAGAAATACAATGAAATAATAATAATAATCATAATAATAATAATAAATAATAATTCCCTGAGCATTTGAAAACATTCTTATCCGATGAGGAAAGAAGCACTTCCCGTTCATCGATTTGAATGAACTTTTTGAAGTTAAATGGGAAATAAACTCAGAAATTTATGATGAAGCAGAATTATCAAAAGTGGTTCCTACATGCTGAATAACAAATCCGTAGATCTTTCTCTTCAATTTCTCAATCTTCTCTGTAAGTGAGTCATCTCCTTTGGAAACCACACGGTCCAGCCATGCATTCACACGCTTCAAGTGCGACAAAACAACAGCAATGGAGCCACCATCCAGCGGTAGTGTTTTTTTCCCATCAGCTGTACACTCTCCAAACACTTTAAATCCTGCATCAAGGGATTCCTCAACAAACCGTAGAAACCACATCTGCATTTCAGATAGCAAATTTGCTCCAAGCTCTACTGTCTCTTTCATTCCACTACCTCTTGTCCACACACTAGCTCTCAGACTGGATGGTGGTGATGAAGGAACCTTCACATGGTTCTTAGCTGCACCGAGAGAGTGTCTTTTTGATAAGCTTTTCTGCAGTGCTGATGGTGGGTCAGTGGTGGTGCCAGTAAGAAGTGATACTATCTGTAGATCAGTGGCCAAGGCAGCTTCGACCCAGAGAGTGAGTGACTTTGACTGTTCTGTCGGAATGCTGTTGTCATCAGGTGTCTCTGAATAATATCTGTTGGCAACGGCTTCAGCCATCGCAGTTGATTTCAAGACATCATCGTAGATAGTGAAAAATCTGTCTATGGTTGGCAAAGGATTTCTAGCCTGGCACACTGAGCACAGGTCTGAAAACATGCTGATAGATGGAAGGAACAAAAACAAACGCTTGATTTATGTTAGCCATTAAGGAGGAAGTGAAATATGTGAAAGGAAAGATACGAATTGAAACCCTTGAAAAGAAAATGGAATTTTACATTGAAGGTTTAAATATTGAAACTTCCGATAAAAGTTTGGAATATTTTAGGCTCTTTCAAGTGCAAAATTAAGGTAAAGGTGGAATTGTTACCTTAAATTTCTTATAATACATTCAGTAGCATTGGCCTCCTCCAGTGCTTCAGCAGCAGCAGCAGAGGCAAGAACCTTTCTTTGCATTGCTTCCTGCATTGTGTTGATAAAAAGGGACTTGGACTTGTTAAATCAAAACAACTGAGCCTCTTCATAAAAAAAAAAAAAAAAAACTAAAAACTAACTGACCCTGTTCTAGCCCCTTCGTTTCATCATGAAGCTATCTATTATTTTGGCTTGTTTTTGTTGGATGAAAATATCCTATTGTTGTGGACTAAAAATTATGTTAAGAAACCTGTAGTCTGGGTGCTAACACTTGTAGAACAAATTATAATATGCGAAAAGCATAGTATGTGAAAAATAAGTTGCAGCTGTCCTTGGTTTTTCTCTTACACTCACTGTCACCACACTGCATTTTACTCTAGAAGGGTGCAAATCTGTTACTTCTTGGGACAAAATTTAGGTGCAGTTAACTAGATATCTTCAAGACTGTTATCTAATTAGTAATTAAAAGTAATCAGTTCAATAGAGGTGTTAGCTGGTTACCAACGGAAGCTCAGAACTGTGGCAAAAAGCATTAGAGTCTTCTCCTTATTATGTTTAATTCTGGCTTATATCATATGACAACGACAAAGCAGTAGTAAATTGTCAAAACCCATACCTTTCCGAGTCTTGCAAGGTTCCCAGACACAGTATCAAATGGAACACTTCCATCGGTCCATTTCTTTTCATGAATGGTGATACCCATAGCTGCAAAATTGGATTTCTCTTCAAAGACACAACTCTGAGGAGATAAAGCTTTAGTTTTCTCATTGATGGAAGAATAATTGCTAGCCGGTTTTTGACCACTCACATCACTCAAACGCCTTGACATCGCAGCCTGCAAAATTGTATCAGTATTATTGCCAAAACCAAACATACAAGTGAGGTGCATTCTTCCTAAAACAAGAAAAACCATTGCAATTCGACACTTCATGCTCGATCACAAGCAATTACGTTCTAAATTAACACTTTATACTTTTGGTTCATCTCAATTTCACTTACCTGAGTACGCAAAATTGCTTGCGCGTCAACCTTAGACTTAGAACCACCCTTTTCTTTGTGTTCAGCTTCAACAGGAGTGGCCGGCGGTTGCTCATCCCAATTCTTCCTCGCACTCTTGGACCCAACCAGCGCATCGGAGACCTTCGAGATCCCGGCGACAATGGTGGCCATCTTCTTCTTCGCGGCGGAGTCCACCACCACAGGCGAGACCTTGAGCCCGCCAGACAACCTCCTCCCGGGAGAAAGCGACGCCCGCCGCGGACTCGGCGACGGCTGCTTCCTCCCGTTCGGAGAAGCCTGCCGGTACCTCGACGGCACAATAATCGCCGGCTCCCGGGACACCTTCCGATTATCCTCCCGCGCCGAAACGAGGCTGGGAACGACGCACTTGGACGGCACAGGAGACGCCGACCTCTTCCCCTTACCGGCGGGAGAGGGATCCCGCTCGGCCGCGACAACGGGCTTGTTCCTGGTGGCCGAATGCGACCTCTTGGCAGTGGCAGGAGAGGAGAATCTCTGCGGAGGCAAGTTGTCGCGAGGCGCGAGAGGCTCACGTGAGACGCGTTCTTTGTCTTTAGGTTTGTGCTCTTTGGTTTTAGGTTCTTCGGGGCTAGGGTTAGTGTTTCGGGGTAGGGTAGGGTCGGTGTTGGAGAGGTATAGTGAGAGGGGGTCGTGGTCAGAGTCAGGGAGGGGTTGGATGAGAAATTGGCGGGTGGTGGGGGAGATGCGAGCGACGAGGGGCTCGGGGGTGCCGAGGAAGGGGTGGCGGCCGGCGAGGGGGCGGATGGCGGAGACGGAGGGGAGGGGGGAGTCGAATTGGAAACGGTCGACGTGGACGAACTGGCCGAGCTGGAGGCGGTTGGAGAGGATGAGGTCGGTGTCGGGGTGGGAGAGGAGGACGTAGGTGGAGTTGAGGGAGTCGGAGAGGTTGAGGTAGAAGCCTTGGTTGGACCAGAGGTCGGAGCCAGCGAGGGCGGGGACGATTCCGATGACCTGGAGAAGCGGGGAACGGTGGTCGCCGGTGACGCGGGTGTTGGTGTTCATGGCCTGCAGCATTTTGAGAAGAATGCCTGGGGTGAGGGAAGCCATTGCTGCTGCTAACTCTTGCTCTTGCTCTTGCTCTCACACTGAGCCGTTACAGGGTGGTTTTGTATGCGAGGTGTGTGATGCGTCTTTGAATTCAAATATTTGTCCCGTTACTCTTGTGATTCTCTACTTACTATTATCACGCCATTTTTTTCTTTTTTTTAATTAGCCTTCCCTACCCACTCCTCTTCACGTTACAACGTTTCTTTCCCTTTCTTCAAAAATTACTTATGTGCTCTTATTTCTAGATTGCCTCATCCCTACCGTTATAATATTTTTTTTCTTGTTTATATAAATTATAATGAAAATAAATGAGCTGTGTAAGTGAGATTGAAACTACTCTTTCTGCTGTTATCAATAGTAAGATGATTGTCCACATGTTAAACTAGTTCTTCAAGCTAGTTAGTTTAAGGATAATTTGGGTGATGTTTGTTTTTTATTTTCACACGTTTTACTCTGCTGTATTTTCTTTTGTTAAGTCCATATATGGTGGCTAAGCAGTGTGTAGAGAGTTACATCTTGATAATATTGTTACACGTGGGAATGTTTATTTTCAAATTTCCTTTTTACAAATAAAGGATATATATATATATATTATCTGTTGTGTTTGCTTTCTCTTTCCATACATTTTACGGCGTGTTAAGATTGGGGGAGTTTTAGTTTCTTTCTATTTATTTTATCATTGTTAGGTTTAAAGAGATTATCTTAAATATAATAGTTTCTATTTTTACATTTTGTCTAAATTTGAATTTGTGATTCGTAAAAAATCTTCCTTCACTCTTGGTCTTTTTTACTTTTCTTTTGTTGACAGTCTCTACTCTTTGGGTAATGACTTCCTGCACCTCTCCATTTTTAATCTGCACCTCATCGTTGAATGAAATGACTAAAATGTGGGAAATTAAAATTTAAATTTTACATTTGAAAATATGTTCTCTAAAATAGAATTTCCAGAAAATATTTTTTAAAATGTAATTTTACATTTCAAAAAATATTTTTATTTGAAAATAGGTTTTAGAAAAAAAATTATATAACATAATATTTGCCTTTTAAAAAATGTTTTCCAAAACTTATTTCTAAAAACTATACCTTATAAATTTGAAATAAAATATCAAAGACATTTATGGTATTTTTGAAATTGATGGGGTGCATATTGGAACTAATGGGGTTCCAGAAAGCAATTGCTGCCTCTTGGACTAGCCGTCCCGTTAATAGCGATCTTGTCCCAAGATTGAAGTGGGGAAATTGGGTCCATGTGACAACGCCATCTTTCCAAGTTGCTTCTTCTATTGGCTTTCAAGTGCACTATATAAGTCACTATTTGACTTGTTCACATGTTTAACCACGCGTTTAGAAACCAAATTTTTTTATCAAGTAAAGTCTCATAGTTATTGGTTGTACCCCATGTTCGGAAATTCAATAAAAACGCCTGAAATTACGTTCGTTTGGTAGTAAAACTGAACTGTCTTTTTTTAACTTCAAATTTACTAACAGTAGAAATTGCTTCAAATGTTCTTTTAAACTAACATTTTCTATCATCCAGTATGAATGTGTTCAAGCTGAGAGAGATATTAGGGTGTGCAGCTTTTTTTAAAAGGCACTTTAACCAACTTTTTTAAAAGCAATTTTTCTTATTTTTTATCAAATTGAACTTCTTTAATTCTTTAAAAGTTCTTTTTTCACGGATACAGCTTTCCCATTTCTCTTTTTAAGAAGATAAATAAAAAAAATTGATCCAACACTAACTAAATACACTTGATAAGGAAATCGTGTGTTTCTTTCTTTTCAATATAACCATATCAGAGAGGTTAACAGCAGAGGAGAATCCAATCCAAATTCTTTAAAATGTAAATAATATCAATTAAAAAGTGCCCAAAATTATCTTACAATCAGATAAACAAATGTATCTAACAGGAATGTAATTTTTTCGAGAATATATAGTAAAAAAACTGTAGGGGCACATTCTTGAAGTGCTCCTTGGCTTCTTGAATGAGTAAACTATAAAAAAATTACAAATAAATATATACTGAATGCTTTCATGAGGATGTTTGTGAGCCTTCCATGCAGCAGTAAACAAGAGGCAAAAGAGATCATTATAGGGAACTGACAACCCTTTTCTGATGGATCATCATCTGTTACTGTAGCCAAACCATTGAAATCACAGTCCCAGTCCTTTTGGCTATTCACTTGATAATACATATTAAAGGCATAAGAAGCATTCCCTAGGAGACTTAGAGTGTTACAAGAAGAACCATACCCCAAAGCAGTGCAATCTGATTGGCTACAAGCATAGTCAATGCTCACAGCCAATAAGTGCAGATCCTTCACTTCTGGATCCAAAATACACCACCTTTTTTCCATGTATCTTACACCCTCCACAGGGATCAAACCCTTATTCTGTCCAAGTCCTCTCAAGTCCAATTCATACTTTGGTTTGCCATCAAACTCAAAAATGCCCCAGTGCCTCTCAAAGTTGCCAGGAGCAATACTTTTGGCATTCTCATCAATAAGGCTGAATAGATAAATGTCAATTATACCTTTCCTTTTAGGAGTACCATTTCCACTAAGTGCATGCTTAAGCAAACCCATGTTGAACCTTTTTGCATTCTGGACATTGGCATTCTTATCACCATCAGTTGGCCACCCCACTTCTCCAACTATAACATCCATGTCTGGAAACCCTGCCTTCTCTAAGGCCCAGAGAAGAGTGTCCAAATTTGCATCAAACACATTGGTGTAAACTGAATTACCATCTATAAGAGGCCTGTTATTGCCGTCAAAAAATGCAAAATCAAAAGGGAAATGATCATTTCCATAAAGACTGAGGAAAGGGTAGATATTGACAGTGAAAGGTGCATTGTTTGCATATAAGAATTGGACTATTTCAATGGTCTGGTCTCTCACTTCAGGCCTGAAGTCACCAGCTGATGGCACTTGGTTTGAGTCTGGGGAGTAGTAAGCATCAGCATTGAAGGGAACAGTGACTTTGATTTGTGAGCCAAAGCCCCAACTATTGAGAGCTGTTTGTATGTTCTTGAGAGCAGGCAGGGTTGTCTGTAGATAGGAGCCATTATATTCCTTAAGGAAAGGTTCATTACCCACTGCAATATACCTGCATCACAAGCATAGTGCCGAGTAGTGTTAAAATTTGACTTAAACACACACACAACAGAATCTCATGTATTGAACATTACATAAAAGAATGATGTCATTTAAACTCCTTAATTGAGGCACTCTAGCATGCTTCTAATTTATAAACCTTCCTTGGAAACTAGTCTTGTTTTAATGCTTCAATAAGCTAAATAGATAGAGATTATGAATATGCATTGGAAGAAGTTTGGTAAACTCCTGAAAAGTGAAACCAGTTGCTACATAACTGAGTAATAGTGACTTCAGTGAACATTTTATGACTACAAAAAATTGGACCAAGAAATAAAAATATAATAAACAAAACCCCAAAAAATGCAAGATGAGTCAAATAGTGGAAACATTGAAGAGCAAGAAACTATCTTGGGAGGAAAAGAAACACAAATAATGTGATGATGAATGTTGTATATACTCATAGGACTACTTAACTTGATATTTAGTCCACCAGGGTACATGTAAGTAGTGACATTTTCATAAACCCAAGAATCTGCAACCTGAGGATTCTTACTCATATCCTCCAACATGTTGTTGGGTATTGCCAGCATTACTTCAATATCAGTCCCCATCAGAGCCGCCATAATCCACTCTTCAGCATCAAACAGCTTCAGTTTATCAACACCGTTTTCTTGAAGCATCTTGACCACCTTGCTTGGTGGAAGCTTGTGAGTAGCCATGGTTCCCCAGTTGACACCAACCCCTGAGCCACATGAGGCCATGGTTAAGAAGACAAGAAGAAATGCCAACAAGTTCCAAACACATGGTGCCTTTTCTTGTGCCATTTTATGGCTTTTTTTTTCTATATTCTGGTCTTGAAACTGGCAAAGATTCAAGAAAAGTGACAGAACAAACCCAAACAAATGGGAGAAAAAGAAAGGGGAAGGTATGACTCTTTGGTCAGGAATTTATAGACTAGGAGAGGGTTCTTTGTGAGTGTGTGTGGTTCAATGCCTTCACAGAGAAGGTAAAAGAAGTACTAGATCCTAGAGTTTTTAACTATATCATAAAATGGAACAAAGATTCGTTCCTTAATTCAGTAATAATGCCAGCATGTGTTGCATTAGTGTTAAGCCCTTAGCTCATCATGGTATCATAATCATATAATGGTGTAAGACTAAAAGGAGTTTTGTTAAGGCCAATCAAGTGGCTCTCCTACAGCATGCATACGAAATCACACACATCACAGGGCATTTGGGCCATTAGATAATTGAATCATCAATTAAATGCTGTTTAGAGGGGCCATATTCTATGAGGTTTAAACTCTTTCTTTCTGAGGAGAAAATCCAATCATTGATTTAGAAAAATCAATCATTGACTTTGAGTCTTGTGCACACTCAAATCCTACAAAACCCACATGTGATTTTTGATATTATAAAATAATAATTAACTCGTCATATATAATAGTTTGGCATTGGATGACAATATCATTATGTATAACTTCTTTTCTCATCAATATTTTATGAATATGAATACATACAATAAATTATGTGAATATTATAATTAATCATTTTTTCATTTAGTATAAAATTAGGTTTATTTAATCAAGGAGTTGGACACAAGTGATTAATGTATTGAAACTTAATTCAAGTCATACAAACATAGGGAACTTATCTTGCCTTCTGATAGAAGTATATAAGTCTGAAGTGAAATCTTTAAGAGACTAATGGTCATATATATTCTCAAATAGCAATTTATTCTCAGTTATTTTCTTTGATAACAATTTTTCCCTTTGATTTCCTGATCTTATATTTGTCTAAAATTAGTTATACTATATGCAATTCCCTAGTCTCTACCCCACCAAATTATCACTGCATATAAAAAAATAAAACTAATCAACACATGTGTTGGAAATTTCAGCTTTAAGACAGTGTATACATTCAAATCTCCATATTCTCAAACTATAAGAAATGTAAAGAAAGTTATATAGAGAATACTCCCATCACAGAGCTATTTTCTTATAATTTAGGACCTGGTGATGTTCAGAATATTCAGAGAGCTACTTTCCTATAGTTTAGAAATATTCTAAGAGGCTTACAATATTCTTTCTCGTGTGATGCTCAAGTGAAGTATAGTGTCTTGGCTCATGCAAAATGGGCACAGAAGACACTTTGGTTGTGGACAACGCATTGACTACTAATTGACTAGAATAGAAGAGAGACAGGGTCGTCAATTCTATTACTTTCCACCTTCAATTTACGTGTACTCTTAATCCTATTATCCTTTGTGTGTATCTTTTTAGTAAAGCATGCATATCCTTTTGCTTTAACAAAAGGAGAGTACGTCTAAGGACTCCATTTTGTATTACAAAGAGCAACACCACTTCCCAAATCTAGAAAATTAAATAGTCAAAAGTTAACTTCCCATGAGCCATTCTAGTTTCCAGTTATTGTTTTATGATTAAGACCTTCAAAGTTATGGACATAGGCTTTTCTTATGATAAAGACCTTCTTTCATAATGTGTTATATCATCAAAGAGAGTGTATTTAAAACCTACCTTATTCAAAATCTATCACTCCTTCATTAACTTAAGTGTTGATGCATGTCTTGTCTTGTCATCAGATAAAGACGTATGAATATGAATCTTAATCGTTGTGCGTTAATGGCTTTTACATCACTTAGACAGTAATATCACTATTTTCAGATTATCTTCATGTAACAATAACTGATTTGATTATGGCTAGAAAAGTTTATACACTTGTAATAAAATGAAATTACCTTAAACTGTTATACTTATTCATTATTAAAATAATTTGACTTTTCAATATAATAATTATGGAAAGTGATAATGCACAGTTATGAGTGAATCGTAATATGCAACAGATTTCATTGAAAAGACAAATCGTTAATGTTTTTCAAACTCTTTATTTTATAACATTGAACAACAACAACATACAAACTCTAAAACTGTGCTTCTGTACACTTTTATTGAGTAGCACTGTATGGCGCAAAATTCTTTTGACGAACTGATTACAAATAAAAGACATAGTTTATTCTTGTTGGCTAAATGGAAAGCTAATAAGCAAAAGCATTCATTTGACTGAAACCTAGGGAGGACAATAGTACATACTATTTGACAAAAAGTTTTCATACCATTCAGCATTTTTACTCTTAATATATTTGTTAATGCTAGATTAAGATGCTACTTTTTTTCAATGTGACGCAGTATTTGTCAGTTCCAACTTCCAACGAATGAACGATTGTTTGCAGAGGAAGCACCAAATTTGCATTGGAGCTTCACATTAAACAAAATAAGCAGATAAACTGCTCATAAACTTGTCCACTTCTCCGTTTTAATCCACTAAGTTCTGTCATCCTTTTTTATCCTTTCTTTTTATCACTTTACTTACCAACCAATCAAAATCACCATTTTTCAGGAACCCTTGACCTTGTTCGAAATCTAATCCTTTGAAGACATTATGATTGAACGATTGATTGCAGAGGTTTTTTTTTGGGATTTTCCTAATCAGCAACAGATTACGAAATATGGGTATCACCAAGTAAATTGCCTCCCCAAAATATTTCTATACAGATAATTAGTAATCAAAGTGACTGTGCTTGAGGGACCCAGATATACATATACCATCGTCATATTTAATTATATACATTCCTTTTTGCCGAAAGAAGGGGACATGATATCATTTAAGATTTGCATACTCTGGTACCCATCCCCTTTTCTCGGTTTTCTGAAAAAAAAGTAATATTAAACGTAAATTATCAGATATTACCCCAAGATCTAGATCGATTGAAATAGTGACGTTCTTAGATGAATACAATTTAGCAAACTGTTATATTTGCATAGATTTGTATAGTAGATATTGGTAGAATAATCCACAGAAATGCAAGGTACAATAGTATCACTGTTCATGGTGTATAATTCCAAAGAAAGTACCAAACGGAGCTTTAAAATCAACACGGTACTTTTTGCTTTGAAACCCTAAGTATGGTAATACGATGCATCTCAAGAAGAATGAATATCCTTCTATAGTTCCAATAAATATGGCTTCTTCCTTCCTGTTAAATTTGTCATATTTCACTATGCCTGCTTTTGAGTCAGATAGAACGTCGCACCGAATCCATCAATGCACCTTGTCGAACCCTGAAAACTAAGGTAGTATTATACAAAGCTATCCTCTCTTCAGCATCACCAAGGTTATTGACCATCTTTAACGCATCCTTCTGGCAACCTGAAGCTTAAACAAAACATTGCCTGCACAGTAAATAAAAAGCAAAAGCCATGAGTAGGTAACTATACAAGTTCCGGGGTTCTACAAACAAACTAGAAGAATGAATTTGAGTTACCTAAAAGATCAACAACGTGATATAGAATTATTCATACCTTGTTTGGAGCCACGTCCCTAACCCTATGAAATTTTGAATCTTGTATAGGAGCGTTTAAAGCAGATTCTGCCACCTGAAAGATATAATCCAATTAACTATCCGAACAAATAAAATACCTACATTCTATCATTATTGTCCATATCCAAGTAGCTAACAAAAATCTAGATACATAAGCGATCAAGATGGATGGAGGGTTTTTAACACCACAAAACAGTAAAGTCGTTGATATTCTAACCTTAACATAGAAAAAAGAGGAAAACATGAAATGCTTTTAGCACAGTGAACTCACAGCTATGATAGTATCCGGAGTTTCAGTCGCTCTAATGAAGCAATAGCAGTGAATCCATGGTAAACATCCTTTCCAATATTTCTTCTGGATTAATCCCCTGAATGCATCTGGCAGGCCATTATCTCGAGTCAGATATCTGTCTATAAATCTTAAAATGGTAATAAATTATATATAAAAAATGTCTTGCAAAAGAATCTGCATATATTCAATCACATAGTAGAGCATAAACAAAAGGCTAAGAAATAATGTCATTAATGAATATTGGTTTAGATTATGATAGCTGGCTCATTAAAAGAAATAAGTTAAGCCTCAACCAGATAGTCAATGGATCCATCCGACACAAAAAAAGGAAGATACAAAGAATTCTCACTAAAATTGATTGTAAAAATATGCATGTCAAAAAATGTATCAATCTACATCCACTCAAAACAGTAGAGCTGCTCACCAGCCAAGGGGGTGGAAGACAAATTGCCTGCAATTTCAATCTACTAAGCAAAGGAACATGTTTGAATACTCCTAATCCTATTACATAGAGAAAAATAACAATCTAACCTAAGGGAATAAGGATACATGATTTGTACAAAAGAAAAAGCTATATTATATCAAATGATGTAGTACCTAGAAACTGAACAGCAGATGCAGGCAGGTTCATTATTATGTGATCAATATGTTCCCAAGGTTTTGTGACAGACATTTCAGAGCCTCTCATTCTCTTGTTTGTGCTTCCTTTTCTCCCAACCTCTACATCCCCTGTCAAATGAAAACAACTGTAATTTTACTTACAAAACTTACATAGATTACTGTTATCAATATTTCAATTGTTTCCTTAGAAGATGGGGACTATTAAACAAAAAAGTTGTCTTTTAAATCTTTTATAAGCTAGAAAACGATCAAGTAACAGCTACATTTAGTGACAGCCTGATTTGATACTGCAGTTTGTGGAATACCTTCACGATAACTAGAAGATCTTTTACCAGCAATTACAGATGTAGCAGTGTGCCTGGTTGAACCCTTGATATCCCCTAAATCACTATTATTGTCTTTTGTATCAACTACAATGGGAATATTAGTATTAACTACTACCCAACATGTTTCCATATCATAATTACGATACTTTCAGTTATTTACCATAAAGATATTACCAGTTAGCAACTCATTTTCAGAATTTGATTCAGCATTGTCTTGTACCCTGCATGTGTGACAAGTATCCAAAACAGGAACTTCGGATGAGTGTGCTGATGTAACCTCAGTATTTGGCACTTCCACCAACTGGGACACGAATTTTCTAGCATCCATGTTGTAAGAATAAATACGATCATCAACCTTATTGATTTTGGCATTAATTCTCAGATAGTGAATGCTATCTGGATTTAAATCATTCGCAAAGACTATGCATCCTTTCTGCGCTGCAGGAATGGCAAAAGGACCTATACCAGCAAACATGTCACAAATGGTCTCCCCAGCTTGGAACATTGACACTAACCTTTTGTGTTCATGTTCCAATCTCGAATTCCAATAAACCAAACTGTAATCAAGCCTAAAAGTGGCACCATATTGCTTCACCTCTGTGATCATATTATGCTCTCCTGCTAAAATTTCAAACTCTGGCACACGAAATTCATTTGTAATGGTTCCAACTTTATTGACAATAGTTTTGATTCTAGGATAATTTTTCTGCATAAACAGTGAAAACATGAAAATTAATAGGAAGAACAAGTATAATACAACACAACATGCTTAACAGTTCAAAGATAGAATTCGTGAATGAATCTTCAAATGGACATCTTTGTAACAATTGCAAAGGGAACGCTATTGAAACAAATACAGACTTCAATGCAATATCTTAGTCTGTAGAATAACATCATTCATTTTTGCTTCAAACATACATGACCCAACACAGAAATATGCATGCCAGAAACATAGTAATAAAATGAGGAAGCAGCATCAAATAGATCAAACAGCAACTCAGATTAGGGCAGAAGATTGGGAAACCAAGCTCCTTAAAGTAGAGCTAGTCCCCTTTGTTAAGACTGACAGTGCGAGACTAAAAAATTAGCAAGGGAATTCTAGAGATGCATAGAATACCCTAACCCACCCAAAGCCTCTCCATTCACTTCAATCTAGCCTTAACTCTCCCAGATCCTTCCCTCTCCTGTTCTCTTTACGCTAACCAGTCACCTCCTTTTGCCATAATACACCTTGCCAAGTAGGCAAGGTTGTTATAGCACTTTACAGTCCAAATTCCTCTCTGCTCCTTCTGACATTTCCCTAAAAGTAGCAGTGATATGAAGCCATATATGCTGCAGCAATAGTTATTTTATATACCAGAACAGAGAACAGTCTAATGCTGACTATTCCAACCCAAAATCAATTAAAAGAACAGAATTCAGTGAAGACAATCATCGCATCTTCATGTCTGACAAATAAACAAGACTATTTAAAAAATATATATTGAAACTGAGACTTGAAGTCTTAAACCTTAGTGTAGTCCCACATACATCATAAATAACCTTCGCGATAACATCTTTGTAGGGAAGTAATTCATCATGTAGGTTTAAATGGGCAATTTGACCTGTATAGGTAGAACAACTGTTAGTTTACCTGGTATCAGTGGCTGACCAAACAAATTCAATTGTAAAAGAAAATGAACACTACTCCCCTCTGAAACATAATTAAGGAATTTGCAAAGCATGTGTGCTGACCGGATAAAAAAATGAAATAAATTATATTTGTAGCATTTAAAAAGGTCAAACAACTAAATACTTAACTATTGTTTCAAAGGATGAAGGCACCTCCACTCCAGTAGGCAATATCTGCTTCAGCACATGATCTAAAAATTTGTTGTACAATTGTAAATAATTTAGGATGGGGGAAGGCACGCTATAGGAAACAAAAGAATCATTAAAAAAAATGTTTCTAACTAATGTAATACCAACATAGCATAGCAATATCACTTTGTTAAATAATAAGATAGTTATATTTTTCCACTTATTATATTTTTATAAGAATAAAATGTAAATATTTTATCGAAGTTATGATACTTCTTAGTAAAGAGGCACTTTGAAGCAACTACTCCATCAATATAAAAAATTTCAAGATGAAAGGCAGCCTCTGCTGTATGGTTTAACAGCAGATTGCACTCACTCACCTGCACTCCAATACGAATACCCTAGCGTCAAGGAATAGGGCACAACTTCAATCTTACACAAGCCATTAAGCTCATCAACCTTTTGTTTTGGAATATCAGATAAATCTGCCCCACAACATTCAAACAAGTAATAGATAAGAATTTCTGTGGCAAGAATATAGAAGAAAAAGTTCATGCACACCTTCATTCTGAATTTTGTCGGATAAGATAAGGTAACGGTTTTTATCACAGGTAGGGTCCTCAATGATGGGTTTGACTCGGGGCTTGTCGAACAAGTAACTACACAATCAATAAAACAGAAGTTAAAAACAAAAGCAAATGAATAGAAAGACTGGGTAGAGCAAGGTACCGACCCATTGAGGATCCGGGTGGCAACCTTGCAATGTTGGCAAGGGATTCGAAGAGCCCGTAATTTGAATTGCACATCAAACTTGCTCTCATCAAGATGTGATTCTGATAGCTTCTGACGGCCAGCAACTGCATCATTGTCATCAGAAAGCAAGTTGTCACGTGCAGGAGCTAGCTTGTCAGGACTCTTCTCAGCTTCCCCGTTCTTAACACAATTCATTTCAAGAGGTCCACTGCCCATTAGTCTATTTGAAAAACCTAGAAATTATAACATTCATCAGAATAAGACAACATCACCACCAAAAGTACACTGTTTTGTGGGTATCACTTCTTATTTAATGAGCCTCAGTCAGGATTTTGTAGTTTCCAATAAATTTAACCAATAGTAGATGGTGTTAGCATTCTAGAAAAATGCATAAAAAACAAAAGGAAAAATGAAGAAACAATGTATGCACTTGAGAAAGGAAGAGAGAGAGATTAACACATCTAAAGATTGATTTAGTTGCAACTTCCACACGTTCAATGTGATCCAAAGAATGAATTCAGTTCCAAAATGGTAAAGGATTGATGATGTAAATATTGATAGTCAAGAAAGCTGAATGATTGCAGCAAATAATTACAAAAAGATAAATACCAGCTCTAGCAAGACTAGCAGCAATGGCTCAAAGACAATCTGGTCTCTCAGAAAGGATATTGTCATATAAACACATGTATGCAATTCGCAGTAAAAAGCCACACTGCAAAATCAATCCATCGCATGTATAAGGGTCACCAAACTGACCAAAGTGTTGCACAAAAACAGTGTACTGTGTTAAAACTGGTGCCGGTGTATTGTAGACTATCAATTGAGTAATCACGCTTTTTCTAACTTAAAAGAGAGGGGAAAAAAAGAGGGACAAAGTGGACAAATGAAGTTCCAAAGAATAGATTCCGAGAAGGCTCAGGTCAAATGATGAAAAAAACAAAAATGACAGCCCCCATTAACCTCCAGTGGAATTGAGATCCCTAATACAAACTGCCTACCTCAAAACTAAGCTGCTCCTATCAGCATTGTGATTATTTAAACTCAACAAAGACTAAATCGTGACAATGAAATTGAAAGATTTTCAGCACATTCCAAGGGGTTTATACATGCCAATTAACTTTAACACTGACACATTCATCCCACTTCCTATATTCTCGTTTACCCAAACTGAAGGTGGCGACCCCAAAATTATTTGCCAAACAAATGAATGCTGTGCCAACGATCCTTTTCAGTTTCAATGCAAAAGTCGACTCTGAAAAACAATAATCCTATAAAAAATTATTCATTGGCTTAAAAATACAGCGCCAACAATGTGAAGACTAGAACCGTTCACCATCCGGAAATGGACAAGAAACCTATTAATTTAATTTGACATTAAACTCAAAATATACTTTGGTTGACGGTAAGACAAACTTCACTCAATAAGACATATAGCTCAATACTGTATCAACCCATTTACTGCATCTTCTCTCATTCAATCTCAGTCACTAATTCATTATTTGTCCAGTACCCATAACCAGTACCTTACAGTTTTTCATCCATAAAGCAGCAACTTTCGAAAACCTAACAACTAGCACAATTCTTATGGTGACAGAGAGTCACCACCAAATTTACACAACGACAAAGACAGTGGTTCTAACTTAATAGACACATTATAAAAAGAAAAGACATGTACTTTTGCTGTTGTTGGAATAAGCAGAGTGGAGAAGGAGAAGTACCTTGGCAAAGGAAGCAGTTGAAAGCAAGTAGGAACTGAAAGAGAAAACTGAAGAAAAAGGGTAGGGTTTTATACTAAGATCTAAAAGGGATAAAAAAGTAAATAACAAATAATTTATGAATCTCGTTTTCCTCCCAACCCTATTCACTATTGCTCCCTCTACTTGTAATATAATAATATTATTATTTAATAATAATATTAATTAATAATTCTACAATTTCTGTAATTGTTAAATTACTAGGATTTTATCAGCGCAACGAAAAGGATTTAATTAAATCAAAATAAAAAGAAATTATATCCATATGTTTTTATATTTTATTATTAGTAAAAACTTATAATTGATTCATATAATATATAAATGACACTTTCATTATTAGAGACTCAAATTTTACCTGATAGTTATAAATATAATTAAAATATATCAAAAACAACTCATGACACTTAAAGTATATAAAATAACAAAAGAAAAAAGCATACAAAGAGTTTTATAAATTATAATGTAAAAGTTATAATGTCAATCATTTAAAAAATATTATTGGTATAAATTTAATTAATAAATTTATGATACATGAATATAATTATAATTATATGTAAATATTTAACATAAAGAGGAATATAAAAAGTAAAGCACGAAAATTATATGCATAAATTTATTTTCATATTAAGGTGTGTGGTTTGTTTAAAGGGTGTGGAATCGTAAGATTCTACAATTTTATTTATATATTTTATTCTATTTAAATTTTATGCAGGATCGTTCTACAGCAAGATTGTATAGATTGTCAAATCAAATCGTAAAAACGTGTGATCGCAAATCTTTTGTCATACTTTTCCTCTTCTTTCCAAATTTCAACCTTATTTTAAATAAAGAGTCTCTCATTTCAAATATATGATAAATTAATATTTAATTTTAAATAAATTACAGCACTAAGGATAAAGTGATTAATTATTCATTATAATAAATTAGTAATATAAAAATTTATTTTATTTGAATTTGATAATAAATATTACAGACCACATTCACAGACATAAGTGCCACTTAACTTAACATATACACCATCTTCATGTCCTGTTTGAGCACAACAAAAATTACAATCTTTAAAGCCTCAATTGCATATCCATCCATTGCAATCTGCTAGAAGCTTCTGCTGATCCTTCACTCATTGTTCTCCACTTACTGACACTGTTTAACAAAATACTTCACAATTACAATCTTTAGAGCCTGCATTGCATCTCCATCCATTGCAACATGCTGAAAGCTTTTGTATTGTTACTGATACTTCATTTATTGAAATCCCTTCAAACACTTTGGCCAAGCCTTCCATAAGTTTCAGAACAGCTTGGCCTCCCATCCAATCCCTTCAACACACGTTGGTCAAGCCTTCAATAGGTCCCATAACAGTGGCCTCCCATCCAATCCTTTCAAACACATCGGCCAAGTCTTCAATAAGTCCCAAAGCAGCTCAGTCATCTCTCATATATCTTCAAACACCTCAGCCAAGCCTTCCATAAGTCCCATAACAGCTCAATCATCCCTCATATACCTTCAAACACCTCGGTCAAGCATTTAATAAGTCCCAAAACAACTCGGTCATCCCTCATCATACCTCCAAACAACTCGACCCACTTTTCAAGGCGATGCATAAATAAAAAAAACACACAAAACTAAAATATATTTAATTATTATATTATTATTTAATTTTAATATATTATGTAAAATAACTTATTTAATTTTATAATAGTTGTTTAAAAATATATATTGTATGAATTTGATTTGTTAAAAATTGAAGAATTAAAATAAAAATAAAAAATAATAATAAATACTATATATTAAATATAAAATAATAACGCATAGTATTCATTAATGAAAAATCATTAAATTTATATACTCAATAAAAATTACTAATAAATTATGTTTTAAAAATTGAAACTTTATTAAAACATAATATAAAATAAGATAAGAAAATTTCAATAATATATTCATTAAATATGAAGACAAAGGTCATTGTGCATACACAAAACCTGTAAGGATCATTAGAACTGACAAACAGGGGTTTCAATTTTGTAAAATACAATAATAGGTGCGCCTCTTTAATGCACACGTGAGCCAGGTTTACATCTATTTATTAATTTCACTGCCAATATCAAATATATCAAATTTCTACCACATGTAGTATGTGCCTTATTTAAGTTTTGTGCTTGTATCAAGTTTTTACATAAATGTGGGTCCTACCCTCTTCACATTCACCTTTGCACTAAGTTTGCATGGAAGTATAGACCACCTCTTAACATTGTTTACTAAGTTTGCATGGAAGTGTAGACCACCTCTTAACATTGTTTAAGATCACATGTCTCTAACACATGTATAGAGATTTTTTAATGCAATTAAATTATGACCTTTATATATATATGTTGTCAACTAGCACTACCCAATTCCCCAAATTAAAATTAAAAAAAAAAAATGAGCATTCTCTTCTCTTATGTTATTCTAGACTTTCCATCCCCCTTCAAAGTTTCAACCCTATTTCAAATGAAGAGTCACCAATTTTAAATGAATGTCACCCTTTGTGTTATATTAATTCACTTTATTAATGTTTAATTGACAAAAAAAAAAAAATCACAGTTAACTGGAGGTTATTATAATTTAATGGGATTAAAACTCAATTAAAAGTGATTTTTTAATGGGATTAAAACTCAATTAAAAGTAATTTAAAATTGTGTTAATAAAAAATAATAGACAAGTAGGTAAAAATGGGTTTACAGGAAAAAAAAATACAAGAAAAAGTTGAAAGATTAACCAAAGAGTCTATAATTGTAGTGCTTAGAAACTCAAATGACAGGAGAATAAAAGAAGAGAGGAGAAATATTTTTTTGATAAAACTAGTCTTTAACAGGTCCTAATTGTATTGTTTTCTTTGCATGCATGTGATGGTTTGCTTGATCTAAAAATTATATGATGTATATACTAGGAAACAGACAACATTAAAAAAAAAAAAAAAAGATGAAATAAAATATGAATATGATAAGATTATAAACATTTTATCTAAATCTTAAACCCAAAAAAAAAAAAAAAAAAACAAAAAAAACCACACCCAAAAAAACGTAAAAAAACCCGCAAAAAAAAAAAAAAAAAAAGTTCAGCATCAGAAAGGAAC